>Ga0206123_10001704_pt1 | contig 20189 bp, 18 predicted proteins | sample Helgoland_Spring_2_FD_160086 | JGI IMG/M metagenome (GOLD analysis project Ga0206123, IMG submission 160086) | Pelagic subsurface seawater microbial communities from Kabeltonne, Helgoland, North Sea - Helgoland_Spring_Bloom_20160316_1 | ecosystem: Environmental > Aquatic > Marine > Epipelagic ...
GCCTAGTCGTAGTTACTAATTAATTCGGCTAAGCGATGTTAGCAGGTCTCGCCTGGCAACACGATTGCGGTATAGCCGAGTGAAGCCAGCACGGTGGTCGCGACAAGGCCCATCGTAATTTGAGACGTGTCGACTCTGCATCCGATTTCGGTATGTCGGCAGCGCGCCGGGCGGCCTTAACTGGTGGCGTGGAAATCGAGAACGTGGATTCAGCTTGTTCGAGCCTGTAAGCCTTGAGGGTCAGCCTTGATCGCGGCTTGGCTGCTCGCCAGAAATGGCGTAGCGATGCCGGCAACTCAACGGTCGCAGACGAACGAAATGAACGCGTCACCGATGGTGTCCGGAAAGGCGTCTTTCCATTGTGACTCGTACGCCGAGTATTGAGAGGAACCGATATTCCGGCCTTTTCTTCTCAACAAAAGCGCGCGCAAGCGGTAGCGCCGAGTACGGCAATCGATCTCCTGTCTGGAAATCGTCGTATCGTAGCGCTTTCCCTTTGTGCGTTGCAGCATTTCGTGGGCGAACTTCAGCCAGACGAATATATGGCCGTTATCGACCGTTGCGCTGGACGGGTCGATATAGACTTTCAAATCTGCACTTTTGTCCAAGTAACGCCAACGGTCGTCGCCATCCGCCCGCCGGCCTTGCCCGAGAGGCGTTACCTCGAGCCCGTAGTCGCCGCCGCGACCGTCAGCGGCCCGGATCATCAAAAAGTGCACCCCCTCATTGGGTACGGTTCCGACAAGCTGTGCGGTATCGCCGGGGCCCGAGTTGTCGTCGTTGGTGATCCACGGCTCACCCCGGTCCAGCGATGCTTTTGAGACCAGCATGATCGCCGGATCAAACGCGCGCGATGCCACGGTAATCCGGACAGGTCGATTCCGCGGGATATCGAGCTTGAAGTAGCTGGCCGCACCCACGCGCGTATCCGAGCCGGATTTCAGACGTTTGCGATAGCGGCCACCGATATTGACCGGATCGCCGAGTAGCATGCGGGTCAGCAGACTGCGAAGCCAATCGCTCTGCGCTGCGTCAACCTGTTTCGGCGGAAACGGTTGGCGTTTCAGACCCGTCGCCAACGCGGTGCGGACCTGACCGTAGGGAATCGCGAAGTTGATGTTCTGTGCTTTTTTTATCTGGGCGACGACCACGCCGAGGACCTCGCCGGCGGCGGTGACCACCGGCCCGCCGGACGAACCTGGCGATATCGGCGCGGTGATCTGCAAATACTGCCGGCCTTTAATAGTTCTGATCGCCGACACGATGCCGTTCGACAGCGAATCGGCGAACCCGAGCGGGCTGCCGACGGTCCATATCGCCTCGCCCGACCGTGGCTGGCGGCTCGCGGCCTCGAGTGCGGGCACCGGCAGGTCCGGCGCCGGCAGGATGGCGAGATCGGCTTGCGGATCGACATGCAGGGCATAGGGCGCACTGCCGACGCGATGGCCGTTGTCGTTGTACATTTCCACGAACGCGCCGCCGCGCACGACGTGGGCGTTGGTAACCACGCGGCCGGAACCGATGTAAAAACCGCTGCCCTGGCCGATCTTGTTCTGTTCCCGGTCATAGACCTTGAGGGTGAGAGTGCTTTTCTTGACGTCGCTGAAATCGGATGGCCGTTGGCCGCGGTCACCGGATTGCCGCGTCTCGGCCGAGGCCGAACCGGGCGCGATCGGAAGTTTCGCCTGTCCGCCGGAATCCGCCTGACCGTCGGGAGCCGCGGTACACGCAACACCTGCTGCTGCCAGCCAACCGACCAGTAAAAACCTCAGACCCTGCTGCATGGTTCGCCCCCTCGTCAGGCCCAGCGTCCCGGCGTTCGGTTACCGACAGCCAAATCGGCTGTGCTTTGCCTGCCTGTCTATCCTGCCACAAACACCTGGATGCGCCTGTCCCCCGGTCAAACCTTGAGGGTCACGCCTTACATTTCACGCTGTGAAGGCCAAGCCTTACAATTTACATCTATCAGCAGCTTGGTTCGCTCGTGTATGTCAAATATAAGGCCTCGACGCCCTGAAGACGAGTGGATATGTTCTCTATTTTTTTTCATTATCCAACCTTGGTGATTCTCCGAAAAGCGATTCCATGTTTCCCGATATATAGTCAAGCACTAACAAGCTGTCTGGACTTGTATAGTGGTATAGGAGGAAGTCAGTCCCATGAATACCGAGCGCTTTCTCGAATTGCTGCTGCAATGATTGCATTGCGGAACATTTTTTCTTTTCAGTCAAGTTCTGATAGTTCATCGCTGTTACGGCAATCGTTTCTTGGCTGTTGGCGAGTACCGTTGCCAAGCTAGAGGACTCGAAAAGCTTGGCCAGCGAAAGAAACCATGCTCCAGGTATCAGATAATAAGGATCAGATATCGCAGCTAGCAGTTGATTTTCAGCATGAGACGCTTCGGCCGATTCTGCGACGTTCTGAAGGTAGTTTTTGCACCCTGTATCCCGCCCTGGTTCAAGGCTCATAGCCGGCGAAGACAGCATGACCGCTGCAAATGCACTTAATACCCAAAGTCTGCTATTCATCGAGACGCGGTTCTACCTTACTGTTGTCCCTACTCGATTCTTCCTCGCACTCTAAGGATTTTCTGAGATCGGACAGCAAACGAACATCTTGTTCTGCCTTCAGGCAATGAATCTTTGCTAGTTCTCCGCGGACCCCGGGGCGCATAGCGTCCCTGTCGATGATGCTATTCCTTGTGCGAAATCCTAGTGCTGCCACAAGGCAGCCGGCGCCAAATATCAGCACCCATTTGATAGCGGGAAAGGGAGATATGCCCGTAGCCAAGTCGAGGCTCCAGCCGATAATAGCCACGACAGAGAGCAGAGCTATGGCCCAACCAGTATAAAGTCTGCGTGATACAGAACGCTGGTAGCGTGCTAGTTGTCGATCACTATTCATGCGGCTCCACCGTGCCTCCGACTTGCTATTTGAGATTTGAAAAAGCACGGTATAAAAGCATTGATTGTGCGCGACGCTACAGCAAAAAGTCGCATTAAACGCTTCTTTTAGACCGAGCTCGCCTCGACGACCAACCACTGTAGGTCACGTATTACGCTCTACCTTTAGCACCTCCGCAGGATAGCATGTCTTCGATGACCGTCTTTCGCACGGCCCGAGACGGCCCTGATTGAAGGTCGCGAGGGTCAGGGTCACGAGGATCAGAGGGTCACGCCTTACATTTCACATTCGCGTTCGTTGAGTTTTCCGCGGGACAGCGTATCTTCGAGCAGCGCTTCTGGCGCGGCTCGAGACATCTCTGATTGATGGACGGCGCGCGGGTGGGACGCGTGCATGCTATTTGCGTCTTTAATCTGCGTGCATCCATGCAATCTGCGGTTGAATACCTTCCGCCTTATTTGCGCTCATTTGCGGACTTTTTGTCTGTATTCGTGAGGATCGCACGCAATCGATAAACGCCAGACACACAAAAGCCGACCGGCGCATCGCGCGCCGATCGGCTAATGTAAACCTGTTTTTCGCGCCGCGACGAAACAGCGGCTGCGAGAACGCTTACTTCTTGGACGCCATGCCGTAGCGGCGACGGAAACGCTCCACCTTGCCGGTGGTGTCCATGATGTTCTGCTTGCCGGTGTAGAACGGGTGCGTCGCGCTGGTGACTTCCAGCTTGACCAGCGGATACTCGTTACCATCTTCCCATTCGATGGTTTCGTCGGACTTGATGGTGGAACGCGTGAGAAACGCGAAATCGCCGCCCATATCCTTGAATACCACCGGGCGATAGTTGGGATGGATGTCTTTTTGCATGATGGCCTGTCCGTATGACACTGCTGTGTTGGCTTGAAAACTCGTTGTTGCGCGCCTGCCGCCGTGGCCGCGCCAATCATTACTACAACCGCCGGCGATCACTACGACAGCCGTGACAGCGCCAGCGTGATGTCCGCGCCGTCGATCTCGAAGCGCTCGACCACCTCGCCGGCCGGTTGTCCACTGGCTGCGTATTCCGCCGCCAGCGTCTCGCGTGCCATCATGGCGCCGTGGACGTCGATGGCCTGCACCAGCGCCTCGTCGGCGTGGTATTGCACGCGAATACGGTCCGCGACGTGAAAACCGGCCTGCTTACGCAGACGCTGCACGCGATTGATCACCTCGCGCGCCCGACCTCGGTTGCGCAGATAATCCGTCAGTGTACTATCAAGTGCCACCGTTACGCCATCCTCGCGACCAACGAGCCAGCCCTCGACGCCCTCGGCCGAGACGATCAGGTCGCCCTCACCGAGCTCAATGCGCTCCCCATCGGCTTCGACTGTGATCGCGCCGTCACGCATATAGGCGGCGATATCGGCGTCGTCCAGCGCGCCGACCGCGGCGGCGACCGCCTTCATCTTCTTGCCCAGGCGCTTGCCCAGGACCCGGAAATCGGGCTTGGCACTGCGCTTGACGAGCTCGCCTTCACCCGCAACATATTCGATGGCGTCGACATTGACCTCCTCGCGGATGATCGCGGCCACTGCCTCGATATCGGCCCGGTCCACGCCCGGCTCCTCGACCACCAGAATCCGCGCCAGCGGCTGACGGACATTCAGCGATGCCTCGTTGCGCAACGCCAGCACATTGCCGACGACCGCACGCGCCAGCGCCATGCGGCGCTCCAGATCGGCGTCGACCCGCGCGGCATCGGCCGTCGGGTAGTCGGCCAGATGCACCGACGCGTCGGCGCCGGCCTGTCCGGCGACCCGGCCGTACAGCCAATCGGCGAAGAACGGCGCGATCGGCGCCATCAGACAGGCGACATCGCGCAGGCAGGTCAGCGTGGTGTGGTAGGCGGCGCGCTTGTCCTCGGCCCCGGCGTCGTCACCGGCGTCGGCACGCGCCCCGGCCCAGAATCGGGCACGGCTGCGGCGGATATACCAGTTGGACAGCGCATCGATGAAGCGCTCGATGGCACGGGCCGCACGGGTGGGATTGTATTCGTCCAGCGCTGCGACGGACTCGGCCGCGGTCGATTGCAGACGCGACAGGATCCAGCGATCCAGCTCCGGCCGGTCGGCGACCGCCGGCGCGTCAGCAGCGGGCGAAAAGCCGTCGATATTGGCGTAGGTGGCAAAAAACGAATACACGTTTTCCAGCGTGCCGAACACCTTGGTGCGGGTATCGCGCAGGCCGCGCTCGGCGTACTTGGTGTTGTCCCAGGGCGGACTATTGGCCAGCATGTACCAGCGGATGACGTCGGCGCCGTGGGTGTCCAGCGCTTCGAACGGATCGGCCGTGTTGCCCTTGGACTTGGACATCTTCTCGCCGTTGGCATCCAGCAGCAGGCCGTTGACCACGACATTCCGGTACGCCGGCGAGCCCTGCACCAGCGTGGCGATGGCGTGCAGGGTATAGAACCAGCCGCGCGTCTGATCCAGACCTTCGCAGATGAAATCGGCCGGAAAGTTGGCTTCGAAACGCGCCTTGTTCTCGAACGGGTAGTGCCATTGAGCGAACGGCATGGCGCCGGAATCGAACCAGACGTCGATGATCTCGGGCACACGGCGCATGGTGCCGCCGTCTGCGGCTTGCCACGTGATGTTGTCGACCTGCGGCTTGTGCAGATCCAGCGTGTCGTCGTCGGGCACGTCGTCGCCGGCCTTGTCGCGCAGTTCCGCGATCGAGCCGATGACATCAATCTCGTCCGGGTTGTTGTCGTTGACCCAGATGGGCAGCGGCGTTCCCCAGTAGCGATGCCGGGACAGCGCCCAGTCCACATTGTTGGCCAGCCAGTCGCCGAAGCGACCCTTGCCGACGTGTCCCGGATACCAGTTGATCTGCTCGTTGAGCGCGACCAGTTCGTCCTTGTGCGACTGGGTCGCGACGAACCAGGACTCCACCGGATAGTTCATCAGCGGCGTGCCCTTGCGCCAGTCGTGCGGGTAGTTGTGCACGGTGACGTCCTGGGCGAACAGCAGGCCGCGATCCTTGAGGTCGCGCGCCAGCGGCTTGTCCGCGTCCTTGAACCACTGGCCGCCGACCAGCGGCCAGTCCGCGCGGAAATGGCCATCGCGCTCGACCGGGTTGAACACGGGCAATCCATTGGCCTGGGCGGCAGCATAGTCGTCGCCGCCGAAGGCGGGCGCCATGTGCACGATGCCGGTGCCGTCCTCGGTGGACACGAAATCCGCGGGAATGATCCGCCAGGCCGCATCCGCGTCTTCGTGGCCGGCAAAATGATCGAACACCGGCGTGTACCGCTTGCCGATCAGTTCGCGACCCTTGAACGTCGCGCCGATCTCGGCCTGCTCGCCCAACACGTGTTCCGCGAGCGCCCGGGCGACGATATAGCTCTTGCCGTCGAGCGTGGCGCGTACGTAGTCGATATCCGGACCGACCGCCAACCCGGCATTGCTCGGCAATGTCCAGGGCGTGGTGGTCCAGGCGAGCACCGCCACATCCAGCTCGTCGGACAGTTGAAAGGCCACGGTAACGCTCGGGTCCTGGATTTCCTTGTAGCCCAGGCTCACCTCGTGCGACGACAACACCGTGCCGCTGCCGGGCGAATACCAGTGAATCTTGTGGCCCTTGTAGATCAGCCCTTTATCGTGCAGCTGCTTGAGCAGCCACCAGACCGATTCGATGTACTCGTTGGAGAACGTGACGTAGGGCGCATCCAGATCGACCCAGTAACCGATGCGCCGGGTGAGTTCGTCCCACTGGCCCTTGTAGCGCAGCACCGAGGCACGACAGGCCGCGTTATAGGCTTCGATGCCGTAGGCGTCGATGTCCTCGCGCGACTGCAGGCCGAGTTCCTTTTCGACTTCGATCTCCACCGGCAGGCCGTGGGTGTCCCAGCCGGCCTTGCGATCCACGCGGTAGCCACGCATGGTCTTGTAACGGCAGAAAGCGTCCTTGACCGTGCGCCCGAGCACATGATGGATACCGGGACGCCCATTGGCGGTTGGCGGGCCTTCGTAGAAGGTGAACACCGGCGCATCCGCGCGCGCCTGCGTGCTGGCCTCGAATACGTTTTCCGCTTCCCACCAGGCGCGGACTTCGCCGTCCAACTCGGGCAGATTCAGCGATTTATGTTCGGTGAAACCGGTCATGGCGGCAACGGTCTTCGGTATACGGGAATTATTGGCAGCGCGACACTATAAACCCTGGGGCAGCCCGATGCAGCGTTGAGCGGTGTCTCCCCGGCGCGAGAACCCGACTTGCATGCGTGTAATCGGGATTCGCCCGATGCCATGCTCAGACCGGGGCAAGACAGGATAGTCCGCGAATAAACTCGAATATGCGCAAATGAAGCAATACAGAACCTGATCCACCGATAAAACGTCTTCCGCTTTATTTGCGTTTATTGGCGTTCATTTACGGACGTGACTCCTTGTCTTCCGGGTCACGTCTCGGCGGCACCGGATCGAAGCCGCCCTCGCACAACGGATGACAGCGAACGATGCGCCGCAGGGCCAGCCAACCGCCCCGGACAGGCCCGTGGCGTTCCAGTGCGTGCATCGCATAGGCCGAACAGGTCGGCATGAAACGGCAACGCGGGCCGATCAAAGGCGAGATCAGGTAGCGATACAGCACGATCGGCAACTGCAGCAGGCGCACCAGCAGCCAGCGCAGACCCGCGCGCACTGCCGCGCCGGACGCGGCGCCCCAAGCAACGATGGTAGCGCCCGTGTTCATGCCGTGATTATACCTGCGCGACTTGACTGCGCCCGCTCATGGCCCAAACTTGCAAGTAGACATCCGCGATTCGCGAAATCACCGGCGACCCATGGACGCAAACACCGAGCAACTCAAGAACACCTTCGAAATGCTGCCCGATTGGGAGGAGCGTTATCGCTTCATCATCGACCTGGGCCGCAAGCTCGAGCCGCTGGAAGACGACGAACGCAACGAAGCCACCCGGGTGCGCGGCTGCATGAGCCAGGTCTGGCTCATCGCCGATACGGACGACAACGAAACCCTGCATTTCCGCGGCGACTCGGACGCACATATCGTGCGCGGCCTGATCGGCGTGCTGCTGATGATCTATTCCGACAAGACGCCGCAGCAGATCGCCGAGACCGATATCAACCAGATATTCGCGGATCTGAACCTGGAACAGCACATCACCATGAATCGCCGTAACGGCCTGTACTCCATGGTGGAGACCATCCAGCGAACGGCGGATCGCAAGCTGCAGGCCTGACCTGCCGCGCCGAGGCGGATCGGCCGATCTGTGACGTATCGGCCGATCCCCGCGGAATGTTTGGGCTAGGCCCGCCCAGTCTTGCTGTCCGGGGCCTGTTGGTCCCGGTCGGCGTTCTGATTGTCGCTGTCCGACGTCGTTGAGTCCTTGTCGCCCTTGTCGTCGGCATCGGTACTACCCGTTGCCGTCGCCGGCGCACCCTGATCGGCACGACCCGGCTGACTGCCGACACTGGCGTGTTTCTCGCCCCGCTTGGACGTTTCCGGCGCGCCGGTCTGGGCTGCAGCATCGCCGGTGTTGCCGGAATCGGTCGGCGCCTCGGTGATGGCCTCGGGTTCGGGCGGCGGCGTGACGTGCTTTTCGCGATGGATATCGGCGAGCTTGTCCGCACCCTCGGCCATGTGCTGGTACATGTCGCGGTAGTCCTCGACCATCCGCGACATGATCGCCGAGGTCTGCTCGAAGTGCTCGCGCACGTCGTTCTTGTAACTGTCGTGTTTTTCCTTGGCCTCGCGCATCGCCACCGACTTCTTGCCGCCGAAACGGGTGCCGAGGAAATAACCGATCAGCAAGGCGACGACACCGATACCGACCCCGATCAGAATGATGGCGACGGGACTGAGATTGGCCATGGCTTGCTGCCTCCCTTTGTTCGCAGACGAAATAACTATTTCGCCTCATACTGTGGTGTTACGCCGCTTACAGCAAGTCGACGCCCGATCGCGGCGTATCCATCAACTCAGCAACCGCCGGTATTCCTTGAGCATGCAACGGTCCATGACCACGTCGACACCTGCTTGCGAGGCCTTCTCGGCGGCGCGCTCATGCACCACGCCTTCCTGCAGCCAGAGATTGCGCACGTTGTTGGCAATGCAGGCATCCACGATTTCGGGTACATACTCCGGCGCCCGAAACACATCGACCATATCCACCATGCCGGTCACGTGGCGCAGATCCGGACACGCGTTCTCGCCCAGCACCTGGGTTTCGTTCGGATTGACCGGCACGATCTGGTAACCCTCGGCCTGCATGGCCTGGGCCACGCCGTGCGACGGCCGCTCCGGATTGGACGACAGGCCAATGACCGCCACGCGGCGCAAGCGCCCGAGCAAGTCACGAATCTGATAGTCCTCGGTCAACAACGGCATCAGCGATTTTCCTTGTAGCGGTTGGGAATCTTTTCGCTGGCGGCGGCCAGCGTTTGGGTAATGGCCTGCTCCAGCGCACGATTGACCCAGGCCAGGCCGGGCTGCGCCTGCAGGTCGGCATAGTCCTGCAGGGCCTGTTGATCCACATCGCGATAGACGTAGAGCAACATCAACGGCACTTGCTGCTCGAGCTTGTCGCGGATGCCCTCGCGGGTATTGCTCAGCATGCGCTCGATCTGCGGCTCGCCGACTTCCTGGCTGGTACCGACCGTGGCGTTGCGCGCCCGGATCATCGATTCCAGCAGGGTCAGGTTGAAATCGGTCTGCAAGTCCACGACCTGCATATCAGCCGCCAGACCATCGATGATCCTGAGACGCCGCTTGCGAGCATCCGACGCCGGCTTGTCGATGAAGCTGTTGAATCCCTGGCCGAAATTCTGATCCGAAACGGCGCCTTCCAACGCGATCATGCGCTTGGCCAGCGGCGTCTCCAGTGCGTCTGCAGCTTCGACAAGCGCGGCCTCATGGCCGGTTTCCGCCGCCTGCGCGCTCAGGCGCTCGACCACGTCCTGGCGTAGCGCCAGCGGCGCATAGACGTCTTCGACGATCCCGTTCAGGCGTTGCCGCTCGGCGCTGCCGACGCTGTCCGGCAGGTTATTGTCCAGCGATTTCCTGACCGCCGGCGCGGCCTGCGTCAACAGCTCCGGCACGTCGTAGGCCTGGATGATGCGGTTAGCGGCCGCGGTCTGGGCCGCATCGCCACCGCCGCGCAAACTGGCGCAGCCCGTGACCAGCATTGCGGCTGTCAGGGCGGCGATAAGATATGATCCCGGTAAGAATTTCACGTTCTACCCTCGGCTGTGAGCAAGTCCGATACTGTACGCCATCCCGATTCCGGGATGCACCCCGAACCCCATATCACGACAATCAACGACGTCGGCCTGGATAACCTGAAGGCAATGCTCGCGCCGCTCGATCTGGAAGTGGTGGCCGTGGCCGCCGATGCCGCGATTCCCGGCAGCTTCTGGGGTGACTCGGAGGCAGGCCTGCATGGCAGCCGCCTGTTCGTGCGCGGCGACACGCCGGTGCATTCGGCGCTGCACGAGGCCGGGCATTATGTCTGCATGGACCCGCAGCGCCGCGCCGGGCTGGACACCAACGCCGGCGGCGATTACGACGAGGAAAACGCGGTCTGCTACTGGCAGATTCTGGCCAGCGACGACCTCCCGGGCATGAGCCGGGCACGCATGTGCGACGACATGGATGCCTGGGGCTATACTTTCCGGCTCGGCAGCGCGGCAGCCTGGTTTGCCGACGACGCCGAGGATGCACACGCCTGGTTACTCGAAGCCGGCGTGCTCGATCCCGATTCGGATACCCTGCGCCCGGTCGTGCGGCGCTGAAAAACGCGGATCAGGCTTTCGCCTTGCCCTGATCGGCCACGGCCGCGGCGGCAGCTTCGGCGGCCTCGGCATCGCCCAGATAGCGCGACTCAAGCACATTGAGTTCGCCGTCGAGCCGATAGAGCTGCGGTATGCCGGTGGGGATATTGACGCCAGTGATCACGTCGTCCGCGACGTTATCCAGATATTTGACCAACGCACGCAGGCTGTTGCCATGCGCGGTCACCAGCACGTTCTGGCCGGCCTTCAGGCGCGACGCGATGGTGTCGTACCAATACGGCAGCACCCGGTCGAGCGTGAGCGCCAGCGACTCCGTCGCTGGCAGCACACGCGCGTCCAGATGCGCATAACGCGGATCGAAGCACGGATGCTGCGGGTCGTCGTCGGCCATCGGGGGCGGCGGGATATCGTAACTGCGGCGCCAGATATGCACCTGGTCGTCGCCATGCCGGGCAGCGGTCTCTGCCTTGTCCAGCCCCTGCAGCGCGCCGTAATGGCGCTCGTTGAGCCGCCAGTGGCGCTCGACCGACACCCACGGCTGATCAAGCGTTTCCAGTGCCAGCCACAGGGTCTTGATGGCTCGCTGCAGCAACGACGTATACGCATAGTCGAAGCGCAGGCCTTCCGCGGCCATCATCTCGCCGGCGGCGCGCGCCTCGGCGCGCCCCTGCTCGGTCAGGTCCACATCCACCCAGCCGGTAAAGCGGTTTTCGAGATTCCATTGACTCTGCCCATGACGGAGCAGAACAAGCTGGCCGGACATCGGAACTCCTTATTCAAAAACTCGGATACTGGGTTGTCACGGCGCGGCATCGGATCGATGACCGCCACCCGCAACCGCGATTGGCTCAGCTGCCTTCGGGCTCGATCCAGGTGATCTGGATATCGTCCTTGATGCCCCACTCGCGCGCGGCCTGGACGTCCTTGCCCATATAGATATCGATCTTCTTGCGCCAGCGGCTGTTCATCTTGTCGCGCACGATGTATTCACCGGGCAACCCTTCGATCTTGACCCGGGCGCCATGCGTCAAGCCGCGCTTGATCAGATCGCGCGATACGGCGATCGCCCGCATACCGGGCTTCAGGACATCACCCCAGGCCGCCAGCGCAGGCTTTTTGGCGGTGGTCTGCCACGCCACGGAGTTGTAGGCCGACGCCGAAACGCTCAGCTCTTTCCATTCCACGGACTCGGCGTGTACGGTCGGCACGACGGACAGGATCAGGATGATCAGACTGCTGATTATGGTTGCTGGATACTTCATGACAGCATTGTTGCGGTGCACAAAACGGGCGCGATTATAACAACCCTACCTTAACAGGAGCTGTCCGCGCTGCGCTCTTTCACGAATTTTTCGATCGCGTCCAGCTGCCCCCCCAGGAATCTCAGCGGCGCAGCCAATGGCGCGATGAGCCCAATATGCCCTGTTCCGGGATAGATTTCCAACGCCGCTGACCCGCCGGCCGCATTGACCCGGTCGGCCATGTTACGACTGTTCTTTATCGCGACGGTGTGATCGTCGCCCCCGTGCATCAACAGCATCGGCGGCTCGTCGCCATCCACGAAATTGATCGGCTGCGATTGCGGCCACGAGGACTCGGGCGCAAAGATTTCCTGCAGGACCGGGTCCTTGATCGGCAGGAAATCGTACGGTCCGGCCATGCCGACGAATCCGGCCAGATCGTCGACCGATATCCCGGCGTCCGCCATATAATCGCCGTTGGCGGCGAGCATCCCGCCGATATGGGCGCCGGCAGAATGCCCCGCCACAAACAGATGACAAGCCTTGCCACCGTAATCTCCCGCATGTGCCCGTGCCCAGGCCACGGCCCTGGCACCGTCTTCCACGAAGCCGGGAAACCGGGTCGGCGGATACAGTCGGTAGTCCGGCAATACCGCGATGAACCCGCGGGATGCCAGCGCCTGGCCGACAAACCGATAACCCGACTTGTCGCCCGTCTGCCAGCTGCCGCCGTAGAAGAACACCACCACCGGCGCACCCGGCGCGAGTTCTTCCGGCACATAGACGTCCAGCTTCTGGCGGTCCTGATCGCCGTAGGCGATATCGGCATGACGGTCGTATCCCCAGCGCGGGGTCAGGGAATTGACCCAGAACTGGCCGGAACAGGCCGCCATGAGCCCGGATAACAGACTCACGACAGCGATCCGCAATAGCATCTTGGCACGAAGAATCCTCACGTCATCGTGACGAACTCTTCAGCGCTCGTCGGGTGGATCGCCACGGTATCGTCGAAATCGGCCTTGGTCGCGCCCATCTTCACGGCGACGGCAAACCCTTGCAGCATCTCGTCGGCGCCATCGCCGATGACATGGGCGCCGACGACACGCTCGTCATCGCCGACACAGACCAGCTTCATGTCGCTGGGTATCTTGTGGTCCAGCACGCCGTGATAAAGCGCGACGTAATGGCTGGTATAGACCTTGATCGCGTCGTCGCCGTACTGCTGGCGCGCCTCGGCTTCGCTCAGGCCGACCGTGCCGATCGGCGGATGGGTGAACACCACGGTCGGGATATTGCGGTAGTCGAGCTTCGCGTCCGGCTGGCCACCGAACAGGCGGTCGGACAGGCGCCGGCCGGCGGCAATGGCTACCGGAGTGAGCTCGACGCTCCCGGTCACGTCGCCGAGCGCGTGGATGCCCGCAACCGGGGTGTCCTGCCATTCGTCGGCGGGAATCGTGCCGTCGGCGTTGGGTTCGAGCCCGATATGCTCGAGCCCGAGGTGGTCGCCGTTGGGCGCCCGCCCGATGGCCCAGATGAGCTGATCGAAACGCGCTGAATCGCCGCCATCGGCGAAGTGCACGCGTACCGCGCCGTCGTCCTCGACCAGTTCCGAAGCCGAGCGGTTCATCTGTACGTCGATGCCGGCTTCACGCATACGCTCGATCAGCGTCTCGCCCAGCATGTCGTCGAATGCCTTGAGTACATGCTCGCGACGCAGCAGCAACGTGACCTGCGTGCCCAGACCGTTGAGCACGCCAGCCAGCTCGCAGGCGATATAGCCACTGCCCACGATGGCCACACTGTCCGGGCGCTCGGTCCAGGCGAAGAAGCCGTCGGAATCGGTGCCCAGTGCCGCGCCCGGGATCTCCGGCCAGATGGGCTTGCCGCCGGTGGCGATCAGCACGTGGTCGGCGCTGAGTTCGCGGTCGTTGACCGTCACCGTGCGTTCACCGGAAAAGCACGCCTCGCCGGCAACGTAAGTGACGTTGTCCTTGTCCAGATTGCGGGCATAAATGCCGTTGAGCCGGCGGATATAGGTCTCGCGATTATCGACCAGCTTGGGCCAGTCATGGTCGGGCACGCCGCCGGTAAAACCGTAACCGTCGGCGTGGGCCGCGCGCTCGGCAAAGTCGGCGGCATGCCACATGACCTTTTTGGGCACGCAGCCAACGTTCACGCAGGTGCCACCCAGCAGACCGCGCTCGATCAGAGCCACGCGCTTGCCGTGGCTGGCCGCCCGACGCGCGGTAGCCATGCCGCCGCTGCCGCCGCCGAGCACGATCAGGTCGAAATGCTCACTCATAAGATGTCTTGCTCACAAGATAATGGCGGCTATTGTAGAAGGCCGGCGCAAGCCTGTCAGGCGGACTTGATTGCCCGCCGGTTGCCCGCATTGTCGCAACCAGTCCGCGGGAAACATTCTGCCCCACCCATCGAGAGTGCCCGACCATGACCCGAACCGCCGCCAATCCGCTGCTTGCCATGCTCGACACCGGGGAGCTGCCCGACTTCGACGCCATCGCGCCCGAACACGCCGAACCGGCGGTCGACCAGCTCATCGGCGAAGCCCGCGACGCTGTGGCGCAGGCGGTTGCAGCGAGCGCCGAACCGAGCTGGGACGCACTCATCGAGCCCATCGACGCCGCGGAAGACCGGATCGAGCGGGCGTTTTCGCCGGCCTCGCACCTGCATTCCGTCATGGACTCGCCCGAGTGGCGCGAGGCGTTTCAGGCCTGCGTACCCAAACTCACTGCATTCTCGTCGGAGCTGGGCCAGAACACCGCGCTCTACCGCGCCGTGCAGAAACTGCGCGATTCGCAGGCCTTCGAGCAGCTCGACGCGGGACAGCAGCGGGTCATCGAGGACAAGCTACGCGATTTCAAGCTCTCCGGGGTTGCCCTCGATGGCGACGCCAAGACCCGCTACGCCGAAATCGCCCAGCGCCTGAGCGAGCTTTCGACCACTTTCCAGCAGAATCTGCTCGACGCCACCCAGGCCTGGAGCAAGCAGGTCACCGACGAACACACGCTCGCCGGCCTGCCCGAATCGGCCCGGTCACTGCTGGCGCAGAACGCCGCCAACAAGGATCTGGACGGCTGGCTGATCACCCTGGATGCGCCCAGCTTCATCGCCGTGCTCAGCCACGCCGAGGATCGCGAATTGCGCGCCGAAATCTACCAGGCCTTTTCGACCCGCGCCTCCGAGGTCGGCCCGAACGCCGGTGAATACGACAACAGCACGTTGATGGACGAAATCCTGGCGCTGCGCTTCGAGGCCGCGCAGCTGCTCGGCTTCGAGCACTTCGCCGCCCAGTCGCTGGCAACCAAGATGGCCGACAGCCCGGCCCAGATCGAGCGCTTCCTGCTCGACCTGGCCGAGCGCAGCCGCGCCCCGGCAGAAACAGAATTGGCAGAACTCAAGTCATTGGCCGCCGACGACGGCGTCGATACGCTGCAGGCCTGGGATGTCGGCTTCTATGCCGAACAACTCAAGCAACAGCGTTACGACTTCTCCGACGAAGACCTGCGCCCCTATTTCGCCGCGCCCGCGGTGATCGACGGCCTGTTCAAGGTGGTCGAGCGCCTCTACGGACTCCGGATCGACACGCGCGAGGACGTACCCACCTGGCACGACGATGTCACCGTCTACGAGATTCACGACAGCGCGGGCCAGCCGCGCGGCGTGTTCTATCTCGACCCTTACGCCCGCGAGGGCAAGCGCGGCGGCGCATGGATGGACGGCTTTCAGAACCGGCGTTCCAACCGCGAGGGTATTCAGCTACCGGTCGCCTTCCTGACCTGCAATTTCTCGCCGCCCATCGGCGACGACCCGGCACTGCTGACCCACGACGAAGTCACCACCCTGTTCCACGAATTCGGCCACGGCCTGCATCACATGCTCACGCAGGTGGACTATGCGCCGATTGCCGGCATCGCCGGGGTCGAATGGGATGCCGTGGAGCTGCCCAGCCAATTCATGGAGAACTGGTGCTGGGAACGCGAGACACTGGATCTGTTCGCCGCCCATTACCGCACCGGCGAAGCGCTGCCGCAAACACTGTTCGACAAGCTCGCTGCCTCGCGCAACCACATGGCCGGATGGCAGATGCTGCGCCAAGTGGAAATATCGCTGTTCGATCTGCGCCTGCACCGGGATTTCGATCCCGAGCGCGGCGCCCGCGTGCTGGACACCCTGGACGACGTCCGCAGCGAAGTCGCCGTGTTGACGCCGCCGGCGACCAATCGCTTCCCGCACAGCTTCATGCACATTTTCGCGGGCGGCTACGCGGCCGGCTACTACAGCTACAAATGGGCCGAAGTGCTGTCGGCCGATGCCTTTGCCGCTTTCGAGGAAACCTCGCTGTTCGACCCGACGACCGGCCGGCGTTTTCTCACCGAAGTACTGGAACGCGGCGCAACACGCGATGCAATGGACAGCTTCGTGGCATTCCGCGGACGCGAACCGTCCATCGATGCGCTACTGCGCCACAGCGGATTGAGCGACGAGCAGGCGGCCTGACCCCTGCGGACCGCGCGGTGTCAGCCGGCGTCGAGCAATGCGTTGAAGCGTTCACGCAGGGTTTCCACGCGTCCGCGATTGACGCCGAAATCGTAGTAGCCGATACGCGACGAGGATTTGATGTCGATGATGCCGGCCTGCGGCTGCACGACGGCCGTCACATCATCCACGAAACCCAGCGTGGTTTTGAAGGTGGCGTGGATGAAGCGGTCGCCGGATTGTTCCACGGTCGCGTTGTCGCTGGCATAAATCGCCTTGAGCAACGCCTGGCGGGCGCCATCGGCACTCGCGGTATAACTCAGCGGCTCGATGTAGTGCGGGCTGTCGGCGGCGGCCTGCGACGACACGCAGTGCGGCGCGCTCGAACAGGGTGTCAGTTGACCGGGATTGTCCATGAATTCACTCGGCGGGGTACTGGCACAACCCGCGAGCAGGGCAGCCAGTACAATACACAGCAACAACAGGATATTCGCTCGGCGCATCGGTTTTCGCGGGATCAGGCAATAGGCTGATCGTCACTGTATACCCGCAGTGCGCTGCTATCGCAACACAGGAAAACGTCATGCAGATCGCCACCTGGAACGTCAATTCGCTCAATGTGCGTCTGCCACACGTACTGGACTGGCTGGAAGCCAACCCGGTGGACGCGCTGGCACTGCAGGAAACCAAGCTCACGGACGACCGCTTTCCGACGGCCGCACTCGAGGACGCCGGCTATTACAGCGTGTTCACCGGCCAGAAGACCTACAACGGCGTGGCGCTACTCAGCCGCAGCCCGGCCGAGGACGTGGTCACCGCGCTACCCGGCTTTGCCGATGAACATAAACGAGTCATCGGCGCGACCGTCGACGGTGTGCGCGTGATCGGCGTGTACTGCCCCAACGGCGCCGATCTGGATTCGCCCAAATACGACTACAAGCTGGACTGGTTCGAAGCCCTGGCGGAATGGCTGGCGACCGAGGCAACGCTCCACGACAAACTCGTGGTCACGGGCGATTTCAATATCGCGCCCCGGCCCGAGGACACCTACGACCCCGACAAGTGGGAAGGTCGTATTTTGTGTTCGCCGCCCGAGCGCGCCGCACTGGAAAAACTGCTGGCCACCGGGCTGACCGACTGCTGGCGGTTGTTCGACGAGCCCGAAGGCCGGCACCGCTATACCTGGTGGGATTACCGCAACGGCGGCTGGGCGCGCAACGCCGGCCTGCGCATCGACCATGTTCTGGCCAGCCAGCCGCTGGCTTCCGCGTGCCAGCAATGCAAGGCCCACGTCGGCGAACGGGGGCGCAAGCGCCCCTCCGATCACGTACCCGTTGTCGCCAGTTTCGGGCTTTAGGAAGACGCCTCTGAGCGCTCCGGCGTGGCTGGTCCGGTTTTGTTGGTGATCCGCCCGTAAAGAATCAGGCCGGCACCGAACAGGAACATTATCAGGCTGTAGACGGCCGAGGGCACCGACATCTCGCTGGACTCAAGCAGGCTCAGCGTCACCAGCAGCCCCAGCGTGCCGTTCTTGATGCCGACCTCGATTGCCACGGTCAGCGCCTCCTTGTTGACCAGACCGGACAACCGCCCGCCGAAATAGCCCAGCGCGATACCGGCGATATTGAGCGCCGCAGCGGCCAGACCGGCGGCCTGCAGCAGCGTCCAGAACTGATCGCGCACCTGGTACACGAGCGCGGCAATGACGGCAGACAGCACGAGCAATCCGAACACGCTGACAAAACTTTCGCTGCGACGCGCGAACGCCGGCGCCTTGACGCGCACCCACATCCCCAGCGTGACCGGGATGAGAATGATCACGACCAGCGTGCCGATGGTTCTGAGCACCGGCAGCGCGATGTACTCCTCGGCGTCCATGTAGAAACCCATCGCCATGTTGGTGAACAACGGCAGGGTGACGATCGTGATGAGACTCGCCAGCACCGTGAGCACGATCGAAAGCGCGACGTTGCCGCGCGCCAGAAAGGTAAACACGTTCGACGTGGTGCCACCCGGGCAGGCAGCGATGATGACCAGCCCCACAGCAATCGGCGCCGGCGGCGCCAGCAGCCAGACCAGCGCGAACGCGATCAGCGGCAACAACAGAATCTGGGCGATCAAGCCCACGATCGTGGCACGCGGATAGACCGCCACGTTGCGAAAGTCACGTGCCGCGAGCGTCAGGCCCATCCCGGCCATGATGATGAACAATGCAATCGGCAAGCCGATCTGAATCAGAGGTCCCTGTTCCACGCCCCGCTCCCCTTGTCGTTGTGGTCAACGCAAGATAGCAGAAAGAGCGTCGGTGTCAGTAGCGGCTGGACTCCGCTACTGCCGCGTTGATGCGCTCCAGCGTTTCCACCACCGCCAGCGCGCTGGCACCGTCGGAACGGGCCGGTTCGCGGTCGATCATGCGATCCAGAAAATGCTGCAGCTCCAGCTTCAGCGGTTGGCCGTCACCCCGATGCACGACCTCGCTGCCGTCATCGTGATTCTGCAGATCGGCATCGATCCACTTGCGGTGGTGGGTTACCGTCTGCGCGACTTCGTCGTAGACCAGCATGCCGCGCGAACCCCGGATGATGGTCCGGCGGTTGGTCTCCGGCCAGAGCCAGGACGTATGGATATTGCCGCGCACACCGTCGGGGAACTCCAGATGTACGTGCATCTCGTCCTCGACGCCCAGACCGAGCATGCGGTGACCGGTGCCGCGTACCCGCGAGGGCGGCGTACCCACCAGATAGAGCATGATCGCCATGTCGTGCACGCCGATATCCCAGATCACGTTCTCGGCGCTGCGCGCGCGGCCCAGATTGAGCCGCTCGTGCCGGATGGAGAACAGATCGCCGATCTCACCCGCGGCGACGTAATCGCGGATCCACGCGATGGCCGGCTGATACAGCAACAGGTGGCCGACCATGAGAATACACCCGCCGCGCTCGGCTGCGGCCACCAGCTCGCGCGCCTCGTCGCCGCTGTGGGTGAGCGGCTTTTCGACGAACACATCCTTGCCCGCAGCAAGCGCTGCCATCGCGACTTCGTAATGGGCCGGCGTGGGCGTGGCAATGGCAACGCCGTCGCAGGCGCTCGCCAACGCCGCCTGCCAGTCTTCGAACAACTCGACGCCGGGGTAATTTTCGGCAAAAGTATCCAGATGTTCGGGGTTACGATCGACGATACCCGCCAATGCATCCAGCTCGTGCAGGTTGCGGATGATGTTCTTGCCCCAGGCGCCGGCGCCAATCGCCACTATTCGCATATGCGCTCTTTGTCCGTCACGGCTTTGTAACGGGGCATAGTGTACGCGTTACGCTGGCACCGGTCTCGACGCGAGCAAGCATCAAGCCTGCCATGGGCACCACCTGCAGACCCCGACCAGATCAGCGCACGGCCCGAATCTCACACGTCGCCGGCCACCGGCTCATTACCGTCCGCCGCTAGCACCGGTTCGAGACTCAGCTCGGCCAGACGCTCTCCGGCGTCGGCGAGCAGGTAGCTGACATGATCGGCGCCGGCGTTGCGTAGCGCTTTGGCTTCGTGGTCGTGCATGGCAAACGTGCTGATCACGATATGGGGCGCCCGGTCGCGCAGCAGCCGTGTCACCCTGAGGCGCACATCCTCCTGCGGCAACGCGATCACGACGGCGCTGACCGCATCCAGACGCAGAGCGTGCCAGAGCGCCCGATCCTGGGCATCGCCATAGGTCACACGCCGGTTGGCCGCGAGGTTGCGTGCCAGCGTTTCCGGGTCGGTATCC
>Ga0206123_10001705_pt1 | contig 20180 bp, 20 predicted proteins | sample Helgoland_Spring_2_FD_160086 | JGI IMG/M metagenome (GOLD analysis project Ga0206123, IMG submission 160086) | Pelagic subsurface seawater microbial communities from Kabeltonne, Helgoland, North Sea - Helgoland_Spring_Bloom_20160316_1 | ecosystem: Environmental > Aquatic > Marine > Epipelagic ...
ATATTTGAGGTAATGGAGAAAAGACTTTTTTTTTATATAATGCGTCCAGCAATGATTTTCACTTGGATTTTTGGTTTAATTTTAATTTACCTAAATGGAATAGAAATATTTTCTCAACTATGGATGCAAATAAAGTTAGTTTTAGTGATCTTGTTATCTGCTTATAATGATTATCTCGGAAGATGCTTCGCGTCTCTTAAAAATAATTCTAACTCTAGATCTTCAAAATTCTTTAGGATAATTAATGAAATTCCAACTGTAATGCTTATTTTCATTATTTTTCTTGCTATTTTCAAGCCAATCTGGGGTTGAAATAATATTCTGAGTGTATATATTAATAATATCCATTTAGTCCTTACAAAGTTTAATCATGAATATCCAAGAGTTAAAATTAAAATCATCTGAACAACTTATTGCTCAAGCCGAAGAACTTGGTATCGAGAACGCTAGTACTTTAAGAAAACAAGAAATTCTTTTTGCTATTTTAAAAAAAGTTGCTGAAAAAGAAGAGATCACTGGAGCTGGTGTTTTACAATTATTACAAGACGGATTTGGTTTTCTAAGAGCAATGGAGTCAAACTATTTGCCAGGACCAGATGATATTTATGTAAGCCCAAGTCAAATCAGAAAATTTGGTTTGAGAACAGGAGATACAATTGAAGGACCAGTTAGAGCACCCAAAGAAGGTGAAAGATATTTTGCATTACTTCAAGTAAGTAAAATTAATTTTGAAGAGCCTGAAAAAGCAAGACATAAAATTGCGTTTGATAATTTAACGCCTCTTTATCCAGACGAACAAATGGTAATGGAAGTTGAAACTACAAAAATTGAAAAAAAACCAGATTTAACTCCAAGATTAATTGATCTTGTCAGTCCGATTGGAAAAGGCCAAAGATCAATAATAATCTCTCCCCCTAAGGCTGGAAAGACAATGATTTTACAAAGTATTGCAAATTCAATTGCCAAGAATTATCCAAAAAGTTATTTGATTGTTTTATTAATTGACGAAAGACCAGAAGAAGTTACAGACATGCAAAGAACAGTTAAAGGTGAAGTAATCAGCTCCACTTTTGATGAACCTGCACAAAGGCACGTGGCTGTTGCTGAGATGGTAATTGAAAAAGCAAAAAGATTAACCGAACATAAAAAAGATGTTGTTATACTATTAGATTCGATCACAAGATTAGGAAGAGCTTATAATGCTGTTATTCCAAGTTCTGGAAAAGTTTTAACTGGTGGAGTGGATGCTAATGCTCTTCAAAGACCGAAGAGATTTTTTGGTGCTGCAAGAAATATCGAAGAAGGCGGATCTTTAACAATTATTTCAACCGCTCTAATTGACACAGGTAGCAGAATGGACGAAGTAATTTTTGAAGAATTCAAGGGAACTGGAAATAGCGAAACAGTTTTAGATAGAAAAATTGCCGACAAAAGAATTTACCCAGCAATAGATATAACAAAATCAGGAACAAGAAGAGAAGAATTATTATTCGATAAAAACGATCTTCAAAAAATGAATGTTCTTAGAAGAATAATTGCGCCCATGGGCACAATGGACGCTATTGAGTTTATTAACTCAAAACTAAAAGATACAAAAAATAATGCAGAGTTTTTCAATTCAATGAACAAACCTGCTTAAAAAATTTATTTTTTTTTATCTCGCTTCTTTTATAATAAACAATTCAATTGTCTATGAATGAAAAATTTTTAAAGTTGTCGAGTTTATTTAGGGAAAAAAAATATGATGAGGTTATCTTTTTAATACAATCTTCCTTTAAAGATAAATCTTCGCAGGTACAAAATCTTTTAGGTGTAGCAAGGCTGCTTAATAGTAAAGACAAATACTCTTTAATTTTAGCGCTGTCTGATTTTAAACAAGCTTATTTGAAAGAAAAAACCACAAATTTTGGTCTTGAAGCACTGATCAATTTTATCAACACAGCAGTTGATTTATATACTCTACAAAGTCCACTTGAGGACACGATTAATGACTCATCTGTTTTTTTAAATCAAACCAATGTTTTATTTGAGGAAGCAGAAACCAACTTTGGGTATAATAAAAAATTAGTTTCGGCAATGATTAGGGTTTATCAAAACCAAGGAAATTTAAACAAAATTTTATCCTATTTAAAAAAACAATTTGAAAAAAATGATTTAAATTTAAGTAGATTTTCTTCATGGATTTTTTTTAACAATTATAAAAAAAACTGGACACAAGATGATTTTTTAAAATATTCAAAATTATTTTCAGATAAAGTTCAAGATTTTAAAATAAACAAACCAATAGAATTAAATAAAACAAAAAAAAGTAAGATTAAGCTGGGTTTTTTATCATCTGAAATATTAAAGAAACATTCAATAACATATTTTTTAGAATCAATTTTTAAAAACTTAAATACACATAAATTTGAAATTTATTTATATTTAGACAATTACATAGAAGATGAAAATACAAATGAATTTAAAAATCTTGCTAAAAAATCAATCAATGTATCAAATTTAGAAGATATCGATGCATTTAATCTAATTAGAGAAGATAATATTGATATAATGTTTGATGTTACTGGTATGACCACATCAAAGAGAGTGGCTTTATTTAAAAATAGACTGGCCCCAAAACAAATTTCTTGGTTGGGTTATTGTAACACTTCAGGCTTAGATAATATGGATTATTTGATTGCCGATAGAAATCTTATTTATAAAGACGAAGAAAAAAACTACTCTGAAAATATAATTTATTTGCCCAATATTTGGAATTGTCACTCTGGGCTAAACTCTAAAAGATCAGAGTCAGAAGCACCGTGTCTAAAAGAAAAAAATATAACATTTGGTTCCTTCAATAATTTTAACAAAATCAATGATAAAGTTATTTATGTATGGTCTCAAATTTTACAACAAGTTAAAAACGCTAAACTAATTTTAAAGTCTTCACTAAAAATGAATAGAGATTACCTAAAACAAGAATTTAATAAACATGGTGTGCTTGACTCAATAATATTTTTAGAAAAAAGAAAATTAGAAAGTCATTATAATTTATATAAACAAATTGATATTGCGCTAGACACTTTTCCTTACAATGGAGTTACAACAACTTTTGAAGCAATATCCATGGGTGTTCCTGTCATTACTATGAAAGGATATAATTTTAATTCAAGATGTGGAGAGTCGATTATTAAAAATTTAGGTATTGATAGTTTAATAGCCAATGAAGAAGGGGACTATATATCTAAAGCTATAAAATTGACACATGATAGAAATAAATTATCAAAAATGAGAAAAGAAATATACAATACATCATATCAAACTCCATTATTTGATACTAAAAAATTTTCTAGTGATTTTTTTGATATATTGGAAAAAATTTAGTTTATTAAGTAAATTATATTAATTATTTAATTTAAAGCTATAATTAAAAAAATGAGTATCTATGCCTTATCAAGCGGACCTGGAATATCTGGAATTGCTGTTATAAGAATTTCAGGACCAGAAACATCCAAAGCTATTGAATTACTAACTAGAAAGAGTGTTCCAAAACCGAGGGTGGCAACTCTCAGAAAAATCAGCAAAATCAATACTTCTGAACTAATTGATGAAGGCATAATATTATGGTTTCCTGGCCCTGAGAGCTACACAGGCGAAGATATGGCCGAAATACATGTGCATGGTAGCAAGGCAGTAATCGATACTCTTCAGAATTCTATTTCAAATATTGAAAATTGTCGCTTAGCGGAGCCAGGTGAGTTTACAAAACTTGCATTTCAAAATGGAAAAATAAATTTACTTAAAGCAGAGAGCGTTGCAGATTTAATTTCTTCCGAAACTGAAATTCAAAGACGGCAAGCAATTAAAATTATGAATGGAAAATCTGCCGATCAATTTAATTTTTTAAGAGAAAAACTTTTAAAAATATTATCTCATGTCGAAGCAAAGATAGATTTTCCAGATGAAGATTTACCTAATGATATTCTTAAAGAAATTAAAAAAAGCTCAGATGATGTTTTAAAAAATGTAGAAAAAATTTTAAATGATCAAAAAGTTGGAGAAAGAATCAGAGAGGGTTTTAAAATAGCAATTCTTGGACCAACCAATGCAGGCAAATCTAGTCTACTAAATCATCTATCAAATAGAGATGTTGCAATAGTTTCAGAGATTGCAGGAACAACAAGAGATGTAATCGAAACACATCTAAATATAGATGGATATCCTGTTATAGTTTCTGATACTGCTGGTATAAGAGAATCTAAAAATGAAATTGAAAAAAAAGGTATTAAACTATCTTTAAATAGAGCCGAAGAAGCAGATTTGAAGTTAGTTGTCATTGAAGCAAAAAACCATGATTTTACTGATGTTTTGAAGGGTTTGTTAGATGAAAATGCAATTTTAGTAATCAATAAATCAGATCTTTTAGATGAAGAAATTGATCCAGAAATAAAAAAATTAAATTATGTATTAATTTCAATTAAAGAAAATTTAAATATTGATGAATTAATTTTAAAAATAAAAAACAATTTAAAAAATAAATTTATAACAAGTGATGATATTTTAATTACAAGAGAAAGACACAGACAACATTTAAAACAATGTTTAGATCATCTTAAAAATTTTAATAAAAAAAATGAAGTTGAAGATTTTGATAAAGCCGCAGAAGATTTAAGATTAGCCACAAGACATCTCGGTATGATTGTTGGAAAAGTTGATGTTGAGGAGATATTAGGTAGTATTTTTAACGATTTTTGTATTGGTAAATAACAGTTTATTTTCGGTATTTTTAGCCTCTTTTCTTATAAAAAACGTTGATAATAATGGTTTATTTCAAGATAAATAAGCGTCACTTGTAAATTAATTAATCGCCTATAAATTTAGGTTATGAAAAATGATTTATCATTTGATGTTGTAGTAATAGGTGGTGGTCACGCGGGATGTGAAGCTGCAGCAGCTTCTGCACGATTGGGCGTTAACACTGCTTTATTTACTCACAAGATAGAAACAATTGGAGAGATGTCATGCAATCCTGCGATAGGTGGTTTGGGTAAAGGTCATCTAGTACGTGAGATTGATGCTCTTGATGGTTTGATGGGTGAGGTTGCAGATAAATCAGGTATTCAATTCAGATTATTAAATAGAAGTAGAGGTCCAGCTGTAAGAGGACCAAGAACTCAATCAGATAGATCATTATATCGTAAATATATGCAAGAAAAACTTGTAAATTATTGTAATTTAAGTGTTTTTTCTGATCCTGTGATAAAGTTTATTTTTAATATAAATACAATAACTGGCTTTATAACTAAAGAAGGTAAAAAAGTTTTATGTTCTAAGCTAATACTAACAACGGGCACTTTTTTAAATGGCTTAATACATATAGGTGATGAAATAACACCTGCTGGAAGGTATGATGAGAAACCTTCAACGGGATTAAGTGAGCAATTAGAAAAATACAATTTTAAAATAGGAAGATTAAAAACAGGAACCCCTCCCCGACTTGATTCAAGAACAATTAATTATGAAAATTTAGAAGAACAGTTTGCAGATAATGATCCTTATTTTTTTTCTTTCTTAACTAAAAAAAATATTAACAAACAAGTTTCATGTCGTATGACTTATACTAACTATAAGGTTCATAAAATTATTGAAAAAAATTTATCTAAGAGTGCTATGTACTCTGGTAGCATACAAGGTATTGGACCAAGATACTGTCCATCTATAGAAGATAAGATTATAAAATTTGCTAATAAGGGTCGGCACCAGATATTTTTAGAGCCTGAAGGGTTAAATGACCATACAATTTATCCAAATGGTATCTCTACATCACTTCCATTCGAGATTCAGAAAGAAATATGTAATAATATCAATGGTTTAGAGAATGTCTTAATTATAAGACCCGGATATGCCATAGAATATGACTATATAGATCCAAGAGAACTGTTTTTAACACTTGAGACCAAGAAGATTAGAAATCTTTACCTTGCTGGACAGATTAATGGGACAACAGGATATGAAGAAGCGGCAGCCCAAGGTCTTATAGCTGGAATAAATGCTGCACTATCTTTTAAAAAATCAGAGCCTTTTATTCTTGATAGATCTGATGCTTATATAGGAGTGATGATAGATGACTTAGTTACCAAAGGTGTTGCCGAACCATATCGAATGTTCACGTCAAGAGCCGAATATCGATTAAGTCTTAGATCTGATAATGCAGATCAAAGGTTAACTGTAAAAGGAATAGAAATAGGACTAATTGGTGATATAAGAAAATCTCTATATAAAGATAAATTCAATAAAATTAAACAAATCAATGTAAAAATGAGTCAGTCAACTATATCACCCAATAAAGCTGATAAATTTGGTATAAAAATAGCTAAAGATGGGGTTTTAAGATCTTCTAATGAAATATTAACTCAAAAAGGGGTTGATATGAGTAAAATAAGAGAAATATGGCCTGATATACCTTTCTTTAGTAACGAAATAGATGAACAAGTTGAAATTAATGCCCATTATATAGGTTATTTAAAAAAGCAAAAAGCAGATATTTTGGCTTTTAAAAGAGATGAAAACCTTATAATACCTGATAAAATTAATTATGATAGCCTTTCAGGGTTATCAAATGAAGTAAAAGCTAAATTTAAAGAAATAAAACCAAAAACGATGGGCCAAGCACTTAGAATTGATGGAATTACTCCAGCTGCTGTATATATTTTGTTGTCACATGTTAAAAGAAGGTCTATTAAGCATATAGCTTAATGGATCAAGAAATTTTAAATTCATACTCTAAACTTAATGACTTAAATGTTTCACGTGAAACATTTTTGGACTTTGAAAACTATATATCAATGATTATTGAAAAAAATAAAAAAATTAACATAATCAGCCAAAAAACATCATCAAAAAAGTCTATAATTGAACGTCATATTATTGATTCTGCACAAATTATTGATTTTATTAATTTTAATTGTAATACAACTACAGATTTAGGGTCAGGAGCTGGAATGCCAGGAATTGTAATAGCAATTATACTAAAAAACATGAAAAATAATATGAATGTCCACCTTTATGAAAAAAGCTACCATAAAAGCCGTTTTTTAGAGGAAGTTTCAGAGAAACTAAATTTAAATACAAAAATTTTTCAAAAAAATATTTTTGAAATAAATAATTTGGAAACAGGTACTATAATGTCAAGAGCATTCAAACCAATGCCAGTAGTTTTAGATCTAGTTTATGAAAATTTTTCAAAATATAAAAATTTAATTTTTTTTATGGGAAAGAGTGGGAAAAAAATATTTGAAAAATCTAAAAATGATTGGGACTTAGAGTACATAGAAAAAAAAAGTTTAACAAATGAGGAATCATTTTTATTAAACATAAAAAAAATTAGTAAGAAAAATAAAAAAAGATATAAGAAAAATTAAATGCAAATTATTTCAGTAATAAATCAAAAGGGTGGGGTAGGAAAAACAACAACCGTTATAAATCTAGCAGCTGGATTAACTCAACTTAATAAAAAAATTTTAGTAATTGATTTAGATCCCCAAGGAAATGCTACAACAGGTCTTGGATTATCTAATGTGGATAACTCAAGAGACACAATTTATGGTGTGCTGAATGGAACCAGAGAGATTAACGAGATAATCAAGAAGACGCAGTTTGAAAATTTAGATATCATTACCTCTAATGTAGACTTATCAGGGTTAGAAGTAGAAACAGCAGATGATAGTAATAGGGCCTTCATATTAAAGAGTAAATTAAGCCCTTATTTAAACAATTCTAGAGGATCATACGATTATGTGCTGATTGACTGTCCACCTTCCTTAAGTCTACTGACAGTCATGGCGCTAGTTTGTTCCAAATCACTTGTTGTTCCTTTGCAAACAGAATTTTTTGCTCTTGAGGGACTAACCCAATTAATGAAAACTATTGAGAGGATAAAAGTAAATTTAAATCCTGATTTAAAAATTCGAGGGATCCTTTTGACCATGTATGACAAAAGAAATAAGCTCTCTTCACAAGTTGAAAAGGAGGCTAGAGATTATTTTAATGAAAAAGTTTATTCAACAGTAATTCCAAGGAATGTGAGATTATCAGAAGCACCCTCTCATGGTATGCCAGTTTTAATTTATGACAAATCTTGTCCTGGAAGCAAATCTTATTTTAGTTTTACCGATGAATTTATAAATCAAGAATCAACAATTGGGAGTGCTGCTTAATGGATAAAATTAAAAAGGGTCTAGGAAGAGGTTTATCATCACTAATTGGTGAAACGAAAGTAGAGGCTATAAAAAATCAATTACCAGTAAGTGACTTAATACCAAGCCAATACCAGCCAAGAAAGAATTTTGATGAGGCAAATTTAGAAGACTTAACAAATTCTCTAAAAGAGAGAGGAATGATACAGCCAATCATAGTTAGAAAATCAAATAATGAAAATTCAAAATTTGAAATCATTGCGGGTGAGAGAAGATGGCTAGCAGCACAAAGAGCGGGCATTCATAATGTCCCTGTAGTAATTATAGAAGCAGATGACCTAAAATCTTTAGAATTTGCAATAGTTGAAAATGTTCAAAGACATGACTTAAATCCTCTTGAAGAAGCCAAAGGTTATAAAAGATTGATAGATGAATTTGATTATGATCAAGAGAAAGTGTCAAAATTCATTGGTAAAAGCAGAAGCTATATAACTAATTCATTAAGAATATTAACCTTACCAGCTGAAGTTATAAAGCTGATTGCGACACAAAAATTAACCACTGGTCACGCAAAAATTATAGTTGGTTTAGAAAATGCCACCTTTGTTGCAAACAAAATCATTGAAAAAAAATTATCAGTAAGACAAGCAGAAAATTTAGTTAAAATTTTTAAAAATAAAAAACAAAAATTAAAAAAAACAAAAGATACAAATATCAAAGATCTTGAATCATCAGTTATTAATAAAGTTGGTTTGAATGTGATTATCCAAAATAAAAAAAATAATAAAGGTAAAATTACTTTTGAATACAAAGATTTAGATCAATTAAATAAAATCATTAATATATTTAAAGTTCATTATTAGGCTCTAAAAAAAATTTATCTAAAATAAAATTTGAAATTAAATTAACAGGATTTATAAGATTTTTTTTTATTTGAAGTTCAATTTTATTTATATCAAAAATTAATTTTCTAATTTGTTTATTTGACCATTTACTAATTTGCTGTTTTACTAAATATTTATCCTTCCAAAAAATTGGTGGCTTAGCATTTGCTATAGTTATATCTAAGTTTTTATTATCACTATAATTTTTTGATAATATAGATAGTCTTTTTAATTTAGTCAGAAATGTTCTGGTAATAATTACACAATCTTCATTACTAAAATTATTTTCGTTGAGTATATTTATTGTTTTTTTTTGATTTTTAGCTAAACAACTATCTACAAGTTCAGAAATCCCATAATTATCAACTAAATTTATTAATTTTAAGATATCTTCTGTTGATAATTTATTTTTACTTAGTGATAGAAACTTTATCTTTTCTAATTCATTTTTTAAAATACCTCTATCCCCATTGCACTTATTTACAACTAAATTTATATTTTCTTGTGAAAATACAACGTTGTATTTTTTCAAATAATTATATGATAATTTAGATAATAACTCAGGGGTATCTGGATAAAAAGGAACACATATTAATTTTTTATCTTTCTCAAAAAAAGATCTTAATTTTGATTTTTTTTCAAGTGTATTGGAATTAATTAATAAAGAAACTTTAGAGATATCTTTTTTTATAAATTCATCAATAATCTTAACTATTTTGTCTGTAGCCCTATATATAATTATAATTTTTTTTTCTTCAAATAAAGATTCAGATAAGATGTTTTCATAAATAATTTCAATATTTTCTAAAAATTCCTTTTCATCATATTTAACCGCAGCCTTATCTTTATTGATGGTTAAAATTTTTGAAATTTCTTCTTCTTTTGCGCCTTGGTTCTGACCGTAAAACAATACAAAATTATTGATGTTTAAATCTATATTCTTAGTCTCATAAGATTTAAAAATCATCGTTTACTTGAGAGTTCTAAATTTAGTTTTCTTACTACTGAGATAGCAAAATTTTCTTTAATTATATTTTCATAATTAATTTGATCAAAAGTATCTAAATTTTTTTTGATATTCATCTTTTCTTTGTAATTAAGTTTTTCTGTATTATTATTTTTTATTATTTCAAAATTAACCGAAGCTGTTAGCTGGTAATCCGATGCAGATCCCTTCTGATCTTTTGAGATGATTTTTTTATCATAGTTTGTTTTAATTTTGATATTAATTTTTTTTTTTGATGAAGTTTCAGAAATTCTTTTAACTTCGGTAATTATTTTGTTATTTATTGTATTATCTCCTGAAGCTTCAATTATATTAATTTTATAATCAATTTTGTTTGAATTATATAGGGGAGCAAAACCACAGTTTGTGAATAAAAAAAAAGTAAATAAATAAAAAATTTTTTTTATCATTTAGGTTATTATATTCATTAATTTATCTTTTATGAAAATTTTTCTTTTAATCTCTTTCTCAATAAGATATTTTGATAGAGTTTTATCATTGTTAATTATTTTAAACAATTTTTCCTCAGATAAATCTCTATTTGCTTCAATTAATCCTCTTTTTTTACCATTTATTTGGATAACAAATTTTACTGTATTTTCTTTTAGCTCATTTTCATCATATTTTGGCCAATCATTTTTTTTTGAATTTAATAATTGTAAACATTCGTTAGAAAAATGAGGGATAATTGGAGTAATTGCTACTAATATTTTTTCATAGTTTTCAAGTAGAGTTTCTTTTTTATAATTTCTATTGGTTTGTTTGTATAAAAAAGAATACATTTCATGAAGGTTTGCCACTATTTTATTATAATTAAATTTTTCTAAGTTATCTGTGATTTTTTTTAGAAATCTATTAGTATACTTTTTAATTTCTCCATCTGTATCTTCATAATAATTGTTATTTATTTTTTCTGTAATCTTTAAATTTAAATTCCATAATTTTTGAATAAATTTAAAAGAGGACACAATACCTTCTTCTGACCATTGGATATCTTTTTCTGGAGGACTATCAGATAGAATAAATAATCTAGCTGCATCTGCGCCATAGTTTAAGATAATTTTTTCAGGATCAATAGTATTTTTTTTTGACTTAGACATCGACTCTGAAGGGCCTACTTTTACTTCTTTAGACTTATCTTTAATAAGATATTTTTTTCCATTAATAGTTTCTATTTCATCTGGATTTACCCAATTATTATTAGGATCCTTATAAGTTTCGTGACAGACCATTCCCTGTGTAAACAAACCATCAAAAGGTTCTGATATATTTAATTTTTCATTTTTGAATGAAAGAGCCTTCATAAAAAATCTTGAATATAACAAATGTAATATTGCATGCTCAACACCACCTATATATTGATCAACTGGCATCCAGTAGTTAATATCATTAATATCAAAACCATATTCTGTATTTTTTGGAGAGCAAAATCTTAAAAAGTACCATGAAGAGTCCACAAATGTATCAAGCGTATCAGTTTCTCTTTTGTATTTTTTATTATTTATAGTTATATTTTTCCATTCATTTGCTTTATCTAATGGGTTACCGCTAGACTCTAGTTTATCCAGTTTTGGTAGTTCAACTGGCAACATATCCAAAGGAACTTTTTTTGGGCTATTATTCTCATCATAAATGATGGGTATAGGACATCCCCAATATCTTTGACGAGAAATTCCCCAATCTTTTAACCTAAAATTTATTTTTTTTTGTCCAAAATTTTTTTTTTCTAAAATCTCGATTGTTTTAATGATAGAATCTTCAGGGCATTTTAATCCATTAAGAAAAGATGAGTTAAAAATATATCCAGGGCCAGTGTATGCCTGATCATCTACTTTAAATTCTGGATTATTTTGATCTGGTGTTACAACAGTATTTATTTCTAAAGAATATTTTTTAGCAAAATCCAAATCTCTTTGATCATGAGCGGGGCATCCAAAAACTGCTCCTAATCCGTAATCCATTAAAACAAAATTTGCAAAATATACGGGAACTTTTATGTTTTCATCTAAAGGATTTATGGCTATTAATTCTGTTTTAAATCCAATCTTTTCAGCATTTGCAATTGACTCTTCCGTTGTACCAGTTGTTGAGCATTCTTTTTTAAATTTCAAAAATTTTTCATCTGATTGATAAAATTTTGCTAACGGGTGGTCTACTGATAGTGCCAAAAAGGATAATCCAAATAATGTATCAGGTCTTGTTGTAAAACACTTAATTTCAGAAATATTTTTTGTTGACTCAATTTTAAAATTAACCTCACATCCAAATGACTTGCCAATCCAATTTTTCTGCATTGTTATGACTTTGTTAGGCCATCCATCTAATGTATTTAAATTCTCTAAAAGTTCTTCGGAAAATTTTTTAATATTAAAAAACCACTGATTTAATTTTTTTCTTTCAACTACTGCACCAGAACGCCAACCTTTTCCATCAATAACCTGTTCATTTGCAAGAACAGTTTGATCAATAGGATCCCAATTTACATACTCTTCTTTACGATAAACTAATCCTTTGTCGTATAGTTCTAAAAAAAACCTTTGTTGGTGTTTATAGTATTCAGGGGAACATGTTGAAATTTCTCTATCCCAATCTATTGAAAGACCTAGTTTTTTTAATTGGGTCTTCATGTTTATAATATTAGACTCTGTCCAAGTTTTAGGATCTAGATTATTTTGCCTTGCAGCATTTTCTGCTGGCATACCAAAGGAGTCCCAACCCATTGGATGTAAAACATTAAATCCCTGAAGCGCCTTAAATCTAGCGAGTACATCACCAATTGTATAATTTCTTACATGACCCATATGAATTTTCCCTGATGGGTAAGGAAACATTTCTAAACAATAAAATTTTTTTTTATTTTTATCTATTTTGGTTGAGAAAGTTTTTTCTTCATCCCAAAATTTTTGCCATTTATTTTCAATTTCTTTAAAATTATATCTTTCCACAGAATTTAATATTTTTTATGAATACTTATTTCAATTTTTTTTATCTTTTATTTTAGATTTATAAATTGAGGCTTTTTTTAAAATTTCTTTTTTTAGTTCCATCACTAATATCTTATTAGTTTCCATAATTTTGCAGTTCATAAAATTGTTATTACACTTTCTATTAAAAACTTTAATATCCAAAGCGTCAGATCTTATTTCATTTGTCAAAAATCTTATGGAAATTTTTATGCTTTCATTTTGATTTTGTTCATCTGAATACCAATCAGTAATAATTATTCCACCGCTGTAATTAACCGATGTTAATGGCATAAAATCTATTACGTCTAGCGAAGCTCTCCATAATTCATTAGAACTTGCAAATTCAAAAGTTCCACTAGCTTTATTATTATTTAAATCCATTAGTCGAAAAGATTTCCCTTCTTTGATATTTTGCTCAATTCTTTTTTTTGGGTCAGCTGGATATTTTCTTGCATCAGCACCAGGAAGTTTTCCGTTACAACCACTTAACAAAAATATAGATATTAAGAGAAAAGATACTAATTTATAAAATTTTTTAGAAAACATATTGATTATTTGAGATATATTTAATTTATACAATATTTTTCAAAAATAGCTAAAATAATAGCTTTTATTCGAAAAAAGTGATGTAAAAATGCAACACATTCTAATTATTTCAGTAAATTCAAGCCTTTTTTAATTAATAGTTTACTAAAATGATAAATACAGACTGTTTATTATTAATAATAACAATTTACTAAAAGGAGTAATTAATTATGAACAATTTAAAAAAAATAGGCTTAACTGCATTAGCAGGTTCGCTTGTTGCTACTTCAGTAGCTGTTGCTGGTGAATTATCAGCTTCAGGTTCTGCTAGCATGAAAATATCAAACTTAAGTTCTGGTGCTACTGGTAAATCGGTAGGAATGGCTAACAGTGTAATCCTAGCTGGTTCAGGTGAGTTAGATAACGGTATGACTGTATCTATGTCTTTTGAATTAGATTCTGGTGTTGACACTGGAACTGGTACAGGACCATTTGATAACCATTCAGTATCATTAGCTTCTGATTCAATGGGAACATTAACTGTACACGGACATGGTGGATCTAACGCTGCTGCAGCACTAGATACTACTGCTGCTGGTGACCTATGGGATAACACTTTAGGTATGACTACAGGTGCTGCTGGAACTGCTCCAAAAGCTTCTGCAAGTGGAGACAACTTAGTAGTTTACACTTTACCAACATTAGCTGATGGTGTTGCACTTTCTGCTTCATACTCTTCAGCTGGAGCTGGTGAAGCTTCAACTGCTATTGGAGCAACTTTCACTGGTATAGAAGGTTTATCTGTTAGCGTAGGTAAAGGTGATAACAACGCAACAGTAGGTACTGATATTGAACAAACTGTTATGAAAGCTTCATATGCGTTTGGACCTGTAACAGTTGCGTACAGTAACAATGATTACGACCATACTACAGCTGCTAACGATCAAGAAACTACATCATACAATCTGTCTTACACAGTGTCTGATTCAATTTCTATCTCGTACGGTATGACTGATATAGATAACAGTGGTGACACTGCTGAAGTAGAAGTTACTGGTATTTCTGCTAGTTACACTTCAGGTGGTATGACTATTTCAGGTATGCAAGTTGCTGCAGACAACGTAGATGGTTCTTCTACTGGTACTGACAACGATAACGAGTACTGGAAATTAGCTGCATCATTTGCATTCTAATTTAATTTAGAAAACAAAATATTGAAAGGGCCCCTTTTTAGGGGCCTTTTTTTATTCAAAATAAGATATTCCGGCAAAACCAAAATAATCTAATAGTTTTAGTTTTTTAATATTTTTACTAGAAATACCACCAAGTGCTATGACTTTAATATTTGTTAGCTTTGCAAGTAATTTGAACTTATTAAGTCCTAAATAGTTCTTATTTCTTTTAAAAATTGAGGATAAAAATAATATTTTAACTGATTGTTTTTCTTTCAATATGAGCTCCTTCTTATTGTGTGCTGAGCCAAGAATTAAAAAATTTTTTTTAAATGTGAAAGAAAGATGCTTAGTATCTTTATTAAAAGACGGAATATAAGCTCCATCTAAATTGAGGTTTAAAGCTAATTTAATATTATTAGATAAAAAAAACTTGTAACCTTTTTTTTTACAAAATTTTTTAAGATTAAGTATCGTATCTAAATTATTTTCTGAACTATAATTTCTAAGTATTATTCCAGTATTTTTATCAAGTTTACCAATATTATTTGTATCAAATTTATTAATAAAGTAATATTTTGTTGGTAAATTTACATGCATAATACTGTTCAAAAATATAAAGATATTATTAGTGCAATTAATAGAAAAATAGAAGAACAAAAAATTTTTTTAACACCAAAAGTCATTGCAGTATCAAAAAGTTTTAAACTAGAAAAAATTCTTCCATTAATTGAATATGGTCACCTAGATTATGGGGAAAATAAAGTTCAAGAAGCCATTGATAAATGGTCTGCTATAAAGCTAAAAAAAAAAAATATCAAACTTCATTTAATAGGTAAGCTACAAACAAACAAAGTAAAACAAGCTGTAAAATTATTAGACTATATTCATTCTGTTGATAGCATAAAACTTGCGAAAAAAATAGCAGACGAACAAGAAAAACAAGAAAAAAATATAAAAATATTTATACAAATTAACATTGGAAATGAAGATCAGAAATCAGGTGCTAAAGTTGACGATCTAAATGATTTGATAAATTTTTCAAAAAAATTGAAATTAAATATTATCGGCTTGATGTGTATTCCGCCAGTAAATGAAGAGCCCGATAAGTATTTTAAAGAAATCAAGTTATTAAATAATAAATTTAATTTACCAGAAATAAGCATGGGTATGTCATCTGATTATTTAAAAGCAGTTGAAAATCATTCAACATATTTGAGAATTGGCTCAAGTATTTTTGGTTCAAGAATTTAATGAATTCTTATTTTTGAATTTTTATTAATTAATTTTAACATAATCAAAAAATCTTTTTTTTGTAAAGCTATACACCCTGCTGTTGGATTGTAATTATTTGTAAGATGAATAAATATACAACTTCCTTTTCCAGGAATGCTTTTATTAAAATTATATTTAATAGGTATTAATAAATTGTATTTATTATCATTTCTAAAAAGCTTTTCGTGATGAATATTTTTGTCAACTTTAATTAGTTTATTATATTTACTTGGAAAATTTATATCATCAGACCACCCCATATCTGGCTTGATTTTAATAGTTTTTAAATATGTTTTAGGCAATTTAACTCTATCTGCCCTATAGTATAAATGCTCAATTTCAAAAATCCCTTTTGGAGTTTTTTTATCTCCTTCAACTTTTTTTTTACTTAGTCCATATTTACCAATGGAACACTTAAAATTAAATTCATCTACTTGAAGAGTTTGTTTATTTTTTAAAAAAATTATCATATTCTTATTATATATGAATAATCAAAATTTAATAATTTTCAATTTTAAGTCTTTATATGTAATTTTAAAAGAACTAGAAGTGCATTTGAATTATAAAATTTTAGAATCACCCAATATTAAAAACTTAAATGATAAAATTAAAATTTCAAAAAATTATTTAATTATTTGTCAAAAAAAAGTGAATGATATTCATAATCAATTCATCCTAGATAATCTACCTATAAGAATTTCTAAATTAATAGAAAAAATTAATATTCAATCTTTAAAGTTTCAGTTTAATGAAAAATCAGAATTTCAAATAGGCCAATACAAAATTGATTTAAATTCTAGAGAATTGATATCAGCAAATAACACTATAAAATTAACAGAAAAAGAGACTAATATTATTATATATTTATCACAATTAAGTGATCCTGTGAGTATTGATCAACTACAATTTAGTGTGTGGGGTTATCGATCAAAACTTGAAACTCATACTGTTGAAACTCATATATACAGATTAAGAAAAAAAATTTTAAGACAGTTTAATGATAAAAATTTTATTTTAAGTCACAAAAATGGTTACAAAATTAATTAAAAAAAAAAATATTATTGCCAAAGACCTTTTTACAAAAAAATATAAAATTAGAATAGTTAAGCCCAAAAAAGGAAAAGGGAGCTTCAAAAGAAAGAAAAGTTCATCCTAAATTCTGGCCCCGATTTGTTGAATTACCTTAGATGACATTTCCGTACCTTTTTCTAAACTCTCTTTGATTGAAAATTTATTAACATATCCATGTAGAAATCCAGCAGCAAAAAGATCACCAGCTCCTGTAAGATCTAGAATTTTAAGATTTTGGAGTATGCCACATTCATTAATTTCTTCACTTTTAATTGCAACTGCCCCTTTTTCGCCTCTTGTAATAATTATTAATTTGTTAAGTTGCTTTGAAAAGTTAATTACTTCCTTGAAGTCTTTTGCTTCAATTAATGAGGTAATTTCTTGCTCATTTGCAAAAATTATATCCAATTTATTTTTTACTAATTCTAAGAAATGGGGTTTATGTCTATCTACACAAAATTGATCAGAAAGTGACATGGCAACTTTATTTGCAATATTAATTGCTTTGTCAAATGCTTTTTTGGGTTCACCCTCATCCCATAAGTAGCCTTCTAAAAATATAATCTCACTTTTTTTAATTGCATCAGAATTAAAATCATTTTCATTAATTTTTCCAGCTGTCCCTAAAAATGTACACATTGTTCTTTCAGAGTCTGGAGTAACTAATATTAAACAAGTTCCTGTTGGTAGTGCCTCTTTCTTTTTAGAATAAAAATATTCTACATTTTCTTTTTTTAATCCTTCTTCGTATTTACTACCAAATTCATCATCGGAAATCTTTCCAATAAAACCAGCTTTATCACCAAGTTGAGATATACCAACTATAGAGTTTGCAACAGATCCTCCTGAGACTGTTTTTTCAACTTTAAGGTTTGTCAACAATTTTTTGAATTCATTTTCATCAAAAAATAATTTCATCGTACTTTTTGTAAGATTATTTTGAATAATAAAATTATCATCAACTCTGCAAATAACGTCAACTATTGCGTTTCCTATTCCTAAAATTTTCATATTATGCTTTTTTTGTAATAACAGGTTTTTTTCTATTTGGATAGCAACTAGAGCATATTTTGCAAGTTAAACCATAGCAATCTCTTGCTTTGCAATATTCCCTGCCATAAAAAATTATTTGTAAATGAAGTTTAGACCAAGTTTTTTTAGGAAATATTCTTTTTAAATCATTTTCAGTTTGAACTACATTTTTCCCATTTGTTAAACCCCATCTTTGGGCAAGTCTATGAATGTGAGTATCAACTGCGAAAGCTGGAAATCCAAAACCTTGTGACATCACCACACTAGCTGTTTTATGGCCTACACCAGGTAGTTTTTCCAGCTCTTCAAAGGTTTTAGGCACTTTTCCGTTGTGTTTTTCTAAAACTTGTTTTGACATTAAATAAATACTTTTAGCTTTAATTCTAAAAATACCAATTTTTTTTATTAATTTTTCGATTTTTTTTCTTCCTAATTTTACAAAATGTTCTGGTTTGAAGTATTTTGGATATATATCTTTTGTCACGTTGTTAACGTTTATATCCGTACATTGGGCTGAAAGAAGCACAGAAATTAACAAAGTAAAAGTATTTTTACTTTTTAGGGGAACTGGCGTTTTAGGATAAATTTTGTTTAAAATTTTAATTATAATTTTTGCCTTTTGTTTTTCATTCATTATGAAAAGTTAAGCAAATCTCTCATAGAATATAATCCTGGTTTTTTTTTCATTAACCATTTAGAGGCAGTCAAAGCTCCATCGGAGTAAAGTGTTCTATCAAAAGCCTCATGGTTTAATGTTATTGTTTCTTTTCCACTTGAGAATTTTACTTCATGTTCACCAATAATTTCACCTCTTCTTAGTGAATTAAAATTAATTTTTTTTCCATAAGGAATAGATTTTTTATTTAAAAATTTTTTACCGATTAAATTATATAAATTTTTATTCTTTCCATCTGCGATGCCTTTTCCAAGCATTAAGGCTGTACCTGATGGATAGTCTTTTTTGTGTTTATGATGTACCTCAAATATTTTGCTTAAATATTCGTCATTTAATGATTTTGAGGCAATCTCAGTTAAATACATCAATAAATTTACACCTAAGCTCATATTTCCAGCTTTTAAAATAGGTATCTTTTTTGAATATTTCTTAATTTGATTTTCTTGAGTTCTACTAAAACCAGTTGTGCCAATAACAACTTTCTTTTTAAGTTTGGATGCTATCCTTAATATTTCTAGGGTGCATTCAGGAACAGTAAAATCAATAATTATATCTATTTTTTTAAATGCAATATCTGAATTTAATTCTGGTCTAATCCCATTAAATTTTTTATTTATTAGTCTATTTTCTGTAAGCGTAACTAATCTGAAATTTTTATTTTTTTTTGATGACTTTATTAGTTGCTGGCCCATTCTTCCCATGCAACCTGAAATAGCTAAATTAATTTTTTTCATTTAACTAAATATTAGCTTTTTTTAGAGGATTAGTCTTTTAGTTTTTCCAAAAATCTTTTGCTTTTTGAAAAAATTTTTTAATACTTGGATTTGATTTATCGTTTTCGATTTCTCTAAACTGCTCTAGCAATTCCTTTTGTTTTTTATTTAAGTATACAGGTACTTCAGTTTTTACTTGAACATATAAGTCACCAAAATCACCTCTTCTCATATATGGCATTCCCTTCCCCTTTAATCTGAATTGTTTACCATTTTGAGTTCCATCAGGAATTTTTATTTTAGCTTTACCTCCATCTATAGTTGGTATCTCAATAGTAGTTCCTAATGCGGCATCTGCAAGTGAAAGTGGAAATTCAAAAAATAAATTCTCATCAGATCTTTTAAATAAGTCGTGAGAATGAACGTTAATAAATAAATATAGATCACCTGTTGCTCCACCTCTGCTACCAGCTTCGCCTTTTCCAGCTAATCTAATTCTTGTTCCATCATCAACACCCTTAGGAATAGTTACTGATATTTTTTTAGATGCTTGTTTTTTTCCTTGCCCATTACAGTCATTACATGGATTTGTAATTTCTTCACCGTTACCATTACACTGAGGGCATGTTTGTTGTACCGTGAAAAAACCTTGGTTAGATCTTATTTTACCATTTCCACCCCAA
>Ga0206123_10001709_pt1 | contig 20144 bp, 19 predicted proteins | sample Helgoland_Spring_2_FD_160086 | JGI IMG/M metagenome (GOLD analysis project Ga0206123, IMG submission 160086) | Pelagic subsurface seawater microbial communities from Kabeltonne, Helgoland, North Sea - Helgoland_Spring_Bloom_20160316_1 | ecosystem: Environmental > Aquatic > Marine > Epipelagic ...
TGGCTATCGGCATCCTCATCTGGATGCGCCGTCATCCGCATGAAGAGCGCCTGGTGGCGGCATCGTTGGCACTGATCCTTGGCGGGGCACTGGGCAACGCGATCGATCGCGCGACGCGCGGCTTTGTGGTCGACTTTGTGGATTTTCATCTGCAGACGTGGCATTACCCGGCGTTCAATGTGGCCGACAGCGCGATTGTGCTCGGCGCAATACTGCTCGGTCTGGACATGCTGCGCCCACGGCACCGGCGCGACGAGCCGCCGAACGAAGAATGACAGCACCGTGTCTGGCAGGCGACCCTGCGGGCCACCACTGGAATACTGCATTCGTGCCCGGCATATCGGGCTGACAACGGATGGCACGCCCACCCTTCGATGTCGCGATTGCCGGCGGCGGACTCGCCGGATTGGCGTCGGCCTGGTATCTGAACGAGGCGGGCTATCGCGTCGCGCTGATTGACGCAGCCCAGCCGGGCCGCGCGGCATCCTGGGCCGGCGGCGGCATCCTGTTTCCGATCTACCCGTGGAAATACCCGCTGCCCGTTCAGCGCTTGGCGCAGCGCGGGCGCGCCATCTATGATCGTTTCACCCGAAATGTCGACGCCATATCCGGCATCGACAGCGAGAACCGCCGTACCGGGCTGTGTGTGCTCGACGCTGACGAAATCGGCGCCGGGCTGAACTGGGCACGGGAATACCACGAGCCGGTGGATACACTGGACTGCGCAACGCTGGCACGTATGCAGCCGGGGCTTGCCGCGACACCATCGGCGCTGTATTTCCCGCAGGCGGCGCAGGTTCGCAACCCCCGGCTGTGCCGGTCACTGACCGCAGCACTGATGGCGCGCGGTGTGGAGATCATCAGCCATCGTCGCGTGACCGGCATCCATGAGCAGCAGGGTTGGTTTGCCGGCTTTGTAACCGATGGCGGGATCGTACATGCAGCGCGCGGGGTTATAGCCTGCGGCGCGTGGAGCACCGTGTTATTACAATCCTACTGCCGTATCCCGGTTTTTCCGGTCAAGGGTCAGATGATTCTGTTGCACGGCGGGCGAGACAGGATCGGGCCGGTATTGTTGCGGGGCGGACGTTACGTTATCCCGCGCCGTGATGGTCGTATCCTGGTCGGCAGCACGCTGGAGGAGGACGCCTTCGACACACGAACCGATGCCGCGACGGCGCAGTCGTTGCAGGCCAGCGCGGCCGGGATGATGCCGTCGCTGGCGGAGTTGTCCGTCGAAAGCCAATGGGCGGGGCTGCGGCCCGCCACGCAGGACGGCTGCCCGATCATCGGTGCCGTGGACGCCCTGCCGGGGCTGTATGTGAATACCGCGCAATACCGCAATGGCGTGCTGTGCGCGCCCGCCAGTGCCGAAGTATTGTTTCAAAGCATCGACTGTGACGCTGCGGCGCCGGTCGCGGCTTTTGATCCAGCGCGTCGCTGCACGCCGGGCGTTACCAGCAAGTCTTACTGATATCGCTGGTCGGTTTGGTGTTATTGGCGCTTTTTTCGCCCAGCTGGTTGATGGTCAGGGTCGTGCATGCGTCTTTTTTCTGACCCGACGTCGCTGCCTTTGCCGAAATCTGAAAACCACCGGCGTCGGCATTATCCACGGCAACACTGTAGGCCTCGTTTTCCGTGATCAGCGGCGACGCCGCATAACCCAGTTTGGTCATGGAGTCGGCATATTCATATTGCGTCGTGTAATACCGTTCCTGCCGATTGGAAGCCTCAAGCAGTACGCTTCGCGCATCCGACCGTTTCGACTTGCGCACCTGATCGATATACGACGGATAGGCAATGGCCGCGAGGATGCCGATGATCGCGACAGTGATCATCAGTTCGATAAGTGTGAAGCCCTTGTAGCCGCGTTTCATATCTAACGCCTGATCTCGCGCCAGCTGCGCCGGCCGTCGGGCTGGCGGCCTATATTGACGTCGAACTGGACAACCGAGCCGTCGGACGCCGGGAGTGTGACGCGGTCGTTGTCCTGCGCACGGTTGACCAGGAAGGTGGCGGCTCCGGGTGTGCCCTGTGTAATTGCGACGCCGGAACCCCCGATCTGCTGTTGTTCGCCGTTTTCCGTCACCTTGAATGCTTTGTCGGTTTGCGTGAACTGGTTATCGCCATTGAGATCGAATGCGGGAAACGGCGTGCGCCCGCCGGTCGCGGCGTTGATGAGCATGAAAAAGCCGCTCGTTTCCGGTTGGCAAGCGGCCTCGCTCGGTAGTAAGGTGCTGAAGCTTACCGTGCTGCCCTGGAGGCGCGGGTTGCTCACGATCCGTTCGCCTGTGTTTTCGGGCAGGTTCAGCACCCAGCCGCGGGCGCCGCCATCGCCTGTGCCGTCCAAGGTGGCCTGTTCATAATCGACTGCATTGTTCGACAGCAACCGATAGCGTTCGCCGCTGGTGCTTACGGTATTGATCACGTTCTGCTCGACCAGGCGCGCGAGCGGTATGGCGCTCTTCAACCCGGTGCTGAATAACGGCTTATTCTTGCCGCGCGCATTGTTGAACGTGAACACATCCAGATCCCATACACCGTAGAAGCTGTTGATCTCATCGGTATTGAGTGCAGCATCGCCGGTTTCCAGATATTTGCCGGTACCGAAATAGACCATGACACCGTAGTTGCGGCCGTAGGGATGCAGGCCCACTTGGGGTTGCGTGGTCACGGGCTGGTGTGTATCCGAATCCCCGGGTGCCGTGGCCGTGAACAGCTTGCTGGCGTCCCAGCTGCTCGGTGTGGTCGACGTCAGGTCGAATTTCCATATGTTGCCATCGAGGTCACCGGCGTAGGCGTAGTCCGTGATGAAATCGCCGTCGAGATCGACCGGAAAGGGATCGGCCAGCCCGTTGGGCGCATCTCCGCTATTCGGGGTTTCGATTTTGGCTATAACCTCGCCGTTTTTGATATCGAGCAGATAAAGGCGCGCATCGTCATCATCGCTGTTATAGCCATTGGCGACCATTGCCGCCCATTGACCGTTGTGTAGGCGCACGATCGAGGGCTGGCCGAAGGTGCGACCGAGTCCGCCGTCGGTAAATTCCCAGAGGAAGGTCTCGTCGGGGCTGGATTGGTCGAAATTAGAGGGGTTGGTGATATCCAGCGCATAGATGCTCCGGCCGCCGTTGCCCAGACCGCCGACGAGTACCGAATGCCAGGCGCCGTCGAAAACAACGTCACCGCTGGCCGGCGTGCCGTCCACATAGTAGCGGTGGGGATAATAGGTCTCGGTCAGCCGGCCGAGTTCGGGCAACACCGCGTTGGGGACGTAGGCGATCTTCTCCTCGCCGCTGTTCGCGTCGAAGCCATGGAGCATGCCGTCGTTGGCGCCGACATAAACCATTGCAGACCGATCCGCATGCCGCTGTGCAAACCCTCGACTTGTGCCCGGCACGCTGTAGCTGCCCGCGTTGCGCTCGGGGACGCTCGCGCCGGGATGCAGACGGTCCTGCCACTCGCTGGCCTGCGGATAGCGAAAACGATTGGGCGGCCCGACGTAGACCGGCGTAGAATGCACGATATCTCCGAGGATGTTCTTGCGACGGTTGCGGAACGTCCCGTTTGGTTTGTTTTCCTCCCGACTCTGGTCGCCGCGCAGAAAAGCCATCTGTTCCGGCGTTAACGAGCTCTCGCTCGAGCTATCGAGGCCATTGTGAGTGAACGGCGCTGCGGTATAGCTGTTATTGGGCGTGGCATTCGGATCGTCTGTGATCGAGGTTATGATGTTACGCGGCGCACGCCGGTCGCCAAGCAATGTCGCTGCACTCCAGAGCGTGCTCATCTGGCCGCTGCCGGGTTCTAGCTGTGATGCGGTGAGATCGCCGTTCCACGCCCCAGCGGTGAAGGTGGCTTGGTAGAGTCGGCTGTTTGTCGTCAGGCTGCCGCTGTCCGCCGCCACGCCGTTGGCCGAGCCGGTACGCTCGGTAATTTCGGTGAGGGCTGCAGAGAATTGGCTAGCCACGTCGGCCGGGGTGCGCGCGTTTAATAACTCGCCGCGGCTATTGATAGTGGCGTGCCAGAGATCGTCGATCTGTTCGATGCCGTAATTCCCGGAATCACCACGAATGGGATCCGGCCAATCCAGATCCGGCGGCCAACTGGAATACGGGTCCGAATTGGCGTCACGTTTATCCTTGGTACCGTCGTTACCGAAAATGGTGCCGCGCTGATCCAGGGTCACACCGAACGTGACCATATGCGGATCGCGCTCGCAGTCCAGTGCCGGGTCTGGGCGTTCCGGCGGATCGACATCACAGCCCTCGGGTACCGGCACCCGGTTTAGGTCGATATCGTCGCTTGCGGGTGACAGGTTCTCGTAATAGTGCATCGCCACGTCGGCGATGGTGTTTTCGTGAGTATCATCAAATGGCTTGCCGTAGTCATCGGCCGCCGTGCTATCGCCATCGGCATTGCCGACGCTGCCTCTTGTTTCGCCCGTGTTGTATCCGTCGGTAAACAGAATTCCGAAGTTCTGCTGACATGGTGAGGTGATGATGTCGTTCTGCTGTTCCAGGCGGTCGCCTAAATACTGCAGTGCTGTACGGTTGGGAGTGCCGCGTTCCTCGGAAAAATCGATGCCGAAGATCGAGTCATAGAAGTCGTCGCGAGCATCAGGGTCGTTCGGGGCATTCAGGTCTCGCATTTCCAGCCGAGCGCTAAAGTTGTCCTGGGCTCGCGAAATGGTGCAAGTGCCGACCCGGCCAGTCGATATGTCGTCGAACGCTGCGACAATCCCGCCACGTGTGGCCAGATGACGCTTGCGGTAATAGGTGAACCAGTTGGCAAAATTTGTCATTGCCTCCCGGTATTGCTTATCCGATAGATATTCAGGTTTGATCTGGTATCCAGAAAGTGATTCGCCATTCGGTCCTCGTCCGGGAAGCACTGGGCCGCTGTAAGTGCTGTAATCGGTGGGTAGTTCCTCGCCTTCGAGTAAATAAAACGTTGCGGGGAAATATTCGATTGCGGTATTGCCGGATTCTCTATCATTATCGTCTGCGGGAACCCAGCGAAACTCGCAAAAGAACAAAAAGCATACTCGTTTACGATAAACAGTGCCTTCCCCCAAACGGGTTCCTCTCGGTAGAAAAAAAGTCTCTCCCGACCCATATCTGCGACGCGCTGAAGTAAGGTCGAATGTGTTGTCGCCTACGATTGGATCGGCCGGTGCGTTGCGCCACTTTTGTGCGGTGTCCAGGCTGGGTTTGTCCAACCAGGGATCATATGGGTAACCGGGTTTGAAGTAGGCCTTGTTAAAATCCGCAGATCGCGCAAACGCCAGCGAAGGTATGGGCGGTACCGCGTGAAAATTTCGGTAAATGCGCCGGTCTCGCAAGCAACCGGGGCCATCGCAGTCGATATCGTTGAAGCCGTTCGGGAAAAGGTAGGCGTACTGGATGCCGTCTTTCCAATGTAACAGACCGCTATCGGCAGGAAATAACGTCTCGAAATCCATCGAGCCTGAGTCATCGACAGCAACCATGATGTTGGGTGCTACGTTGTTGCCAGTAAACAACGGCTGATTGGCCAAATCGAGCTCAGCCGCCCGGGCGGATATGCCCGTCGAGGCGGCGGCATACAATGCCAGTGTCACCAGTGCAGCGAATCGGGTTAGGCGCCGGGATGCGGGGGACCGAGTTCGTCCAGCTCTGGTGTTCATTCAGTAACGCTTCTCGTACAGACTCTGGGTAACGGCAACTGCAGCCGGATTACGCCCCTGTGAGCGCGCCGTTACCCGGTAGATGACGCCACCGTCGGCTTTTGCCGCGGTGTCCGGGTTCAGATCACGGGGTTGGAAGTTGCTGCGCATTTCCTCGATGAAGAAAGACACCGGCGGCATATCGTCGCCGGGCTGGTAGTCGATGGCGCCGGTCTGGTCCCAGATCGATGCGTCGAGAAACGCGGTCGGTTTGTCCGCATCCGCGAGCATGCTTTTCTCGCCCCATATCCTTATGCCTTTGCCGGCTTTGCTGCAATCGCCGGCATAACAGTCCCCCGATGGACGGTAAATGTCGAAGATGCTGTCGTTGAGCCGTAATTCACCTTGACGCAGACCAGCATCAGCGGCCTGCCTTGATAACGACTTGTCCCGCAAGTTGGATGCCATGCGCTCCTGCAATGTCGACGAATTGATGGCCGACACCGCGAGCAGGGTGATAACAACCAGAAAGATCAGGCTCGTAACCAGCACGAATCCGGACTGATCTTTAGTGTGTTGTGGTGGTTTGAATGGAATCATGGCAGCAGATTGCGTAGTGCGACGGTTTGATCAACCAGTTCGCGTGCGTGGCGATCGGTACGCGTGAAGCTGGAACCGTCGGCGAACGTGAAATCCTGTTCAATGGCAGAGGGCAGGACGTTGTCTTTGGTCGTGAGCAGTAGTTGGATGCGCAAGCTGCGCACGTCGTTCTCCTGAGCAGGGGTAAGTGTGCCGGTATAGGCATCGACCGCCCCATCGCCGTCGGTATCCAGTCCGTAGCGCACCTTGAAACGCTCGACATGATCGACCAGTGCTTGCGGCGTGGTGTCGGGGGCGGAATATACAGCGCAGTACAGCGCGGGCGACTTGGACGACGAGGAGTAGCTCACATACAGCCCGATATCGCCGATGACCGGGTTGGTTGGCGACCCCACTGGACTACCCAGACAATCGTGGACGCCGCCATCACCCTGAAAGCGCAGACGCACGGCATCGCTTTCGTCGGTGCCGCCTTGTTTGGAAGCCACCACGGCGCCGGAATTCAGCACGAAGCCCGCGCCTTCGCTCGCTGGGAATAGAAAGTTTTCCCGAGACGCCAGATCGACTCGGTAACCGGCATGCGCGACAACGTTCTCGATCACGAAGCTCGCGAGCCGACTGTTTTCCTGCAAACCCGCGAGCGCTTGCTGGGCACCGAAGCTTTCACGATTGCTCAGCAGAATCTGCAGAATCCCGGCCAGTAGCACCAGTGCCACAACCAGCGCGACCATCAGCTCGACCAGGCTGAAGCCCCCTTGATGCCCGCGATGCGATGGCATACTCATGGCCGTACTACTGTCTGAAAGCAGCCGCCCAATAACGGATCGCTGTTTGTGCATTGATCCTTGTCGGGGTCGGCCGGCCCTGCTTTGCGATTCGCGTCACGGGCGCTCCAGAGCACGGTCACGAGATAACTCACACATTCGCCGTCCCGGGTGCCGTTGCAGTCGATATGACCTTCGCCCGCCGGCAAGTGTGGTGGCCCGAGCGTGTTGTCCCACTCCCAGGCGTCACGAGCCGCCATTTCCAGAGGCGTGCATGCGGCGGCCACGGTGCATGTCTTCGGCTCGGCACCGGCGGCGGGATGGCCGACGGCATCGTAGGCGCTGGCACGTGCACCCGTGAAATTCGCGCGCATGCGATCCGCGATATTGTCGGCAGCGATGGTCGCCTGGCTGCGTGCGGCCGACGACTGCGTATTGGCGATACTGACCGTCTGCAGACCGAGAATTCCAAGCAGACCGATGGACACGATCACGATTGTCACGAGTGCTTCGAGCAACGTGAAGCCTTCTTGCGACGTGGCGGGTGATTGCGTTGATCGAGTCATTACTCGTCCTTCGCGGCGTCTTCGGTCCGGATCCGGCCGGAACGTGAGATCACGATGCGCGTATTGCGGGTAGCAGTGTCGGCTGTGGCGGTAAAAGAGCCAAAATCGGTGGTGAAGCCGTTGGCGTCGAAAACGACCTCCGCCGCCGTATTATTGGTACCGTTAATTGCGACTTGCCCGTCGAGCGCGCCATGAACGCGCAGGCGATTGCCGGCGGGCGTTGATGTCGCACTGCCGGGGTCGGGTGTGTAAACCAGCCAGCCCTGGCTCCAGCTGCCTTTTATAGCGCACGTCGCGTTGTCAGCGCTCTTGCATAGATGAACCGGTTGGCCCCGGGTAACCGCCTGGCTGCGCGCATACTGAAGATCGCCGACCAGATCGTTCACCGTCGCCGCCATCGCATTGCGTTGAACGACGCCACGATAAGAGGGGATGGCAATACCCAGCAGCACCGCGGCCACGGCGATCGTGACAAGCAGCTCCAGCAGCGTGAAGCCGTGTTCGCGCCTTCTAGGCTGTCGTCGCGCAAATCTGGCATGTTGTTCCCCCATGGGCGTACGCTACCCCGGATTGCATGGGTGTGAGTAGCAATACTGACCAGCGTCGGTTTGTTTCCGACAAACGGTCGCGCTTCTGTGCGCGGGTGAGTCGTGGGGTATGGGCATTCGGATATGCCCGGATAGCGCGGGGAACGCAAGATGGTGCCGGGGAGAGGAATCGAACCTCCGACCTACTAATTACGAATCAGTTGCTCTACCGACTGAGCTACCCCGGCCCGGGGCTGGCGAGCGACGCAGTATAAATAAAGCGGTGCGTCGGGACAATGCATTCGCTCTTTCGTTGATGAGGAGGGCCCGGCGCACATCAGACCTGTAATTTGCGCCAGCGGGCTCGGTTTTCGGACAATAGAGCGATCGGCGCAGGTACAATGCGCGGCTCGCGCGATAATCGTTGTGGAGAGGTGGCAGAGCGGTTGAATGCACCGGTCTTGAAAACCGGCAGGGGTTGATGCCCCTCGTGGGTTCGAATCCCACCCTCTCCGCCATTACAAGAATATAAACAGCAACATAGTCTTTTTATATAGATAAACCCAACATTCTGGCCATCATTAATTTAGGGCTGGCCACTGCTCTGGGTAGTTGCGATATAATTATAGCTTCCGCGTGCCTCCGTGCGCTGGTGCACGCAATATCCAACGCGCTGATCCCGCCGTTCGTCGAAGCCGAACGGGTCCAGGCGCAGACTCGCTCGCTATACTTGGTCAACTGGTATAAACATCGCGCGTGGGCGGAATGACTCTTTGTTGATTGCCGAGATTCTGGCGCACGATAGGGCACTCTCGCGCGACTATTTGTCGCCGATGCAGCGTAGGCGGTTCGTTAAGGCCTTCGAAGCCGCCCTATGGGTAATCCTGAAAAATAAGGTCGACCGACGTCGCGACGATTCAATGGGCCGACTGGAGTTGAGTTTAATGGTAGCCCAGGAACGTGTCATCACGCATCCCCAGATCGAGGGATGTGTCGATATAGCATGCGGTATAAGCTCGTCCGCGAGGACCGTATCCACGCACGGTCAACGTTTTCAGCGGAGAAAACAGTATGCGTTATCACCATCAAAACCGGGGCGCCCCGTATTGTTTGCGATCGCTTCGGGATCGACGGCAATCGCGTTGTCACTGACCGTCGGTGCCACGACCGCTGCTCCCAACACCTTAAATGGTCGCCCTCTGGACCGCTGATACGATTTCTCCGACCCCGAAGCGGAGCTCCATACTGACGTGCTTCGTACCGAAGCGTTCCGACATCCTTGGCGTGCTTACGGCATGGCGCGTCTACTTGGTACCAATCGCACCGATTTCCGATTCACGAACATCGATCCGGCCCTGGCATCGATCACCGCGGGCAGGCGCTTCGCGGCCCGGCAATACTTCGCCGATCTGGTCGATACCCTCGAGCATCAGACGCGCGGTGAGACCCATAGATCCGGCTGCTGACCGGCGTTCTCAACGCGGGGCAGGCCTTTGCGAACTGCCACCGGTTGAACGGAGCATTTGGGGCAGGTTTGCCCCCTAGCATCGCGAATATCACTTAGTAACTGTTGCGGAGCCACTACTCTGGGTTGATCGAAAATCGTCGTAGGACTTGTCGATCCTGGCCGGTTTGCCTTCGCCGGTTTCAAAAAGCTGGTCATAGGCTTCTTTTACTGTCTCGGCGGAATGTTCATATAAACTTTTGTTCTTGGAGCTATTCGAATCTTCAGTGCATACGTCGCGCCCCCACTCGTCGTTATAACAGCCAGCCAACGTCTCTCCGCTTACAAAAATGAGTATGAGTGTCATTAGGATTATTTTCATTACATTCTCCTTTTTCGAAAAACATCCAAAGAGTGATCCCTTTTATGTTCTGAAATAAAAGAATTTTTCTATTCTCGAACATAGGGATTTAGTTCAACTTCTTGCGATAAGCGCGCATTTTCTGCAGTTCGCGTGCTATCTTTAGCGCATCGTGGTTTTGTCGATACATCGCCGACATAAGCTTATCGGTGATATCCTTTGTGGCATTTTGAACGTCCGGTCGCTGCTTGGCTGCGTCAATGGCCCGTTGGTGTCGCCTAGCGAGTTCCCTTGCCTCACTGCCCTCAGCGCTTCTTATACGGGTTTTAACGTTGGGGATCCCGCCTTCTTCCAAAATGGCATTTTGAATTAGCTCGCGTTTCTCGCGAATAGTTCTAGCGAGGGCGGGGTTTGCCGCCAATGTAGCCCGGCGTATTTCCTCAAACTCGGCATTTTTTGCCAAGAGCTGCATACGCAGACGTGCGAGTCGTTCTGCTTTTGGAACATCCTTATCGTCATAGGGCTCCATCCACGGCATGGGCTGTTCCGCGTTTTCCATTTGCTGCTCCGCTGACGCGATGGGCTCGCGCGCAGCGATCTGTGTCGAAACCAACAACGCGATAACGCAAGCTGACGTAGCGAAGATAAAACGGCGAATGAACATGACAGTCTCCAGGGTAGGCTTAGACAGCGTCGATCACGTACTCATTGCTATGCAGCAATGACCGGCATTCTCAGTAAAGCAAGGTTTGCGGTCGAAGACATCATCAAAACAGATGAGATGTTTGCGGCTACTATCGAAGAGGTTGAATGTGCGTCTGTGTCAATCCCTGGGAGCAGAAGAGGAACGTGAATTCGGTTTTGGGCGCAACTGGTCGGTCAGCTTGTCTGTCAGTTCGGAATCCCGGCATGTGCTCATTGGATATGGCTGGTCTGTTGCCGCCTCGTGATTGCCTCGCCAGGTGGCCAATCGCAGCAGATAGCTGAAATAGGGGCATTTCTCCGGCGATGGTGGTAGCTCGCTCGCGAACAGGGGGATTACCGGCTCGGTCAGAAAACGGCGGCTCGCCGGCATCAACGTATGCGTTTCCGCGATGGCGTCCGCGTAGTCGGGATGGGTGACGACCCAGCTTTGTCTATCCAGATAACTGGCGGGCAGATTCATAGACATGCCCCAGTGCGATTGTCCGGAAATTACGAACCGCCCATCGTGATCCGATACTGCGGTCAAGCCCGGCGTTTCGAGATTAGTGATTTTCGCGCCTTGCACGGCACGGCCCGTGTTTGCGTCCAGTGTGACACCTTCGACGGGCTGCACGTCCCACTGCTGTGAGTAACAACCGGCCAGCGCGATGACTAGAGTCGCCAGGATGATTGGCCTTGACAGCATTCGCTGTGGCTTCGTACCGCTTCCATACAATAAAAAGCCCGCGGCAAACGATGAGCCGAGGCTAACGCCAAAGCCTGCGGCCGCAGTTTTGCGGCCTAGCATTTTTCACGTACCAGCAGAGACGCAGCTTTGAGCGATGGGGTCAGCAGATCGATGTGGATGTTGGCGTCCGGGTCTCTCAAGCTCGCTTTTTTGCGGCTTCGAATCGCTTTGCCGAGCGCCGACCGGCGGTCTGCGGCCTTTCGAGAAACACGGTGTCCCTCGATCCACAGATCCAGAGGGCGACCGTCGTGGTTATCTTCAATGCTCTCGACGCGCAATTCGCTGTCGATGTCGTAATGTATCTCAACTGCCGCACGGGTTTCCTGCTGCCGATAACGCGCTTCAATAAGCACGTCCGAGCCCGCCATATCCGCGGACACGTATTCATAGGTAAATGCCTCGCCGGTCGGGATCGAGCCGCGGGGGCGTCCAGAAAGGTCGGCGATGCGGTCAAACGCATAGGTCTTGCGTTGCTCCGCGCTCAACTCTTCGGGCGCATGCTTGTCCACGATCAAATGGTGATTGTAGTAAAGCCTTTCTCTGCAAATCAGAACGGTATCGCGAGCGCTGGCAGGTATCGCCGCACCGAAAAAAAGCGCTGTAATGAGCAACAGCTGCGCTACCGGCGTGGGTGCGGGCGTGCCGTATCTACGCAAAAAATCCAATAAAAATCTTCCCAGCATCTGTTTTGTCGTGTGCATGGTTGTGCTCCATTTCTCGCGTTCGGCACGTGTCGATCGTGTTGTTTCGGAAGCTAGTCGCCGGCCACCAAAGCCTGTATCCGCCATTGGCCGTTGCGGCGTTCGGCGATTAGCCGGTAGCCCGTGACTGAGCGGATGTGGCGCTTGGCGATATATCCCATGGTGTCGTCTGCCGTGCGTACGACATGCCACTGTGAGTCGCGATGTCGGCAACAACCCATATTCGAATCGAGCCTGCGCACGGCCTGTCGCGACAGCCGCGATAGCACTGGCGCGCCGGGAAGGGGACCGGCACGTAGCGCGATGTTTTCGCCGGCAACAAATCGGTAAGTGGACGCATCAACCGTTTCCGGCCATAGAGCGAAAAAGTATGGCCAGGTCAGATGAATACGTCCGTGAGACACAGCTTCGTCCGCGCCCTGTTCAATCAGGTCGGTTAGCGTTGACCACAGGGCCGAACGAGCGGGTTGCTTATCGAGCTGCCAATGGTGAATGAATGATGCCCGTCCATCTGCGCCCCCGAAAGCTGCGATAACGTCCTCGGCAAGGAGCGCCAAAAAACGATCCAGATCTTTTTGAGCGACGATTTCCTGCAGGCGGGCAGCGAATCGATTCGAGGCTTTTTCCATCATGGGCTCAGGGCCGGGCAAAGCGACTCTCGACACCGGCGGTGCCGGCTTGGGGACGAACGGCTCGGGTGCCCAGACGATGGCGTTTTTCGTGGCCGAACGGTCGGCGCTTACTTTTACACCCTGCGGGTAAAGTGACGTAATCACGGCGTAGCGGCCGGTCACTTTCGTTTGCCCGTCACCACGGCTGGCTCCTCGCGCTGACGCAAAAGCGAAACGCTGACTGTGGGCGCCGACATGGCAAATCGCGGCAAAACCCGTGAAGCCGGCATGGCCCCGATAAACAGGGAAAATAACGTCCTGATCACAGTTATCGCTGTCACCCGAGCAGAACCGGCAGCCTCGCGTATTCAGGTGGCGTGTATGGCCCGCCTGATTTTGCCAGAAGATTCCGGGGTGCTGGCCGCCCGACTGAAACCGATAATGCCGGCTTGTACCCGGAATAACACCGTCCTGACCATCGACCGGCACCGTAGCTTGTGCCCCTGCGCACAGCCCGAAACTGATGCTCGCCATCAGCAGCGCCGCAACACCCGATTGCGTCAGCCAGAATGGCAGGCGCGGCATGCGTGCCTGGAATGCCATCGGCTACCCAGCCTCCGCCGTGTTTGCCGCGACTTCGGGGACAGGGGGGAATTGATAGCGGGAAGCTCGGTCTTTTATAGGGCATCCCTTGGCTGAATTCAGATCCTCGATGCCTTGGTCTGTTTTCGTAAATGCATAGCGAAGCTTGCCCGGCCGGTCTGGCGACCACGCGCAATGTACATTATGGCTTCCGCCATTAGTGTGCATGACTTCGCCGGTTGGATTACCCGCATTGATCAGATGTTTATCGGGGTTGCCTGGTACACCAAGGCCGCGGTCGCTAATATAGTATTCTCGGAAGCCGTCCTTGCGTGGACTTTTCACCGTATGTTTATACGACTTTGTGGCGCCAGTGACGCTCAAGTTGTAGAAGTATCGAGAGTCGCAGGACATATTGTTCGAGGTACGCTGCGTGCAAATGTCCACGACAGCCAGCCTGAACGCATCGGCGCCGCGATTTTCGGCGCGGTAGAAACGATAAGTCCGCGTGCCGTATTCGCGTGCGGTGCCCGGCGCGGCGACGCATGAAATGACATAAGCATTTGGGCCGCGAGACTCGCGAGAGCATTCCTCCGGGGTGTTTACGCTGTAATCGCCTGTCTCGGGGTCAAACTTGACCACAGGGGCAACGGGGCGGGGTGCGTCGCCGTTCTCTTTGTTTGGCATGCGGGACGGCGTGTCGTAGAGCGCGGGGTCGACGATCGCCCCGAGGAACAAGTCCTCGGTGTATTGATTGCGTGCCAGCACAGTATCCTTCGACGCGAAGCGATAATCCTGTTTGCGCTCGGGCAGCGGTCTGTATGCCGCGGCATCACTACCGGGCATGGGGTATTGGTCCAGCCCCGCACGGACATAGATCGATGTCTCGGTTGTTTTGGTTACTTTCAGTGGTAACAGAGGCGCGTTTTTCAGATCGGCCAATGCTTGCGAATATCGATCCATGTCGTCGGCGTCGAGGGTGTCGCTCAAGAGGACTTCTCTGAACGTGACCACTTTTACGCCAGATGCGGCCCTCCCGCGTCTCAAATCCCCGGCGACTTGTGGATTGGATATTAGCTGGCCATCACGCAGGCGCGCTTTGGCAATCAGGATAACGCCGGGCCTGGGGTCGGCTATGGCTTGCTGGGCAAGCGCGGCATCGTTGCCGCCGCAACCGGCGAGCGCGGTTACGACGAATGCCATCAGCACGCCGCCGCCGAGTTCGAATAGTGAGCCTGTACCGTTTTTCAGGCTCTGCAAAAACGCGTGCTTACTATTCATTGCGGCGGCGCCAGTACACGCGACCGATGCATCTCGATGAACGTCAGCCGCTCGGGGTCGAGCACATAAAAAGTGCTGTAGATTCCCCTGTTGGCCAATTCATGTGATATGCCGCGAATGCGATGCAACGGGTTCACGATCAGTAACCGACTGTCGGCGCGATAATCGAAAACGATGCCGCTCGGCCCCCAGACGATGGGGCCACCGCCGGGATACATGGCGGCAACCGCGTTGCACTGCGTGCCGCAGCCGACAATCGCGAGGCTCCAGCAGCCCGCGAAGTTACGTTGGGCGGTTCCCTGCGGGTAGCGATCGTCGATGATCTCTTCGCGCAATCTCTGGCCCTCACCGGCGCGCTCAGCGCATTCCGTGGGCATTTCAGCGGGGTAGTCACTGAATGCGGGCGGGCGCGATGTCTCCGAAGGCGGGGCTGCGAAAGCCGGGACGCCGAGCAGCAACACCCCGCACACAGCCAAACATACGTGATAGCTGTACCGATGCTGTTCGCCCGAGCGTATGTTGTTCAAATGTGGTCGAACCATTTTGACTTCCCGCGCATTGCATTTCCCTCGTTATGCCGAAAACAGCCATATAACTTCCGTGCGGCCAGTATCGGTCGCACAAAAGCCGAAGTGCTGCGCGCATCGCCGGCCTGTTCAATATCGTGACCGTACTCTCCGTCGACATGTCCGGGCGTCGCAGTCGTATCGGCCAACACGACTATGTACACAGTGGTGTCCATGACCACGGTCGTATCTGGCGTGCCTTCGATAACCTCGATAGAGGTAGGCCCTGGGAATAATACGGTCCGCATAATAGGCTGGAATCCGCGTGCCCGCTCTGTCTATGCGGCGTAATTGCTGCTCAGTCTGTTCCTGCTGGGTGACGACGCTGTCCGCCAGTGCGTGCATGAACGAGCCTCCTTCATGGCCAGCGCATCCCGAAAACACGGCAGTAGCGAACAAAACAGCGGCGAGCGCGGTCAATCTCGATTGCTCGATTAGTTGCAGCCGGGCCGGCACCGCAGCGGCGGCTTTCAGCTTGTTCAATTGGTTAATGCTGCGGCGCATGGTCTTGCTAGGCCTTGTGCTCCCGTATCGCGCGAATAGGTGCCGCGCACGCTTTATTTACTCACCAACGGCCTCAATTGCCCCACAACGATGGGGGGCCGTTACCGTCGTTTGCTTTTCGGTAGGCTCTATTATTGCGTTCGATTCGCTCGCCCAGTGCACCCAATGATGAGCCGCTTTTGTCGACGACTGCGTCCAAAAAGGGCTTGGCCTGCTTCAGGGTCACATGAAGGGACTTGGGTTCCTCGCTCGCGGGTACGGTCGGATTGAGGGTCATACGGCTCTTGCCATGGAGTTGCCTGACCGACGAGGCGTCCAGGGCAAGAACAAATCGTTCTTTGCTGATGCTGGCGCAGGTTTGTTCGTCGCCTGCACAGTCCAAAAATGAATCAAGCGGGAGGTACCCCACCAAAATGCCGTACCGATCGTCGAAATAGTTTCGTCGGTCTGCGGTGGCGCTGCGTCGAAAACCGGGATCGAAGATGAGCCATACGTCGTGGCTCGCCGGCGTACGGTAAAGGCCGAGTGTGTGCCCGCCATTGATGTGCGTGACGACCCCTTCGACCGACAGCCAGGTTCCGTCCCGCTTGCGAATTCTACTTTCGTCGTTTTCCCACACCGTCTGTGTGTCATTGTCAGCAACACCCCGATTCGTACCGCCGGTATTTTTGGTTTTATCGAGGTTCTGGGCCTGTGCAGCAGAGACAATCAAGCTGGACACAACGAGAAGAAAGACAGGAAGGGCTCTAAAATACGAACTGATCATGATTCGCCTCGTTTTTTCGTTCCGGGGTATCACCGATTGGTTAAAGCGGATGACCGTGTGCCCCCGGCTTTCGGCCGGCGCAACTGTGTACCGATAATTTTTTCTTGCTCGCTTGTATCATCGCTCTGGGAACGCGTAGTTACGGACATGCTCTTATTATTACCTGGATTTTGAGATAATGTCTCCCCAAAATTGAGGACAAGAGTCACATCGGATTTCCTAGAATGTCCGTCTCTAATGTAGACACGACCGCAGTATAAGTATGCGCCATGCACATATACTGGAACCCGACCGGCGATTTCTGGTATCAAAAAGCAGGGCGCATCACGCGGGCACTGGTGAACTGGTGGTTGGACGCCGAAAAGACATTGTTCGCCTTTGGCAAGTAATGGGTTCGGTGGGGGCTGTCGCGAATGCAACCCGTATACAGATATTTACTGATCTAAACATGGAAGGGGAGGCGGCGCTGTATCCGGTGGACATCGGGACGGTGGGCCGGAACGCGGGAGGACGGCATGGGGGGGCTTGGTAAATTTCCGAATACCGACGAAATGAACGCCCTGATCGACACTATTTATGAGGCAGGGCTGGCGCCGGAGCGTTGGAAAGATACTTTAGAGCACATCTCCAGTTCTTTTCATGCCGGCGCAGCGTTGCTTCAGGGGTACAGTAACGTCGATTGCGACAATCATTTTGTGGTTGTTAGTGACAATCTCGCCGGCGGTGAGCAGGAGTACGCTACTCGCTATCTCGCATTGGACCCGAGAATCGACTATCTGCGCAGGAATCCGCAAGCGCGCGTTGCCTACGATTATCTCCATACCACAGAACGTGAGATGCGTCGCAGCGAGTATTACGCCTGGTTTGTTCGCACGCATGGTCTGCAATACTACCTGGCACTGCGGTTAGAGCATTCTGCTACCGGGGCTGCCGTTTGCACGTTGCAGTTTTCGCCGCAACACGGCCACGTCGATCCGGATACGATCGCGCGATTTGAAATATTGCGGCCTCATCTGATGAGGGCTTTTCGAACGACTCGTGTATTGGAGCGCGAGCGCAATCAGCAGCAATCGCGAGCGGAAGCGCTCGATACGCTGAATACGGCAGTGATGTCGGTCGATCGTATTGGCCGAGTCAAATGGGCGAATCAGGCGGCACGATCGATTCTGACGCGCGAGGACGGGTTGAAACTCGTTTCCGGTCAGCTTGTGGCCGAACGTCGGGCCGAGACGCAAGCAATGTATCGCAGGCTGAAGGCGTGCCGGTCAACAGAGCGTACGGGGCAGGCGCCCAGAGCAGATTTAGCCATTTCGCGATCTTCGGGCGCTATACCGCATGAAGTGATGCTGGTTCCCGCCGGAAACAAGGAAACGTTTCCCTCGACTAGTGACAACGCGGGGGAGGTGCTTCTTTTTGTGAAACACGCTGGTGACGGTGGTCGGCTCTCGCGTCGAATACTTCAGGAAAAATACAACACAACGGCAACGGAAATACGTATATGCTCGGCGCTCGCCGAAGGCGCGGGTGTGACCGACTTGATGGAGATGCTCGGCGTGCGCGAGTCGACGATCCGAACGCATATCAGGAATATCATGAGCAAGACGCAGACATCTCGTCAGGCACAACTTGTCGCGGTGCTCAATACGCTACGGCGTGGCTGGGGTGGTTAGTCGCGCAGAACCCACTAGCCCGAGGCGATAACCGGCGAGGCCTGAATCATTCTGCCCGTGCTGTACTTCGGCGATACGAAAGCCAGCCCGGTTGCCACTTACGATGGTAACCAAATCGCCCGGTTGGATCTGATGGACGGACCGCAGAATGGTGACCGCAGTCGTGGTGTTTTTAGCCATAACAGCCAGTAACAATTCGCACACTAATCTGTACGTTAACAACGAGTTACTTGTAACGATGCGCAACGCTCAACACCATCCAATACCGGTGCTTTTGTTGGGCTGGGTGTGGGCATGCCGAAGCGAGCTAATGAGCTGAACGCTGTCAAGGTGCGAAGGATGACAGAGGGCGGGCTGCACGCGGTAGGCGGCGTGGCCGGACTACTGCTGCGGGTCTACCCCACCGGATCGCGCTCCTGGATTCTGCGCGCCATAGTCGGCAGAAAGTATTGCGGACCCCCTCTCCGCCAATTCGGCTGCTTGTTCTCATCACCCCCGGTTTTCCGTTAGAATCGCGGCCGAATCGGCTCATGAAGGACTTCACGCATGTATGAACAAGCATTGATCGAGACCGCCAACGCCCTCGTTGCCGACGGCAAGGGCATCCTCGCGGCGGACGAATCCACCGGCACGATCAAGAAACGACTCGATGGCATCGGCGTGGAGTCGACCGAGAGCAGCCGGCAGGCCTATCGCAACCTGCTGTTCACGACCCAGGGCAGCGAGGATTTCATCAGCGGTGTGATCCTGTTCGAGGAAACACTGTTCCAACAGGCCGACGACGGCACGCCGTTTCCGAAACTGCTGGCGGACAAGGGCATCATTCCCGGCATCAAGGTGGACAAGGGCGCGAAGCCGCTGGCCGGTAGTCCGGAAGAAAAGGTCACTGAAGGCCTGGATGGTCTGCGCGAACGGCTGGCGGAATACCGCGAGGCCGGGGCGCGCTTTGCCAAATGGCGCGGTGTGATCGATATTGCCGAAAATCGGCCGACCACGAATTGCATCGCCGTGAATGCCCACGCATTGGCGCGTTATGCGGCGTTGTGCCAGGAAGCGGGCATTACCCCGATCGTGGAACCGGAAGTGCTCATGGATGGTGCCAATTCCATCGAGCGCTGTGAGCAGGTGACCGATGCGGTGCTGGATGCGGTATTCGCCGAGCTGAAACAGCAGAACGTAATGCTCGAAGGCATGCTGTTGAAACCCAATATGGTTATTGCCGGCAAGAGCTGCCCGGATCAGGCCGGTGTGGAACAGGTCGCCGAGACGACGCTGCGTTGCCTGAAACGGCGCGTGCCGGCCGCCGTGCCGGGCATCGTGTTCCTCTCGGGCGGCCAGAGCGACGAGCTTGCCACGGCCCATCTGGATGCCATGAACAAGCGCGGCCCGCAACCGTGGAAACTGTCGTTTTCTTATGGTCGTGCGCTGCAGGCGCCAGCGCTGGCGGCGTGGCGTGGTGATGCCGATAACATCCCCGCGGCTCAGCAGGCCTATTACAAACGGGCCCGCAACAACGGTGCCGCGACTTTGGGCGAATACAGCCCGGATATGGAAGACGCGGCCTGATCGGCGGTTGTCTTTCGTTGCATAACCCGGGCGTCGACCCGGGTTTTTTGTGGCTGCCGTGCCGGCACGTGTATGCGGTTGCGCTATAGAATGCAATCATGAATATCCTGGCTGTGCTCAAGGCCAATCCGCTGTTCCGTGATCTGGACCGGCGCGCGTTACGCGAGCTACAGGCGAGCGCGGACTGGATCGAACTGGGCGGCGGGCAGTATCTGTTCCGGGCGGGCGACGACAGCGATGCGCTCTATGTCATCGCCAGCGGTCGCATACGCGTGGTGCGGGAACCCGACGCGGGCGGCGCGCCGTGGACCGGCGAAATCGGTGCGGGGGATACGGTCGGCGAAATGTCCATCATCCGGGCGGAAAAGCATTCCGCCGATGCCTTCGCGCTCCGCGATACGGCCCTTGTACGCGTCTCCCGGCGGTTTTTCGAGCAGCTCGTGGTGCGCCACCCTCGCGCCATGCTGGCCGTCACCCGGATTATCGTGGAGCGGCTCCGAACCGCGACGCCGAAACCGCAGCGCGAAAGTGTGCGCAGCACGCGGACCTATGCGGCGGT
>Ga0206123_10001718_pt1 | contig 20090 bp, 10 predicted proteins | sample Helgoland_Spring_2_FD_160086 | JGI IMG/M metagenome (GOLD analysis project Ga0206123, IMG submission 160086) | Pelagic subsurface seawater microbial communities from Kabeltonne, Helgoland, North Sea - Helgoland_Spring_Bloom_20160316_1 | ecosystem: Environmental > Aquatic > Marine > Epipelagic ...
ACCGTAATAAATGTGATGCCAAGACCCCGTAAACCTGCAGGGACATCGCTGTATTTCAATTTCTCTCTGATCGCCGCAAGCACAACAATAGCAATTGCCCAGCCAACACCTGCGCCGACGCCGTACACAACACTCTCGGAGAAATTATAGTCACGATTCACCATAAACAATGAGGCGCCCAGGATGGCGCAATTCACGGTAATCAAAGGCAAAAACACACCCAAAGCGTTATAAAGCGCAGGGACATATTTATCCAAAAACATCTCCAGTATCTGGACAATCGCTGCAATAACACCGATGTAACTGAGGTAACCAAGGAAGCTCAAATCAACATCCGGCAAACCGGCCCAGGCCAGAGCACCGTCCGCCAGCAGATAAGCATAGATAAGATTATTGACGGGCACAGTGATAGCTTGTACCACTACAACCGCAATCCCAAGGCCAATGGCAGTCTCAATCTTTTTTGAGATGGCGATGAATGTACACATCCCCAGAAAGAACACCAGAGCCATGTTTTCAATGAAAATAGCCTTTACAAAAAGACTTAGATAGTACTCAAACATTTCCAGATCCTGATCAAATCAATGACACTATTTACTTTTTGGTATATTACTTAAAAAAACCGTTCACATCGCACGCGTCAGTGCGGTATGACCACCAATTTCGTACTCCACTTCTTCAACCTGATCGGGCTTGGAAGCTCTCAGTGCCCATATCAGTAAACCGATAATAAAGAATGCGCTTGGTGGCAAAAGCATGATTCCCATTGGATTGTACCAACCACCATTGGTCACAAGCTGGAGAATTTCAAATCCGAACAAACTGCCTGATCCAAAAAACTCCCTGATCACTGCCACTGTCATCAGTACGGCACTGTAACCAAGGCCGTTTCCTATACCGTCAACAAAGCTGATTCCTGGAGGGTTTTGCATTGCAAATGCCTCTGCCCGCCCCATTACGATACAGTTTGTAATAATCAGGCCGACAAAAACGGTCAGTTGTTTACTTGTGTCATAGGCTACCGCACCGAGTATCTGGTCAACCACAATAACCAACGACGCGATAATAGTCATCTGCACGATAATTCGAATGCTGCTCGGGATACTGTTACGAATCACCGAAATAAATAGATTCGAGAACGCTGTAACCAGGGTAAGTGCAATACACATCACAAGTGCAACACTCATCTTGCTCGTTACCGCCAGGGCCGAGCAAATCCCCAATATTTGCAATCCAATTGGATTATTCTGCAATATAGGTCCGAACAATACCTCTTTTACATTTTGAGACACTTACAGACTCCTGATATCCGATTAATTAACAAACTAAAAATTTGTGTAGGCTGACGAAACAAAATATCCACTACCCTTTAAGATTCTTCAACAAAGGACCAAAACCATCGTCACCTAACCAATATGCAATAAGATTCTCCACACCACGACTGGTCAGGGTTGCTCCGGCAAGGCCATCTATATGGTGGATAGCGCCAGCACTTGATGTATCCACGGACCCTTTAATCACTTTCAATGCCACCTTACCATTCTGATAAATTTCTTTACCAACCCACAAACGTTTCCAACTGGGATTGTCAACCTCACCACCCAGTCCAGCTGTTTCTTTTTGCTCATAGAATGTGATTCCGGCAACTGTATTGCCGTCACCTTCCAGCGCCAGAAAGCCATACAACGTTGACCAGAGACCGTAACCGTGAACAGGCAATACAATTCGATCTATCTTGCCATCCTTTTCCAAAAGATAGGCAACACTGTACCTTGCTCGCCGGCTGATTGAAGCAATATCTTCCTCGTTAGACAGTTCCATAGACATCCCAGGAACCTTCGCTGCTTTCCTTTGGTCATATTTTCTGATATCGATATTTGCGGCTGCAACCTGGTCTTCAGTTAAAAATCGTTTTTCCTCAAGATCAACCACTCGTATAGAGAATTGTTCAATCAATCCGTCGATCTCGGACTCCTGGGTTTCACCCTGTTTAAACAAGCCTGCGGCGATAAGAATATTCTTGTTTCGATCAAGTTCCTTATTAGCCTGTATCGTTGGTTTCAGTGAAACAGCAGAGCCAGCAACAATAATGGCGCAGACAAAGCAAACACCCAGGGCTACAGTCACAATGTTAGCCATTGAATCTTTATTTTTTTTGGCTGGACTTCCTTGAGAATCAGACACTTCGCGCTAGCCTCCTCTTTACATTCGCTTGCACCACAAACCAGTCGATTAGCGGTGCAAACAGATTTGCAAACAATATCGCCAACATCATTCCCTCGGGGAAAGCTGGATTAATAACCCGTATCAGGACAACCATGACGCCAATAAGCCCGCCAAATATCCACTTTCCTGTATTTGTCATCGAGGCAGAAACAGGGTCGGTTGCCATATAAACCATGCCAAAGGCATAGCCGCCCAGAACAAGGTGCCAATGCCAGGGAACACTGAACATGGGATTGCCAGACTCAACCTGGTTTAACAGCATTGAAAGGGCCACCATACCAAGCATCACCCCTGCCATAATCCGCCACGACGCAATCCGGGTGTACAACAAAATAGCCCCACCAATGAAGATCGCAAGTGTCGATGTTTCCCCGACTGACCCTTGCATATTCCCTAGAAATGCGTCCATCCAGGTCATTTCTGTCATCAACCCTTCAACACCGCTCACCGCAGCAACACCCAGGGCAGTGGCGCCACTGAATCCATCAACTGCTGTCCATACCGAATCTCCAGACATTTCAGCCGGATAGGCAAAGAACAGAAATGCGCGGCCTGTTAATGCAGGATTAAGAAAGTTTTTGCCCACACCCCCAAATATTTCTTTGCCAATAACAACACCAAAACTGATGCCAATGGCTACTTGCCAGAGTGGCGCAGTTGCCGGGAGAATGAGTGAAAACAGGATGCTGGTAACAAAAAAACCTTCATTTATCTCATGCCCGCGCTTGACCGCAAATAACACTTCCCAAAAGCCACCAACAATAAACGTCACCAGGTAAATCGGAACATAATAAGCGGCCCCGTAAACCAGACAATGCCACCAATTGTTGGCATCATATCCAGCAAGCAGCTCTATTATCCAACCACGCCAGCCCATCACAGACTCAATACCCATCGCGTCCATGGCATTGTTTGCCTGTAAACCTGTGTAATACATGCCAGCAAACATCGGGAAGAAAGCACACCACCAGACGGTGGTCATTACACGCTTCATTTCCATCGCATCACGTACATGCGAGGCACCCGCGGTTACTTTGCCAGGGGTGTACAGTATGGTGTCTACAGCCTCGAACAGGGCGTAAAAATTCTCGTACTTGCCACCCTTGGCAAAATGAGGCTCAACATTGTCTAAAATATCTCTTAGTGACATCTGCTTTTTATCCCTCTGCCTCGATAAGCGTTAACATTTGGCGTAGATATGGTCCGTATTCGTACTTGCCCGGACATGCAAATGTACAGAGCGCCAGATCTTCTTCATCAAGCTCCAAACAACCCAGTTGTATTGCAACCTCTACATCGTTCACCAACAATGCCCGCAAAAGCTGTGTCGGAAGTATGTCAAGGGGCATCATTTTCTCATAGGTACCAAGAGGCACCATGGCTCTCTCACTACCACCAGTGCTTGTTGTGAAATCATGATTCTTCAATCCAAATATTGAAGACATAAACAAACCGGTGAGCGAAAATTTCTTAAAGCCCGGGGCTACAAAACCCAACAATTCCCGCTCGGTACCTTCCGCCAGTATCGAAACCTGGTTGTGGTAGCGCCCAAGATAAGCTAGTCCGCCCCTGGCAGTGCGGCCGTCAAATACAGATCCGGAAATCACTCTCTGATTTCCAACTTTGTATTCACCAGCGCCAAATTCATCCAGGGACACTCCCCGCTGGGTTCTGACCAGCCTTGGTCGTTCAACACCGGGACCCGCAAGCGATATCACACGCTCGGTAAACAGTTTACCGGTATTAAACAAATGACCGACGGCTATTACATCCTGATAGCCAATATGCCAGACGGTCTTGTTAGCGGAGACTGGAGAAAGAAAATGTATATGAGTACCGACCAGGCCAGATGGATGGGGACCGGAAAAACTCTCAACTTTTACCTGTGGCACACTGGATGTGATATCTGCTTGCGCTGATTTACAAACAAAAACCGAACCGTCGGTTAACTTTGCAAGAACAGTCAAACCGATTTCAAATGCCGCTTTTTGCTCGCCGATGAACAGAGTGGGGTCTGCAGCCAAAGGTCTGGAATCCATGGCCGTGACAAATATGTCTGATGGAGTAGTTCCAACTGCTGGAACTTTGTTGAATGGCCTTGTCCGAAGCGCAGTCCACTCGCCTGATTCCAATAGAAGGTCAGCTACCTCGGCGCGGCTTCGACTGCTGACATCTCCCGCCTGGTACTTGCTAAAACTTGTAGAATCCTGATCTTTGCCCGTATCTATATCGATCACGACAGATTGAAAAACTCTTTTGGCACCCCGGTGTATTGCGGTAATGGTCCCACTGGCAGGTGCTGTATAGTTTACGCCTTCAGACTTTTTGTCCGTGAACAACAACTGTCCGGCTACGACCTTGTCACCTTCTGCGACAGCCATCGTTGGTTTCAAACCCGGAAAATCATAACCGACAACTGCACAACTTCTTGCGGGCCGACCCTGATCGATTTTTTGATCGGGGCTGCCCGATATGGGTAAATCCAACCCTTGCTTAGTCTTTATCATCCGTTACCTGGCTATGTGTCAATTGACAGGATTCATACAGTCCGAAAAACCTAACTCCCTGGTTTACGACTTGAACCCCCGCAAAATCGACAAAAGATCTAAAAATTAATTATTAAGTGTAGCTCGTGAATCGGTCTAATGTGCCTGTCTACAAAAAAACTAACCGCAACAAACATTAAAGTGAAAGTACCCGCCCCTGGCGCCATTCTGTTTCAGACAACGACCGACTGCTGGTTTTAATCTTTCACTCAACACCACGAACAAATTGATTAATAGCATTTTGCAATAACACGGCTTGCTAAAATCGCGGCTAATTATAGTTGGCGGGGTCGAAATAATCTAGGAAAAAGAGACCCACTTTGGATTGTGGGTCTCCTCAAACTACGGGTCGGCTCAGAAGCCGCATCAAACTCGTCTAAGTTGCGGATTTGAGCTGCGCTGTTGCTTGCAGCTTTTCGACGGGTTCGCTGGTTGGCTGACGTGGAACAACAGGATATTTCACCCCGGCCATTTTCTGGGCAACTCGAACCACCTGGCAGGTGTAGCCAAACTCATTGTCATACCAGACATAAATCACAGCTTGCTTGCCATCAACAATCGTAGCATCGGAGTCAATTACGCCGGCATGCCGATCGCTGTTAAAGTCAGATGAGACAACTTCGTTAGACATGGTGTAACCGATCTGGCGTTGCATTGCAGAGTTGAGTGAGATGTCACGCAAATATTCATTCACCTCCTGCTTGGTCACTTCTTTGCTCAAACTCAGGTTTAAAATTGCCATGGATACATTAGGTACAGGAACACGGATTGAATTTCCGGTTAATTTCCCTTCAAGCTCCGGTAGCAATTTGCCCACAGAGCTAGTGGCATTCGACTCGGTCAGCACCATATTTAAGGGTGCACTTCGGCCTCGCCTGGCTTTTGAGTGAATATTATCGTGCAGATTCTGGTCATCGGTGTAGGCATGTACCGTTTCCATGTGACCATGAACAATCCCAAAACCGTCATTCATTGATTTCAGTACAGGCACTATGGCATTGGTAGTACAGGAGCCAGCACCAATAATCTTGTCCCCAGATTCAATCATGGAGGAGTTAACACCGGAAACAATGTTTTTAAGCTGCCCTTTGCCCGAGGTTGTGAGCAGAACCTTGGCTGTTCCTTTTGACTGTAAATGTTGGGACAACCCGGCCTCATCACGCCAGACGCCGGAACTGTCGATTACCAGTGCATTATTTATACCGTATTTTGTGTAATCGATATCGGCAGGATCGTTTGCGTAGATAAAGTGAATCACATTTCCATTACAAACCAACACGTGATTTTCTTCGTCAACCCGAATGGTACCTTTAAAACCACCGTGGATTGAATCCCTTCGTAACAGGCTTGCCCGACGATTGAGATCGAGGATGGGATCTTTAGGTGGCCTCAGCACAACGGCACGCTGGACCAGATTATGTCCACCGCCGGTTTTTTCTACCAATAGCCTTGTGACCAGACGACCGATCCGGCCAAACCCGTAAACAATTACATCAACAGGTTCATGTGTAATGGTGTCCTGGCGACCCAGAATATCCTGGCACTGCATCTCAACATAAGCTTTGATCGAAAGTCCTTCAGGATTCTCCATATACTGGGATGCCAATTTTCCGATATCCACATGAGCGGGTCCCAGATCAAGACCACTCAGGATTTCAAGCATAGGATGCGTTTCGAACTCTGACATCTCGTTCTGTTCCAACTGTCGGACAAAACGATGTGCCTTCATTAAATCAATCACTGACTGATTATACAAAGGAACACCGTGTATATAGATAACGACATTACGACGATACAAACCGCCAATCATTGGAATCATCGCTTCAGCTAATGCTTCTCGCTCTTTCCAATCTGCAAATACCCCTTCCAAACCTGGTTTTGCCACTAGGGACTCCTCTGAACACTTGTCATGTATGTTTTTGATATGTATGAGTTTTTTGAGTAGCAATAAAATGCGAGATTTGATCGCTGATAATCGAGGCTATTATCGAGTTTCCCTGTGTTCAAAGCAAGCAGGTATAAATATGCGACACCATTCAGCGGCTAAATCGCCATGTTTTTGGTCAACTAGTCTTTCCGTCGCTGGAGTTCCAGTACTTGTTTCTGCTGGTTTAGTTTAAATTCGAAGTGCCTGAGGAAATTCATTCCAAGCAAACCATCAATACTACGCTGGGAATCCAGCTTTAATGCACCGATTGATATCCTGCTAACGGTACTCTCACCCATCGCCAGCGCACCCAGGGTCACAACCGGCGCTTCAACCACACCATTGGCGGTGGAAAAATATTCTGTTCGCTCATTAAGGTCATATCCCAATCTTGCCAGGACGCCGACATCAATGGCTGTCATTGTTGCCCCGGTATCAACCAGTAACCGAATCTTGGTCCCGCCACCGGACCGATCAGGATCAATTATGGCTTGAACAGTGTACTGCCCTCCTCTCAGGTTCAACGGAATTTCATCGACAAAAGTCGCCGTAACTGTTTGGCTTTCCTCAAGTTGAATCAGTAATTTTCTCGCCTGGGAACCATATTTACTGTGGTTCTCAATTTGAGCCAGAGGTTGGAATGCGCCAGATTCATTACCCATCCTGATCCTCAGACTTGCAAGCTTCAAATTGTATTCAGCAAGTTCCGGCAGTGTGAGCGCTATCTGCTCGTAAAGTTGGTCCAGTGCACCATACCTTTCCTGCGAGACCAACTTCCGTGCAGCTTTATCGACAATGCGTGCCAGGGTGGATTCAAAACTCACTCGCTGGGACTCTTCTGTGACCACCAGGGCGACTGCCATTAGAATTTCAGTGGCGCCGGTATAGTTACCCTCCGACTCCAACACAGAAACCTGATTCATCAGTTTACTGAAAGAAGCGACAGCAGATTCACGAGCACCGCCCGCATCTGCATCCCGGGCACCCGCGTTGCCTCTGGCCGGTAGATTGCGGTAGTTACTCTCAGGTAGATGGTCTGTTTCCCGCGGGAACAGGACTCCTGGAGTCCCCTGGGAGAAATCTTCGTCGCCATCAAATGAGGAATAAGGGTCATAATGTTGTATCCAGAGCGAATGTAATAGCCAACCAAGCACCAGACCAAACAGTGTAAAGCTGATTAAGACCCAATTACTCTTCACTCATTTCACCATTTCGAGCTTGTGTACTTTGAATTTAGGGGCGCAAATAGTAACCTTCCCAACCCCGAATCATCCGCCTCTTGGTATATAGACAGTATGAGCGAAATTCAGCTTGGGCATCACACTATTCCTGACAAACCAGGCGAGCGACGTCATTGGAGTAATTTACCCGGCAGTAGTTCATCCCTGGCCATTGCCCAGCAGATATACTTAACCCAGGCATTTTGCCTCATCGTAACACCTGACGTTCTGGCGGCGGAACGAACTGCGAATGAGTTAAAATTTTACCTGTCGAACAAGCACCCGGTCATGCTATTTCCCGATTGGGAAACTCTGATTTACGACGGATTTTCACCACACCAGGATATCATCTCTGACCGCCTGTCAATTTTGAACGCATTGCCGGAACAGCGTTCCGGCGCACTTATTGTACCCGCTTCAAGTTTAATGCATCGAATCACTCCCCGACAATTCGCACTAGGCAATAGCCTGATGCTAAAAATCGGGCAGGCTTTTGATGTCTACACCATGCGCAGAAAACTGGAAGCATCTGCATATCGCTGCGTCGATACAGTCGGTGAGCATGGCGAGTTTGCAGTACGTGGTGCAATCATGGATATATTCCCCATGGGCTCGGACCTGCCCTATCGAATCGATCTGTTTGACGATGAAATTGACACCCTCAGGACCTTTGATCCAGAAACCCAGTTGTCTATAGACAAGGTGGATAGCGTTAACCTGTTACCTGCCAGGGAATTCCCGCTCACCGAGGCTGCTATCAACGAATTTCAGGATCGCTGGCATCTGCAATTTACCAGCGACCCAAGAAATTCTCCCCTTTATCAGGACGTCTCCCAGGGAATGTCACCCGCAGGAATCGAGTATTATTTGTCCCTGTTTTTTCCGGAGCTGGAATCCTTGTTTGATTACTTGCCCCCGGATTTCCTCGTTTTCACGCAGGATATTGAACCGACGTTGCAACATCAGTGGCAGGAAGCAGAAAGTCGCTACGAGAACCTCCGCTACGATGTGCAGCGCCCCGTGTTGGCTCCGGCGAAAATTCTGATGCGACCAGATGAAGTACTTGCACTCTGCAATCAGGGACTACGAATAGAACTCAAGGGGAAGACCCACGACAAAGGTGATGTGCTTTCATTTTCAAGTCTGCCGGACATCTCAATAAACGAACGAGCACAGGAACCACTTGGTCGTTTTCAAAATTTCATCAGCGGTACTAGCTCAAGAATTCTGTTAACAACTGAATCAAATGGTCGCAGGGAAGTTGTCGATGATTTGCTTCACCGTCACGGAATCGATTTTCACCATACGGATAGCTGGTCCGATTTTCTTGCCAATACCGGAACCCGGTTGCAAATAGCAGTAGCACCACTGGAGCGCGAGTTGTGGCTGCAATCGGAGGGTATAGCTCTGGTTACCGAACAGCAACTGTTTGGTAACCGGGTACTTCAAAAAAGGAGAAGAGAAAAACAGAAAGACAATGCATCAGAGTTAGTAATCAAGAGCTTGACAGAACTCCACCTCGGCTCCCCTGTTGTGCATATTGACCATGGAGTCGGCCGTTATCAGGGTCTGGAAACACTAAACATCAACGATCAGGAAACAGAATTTCTCTGTCTGGGTTACCAGGATGAAGCAAAACTCTACGTACCTGTCTCTTCTCTCAACCTAATATCCAGATACGCTGGCAACGATGAAGGGCTTGCTCCCCTTCATCGTCTCGGTGGGGATGTGTGGGAGAAAGCAAAGCGTAAAGCAGCAGAACAAATCAGGGATGTCGCCGCTGAGCTTCTCAATATTTATGCCCGGAGAGAAGCAAAAAAAGGTTTTGCCTACCCCTTGCCCGATGATGCCTATCATAAATTTGCATCGGCTTTTCCCTTTGAGGAAACCCCGGATCAGGAAATTGCTATAGAACGGGTCATCAGTGATATGGTGCAGGAAAAAGCCATGGACCACCTGATCTGTGGTGATGTTGGCTTTGGTAAAACAGAAGTCGCCATGCGGGCAGCATTCCTCGCCGTACACGCTGGTAAACAGGTTGCTGTACTGGTACCCACCACGCTGTTGGCGCAACAACACGCAGAAACATTTCAGGATCGATTCGCCGATGGGCCTGTTGTTATCGATTCAATATCGCGATTCAAAACTAAAAAAGAACAGACTCAGGTCATCGAGAAGATGGGAGCCGGGACTATCGACATTGTTATTGGCACCCATGCACTCATTCAGGACGGTATGAAGTTTAAAAACCTTGGCCTGGCAATCATCGATGAAGAACATCGTTTTGGGGTAAGACAAAAAGAGAAGTTAAAATCCATGCGCGCAGAAGTGGATATTCTCACGATGACCGCAACCCCTATACCCAGGACACTTAACATGGCAATGTCGGGGATGAGGGATCTGACAATTATCGCAACCCCGCCAGCAAAACGGCTGTCAATCAAAACCTTTGTTCAGCAGCGAAACGAAGGCTTCATAAAGGAAGCGATTCAAAGAGAACTCATGCGCGGCGGTCAGGTCTATTATCTGCATAATGAAGTTAAGACAATTGAAAACACCGCCCAAAAGCTTCAGGAACTTGTACCGGAAGCTCGCGTAGCGATTGGCCATGGCCAGATGCGTGAACGCGAATTGGAACAGGTAATGTCAGACTTTTACCACAAACGAGCTAACGTGCTTGTTTGTACCACCATCATCGAAACGGGCATTGATGTACCCAGTGCCAACACCATCATAATGGACAGGGCTGATAAGTTTGGACTGGCACAGATTCATCAACTCAGGGGTCGAGTCGGGCGTTCACACCATCAAGCTTATGCTTATCTGTTAACACCCCACGAAAAGGCGATGACAAAAGACGCAGTAAAACGCCTGGAGGCTATCTCTGAAGCAGAGGACCTGGGGGCAGGTTTCATTCTCGCGACCCACGACCTCGAGATCAGGGGGGCCGGGGAACTGCTGGGCGATGACCAAACCGGAAATATGCAATCCATTGGCTTTACCCTCTTTATGGAAATGCTGGACAGGGCCGTCAAGGCAATAAAAGACGGGAAAACACCCAATCTGGATAAACCGCTTGATAGTGGTACTGAAGTAAACTTGAGGCTACCGGCTTTGATTCCCGAGGCTTATCTGCCGGACGTTCACCATCGACTGGTTCTCTATAAGCGAATCTCCAATGCTGAATCAGAGGACAAGCTACGGGAGCTACAAGTTGAAATGATCGACAGATTTGGCTTATTGCCGGAACCCACCAAAACCCTGTTTCGGATCACTGGTCTGAAATTAAGAGCGGAAAACCTGGGAATCAAGAAAGTAGATGCGGGTCCTAATGGCGGCAAGCTTGAGTTTGTACAGGATACACCCATTGATCCATTCACAATTGTCCAGTTGGTTCAATCTGAGCCACACAGATATCGCCTTCCTTCACCAAATCAATTATCGTTTGATGAGAAAATGGAAAAACCTGAAACCAGATTTCAAAAAGTTGAGAGGCTACTTGAACGACTCGAAGAGAAACATGCACGTAAATTGGCCTAGACTTGCCCCTGCGCTCCACGCATTCGCCAGAATCAAGCCCGGTAGCGGAGGCATTTTTGCATTATGCCTTGGTTGCTCGATAACTAACCTCACCTCGGCCAGTGATTTATCACTCAATGACTATTCCGATTGGTATCAGGTTGAGGTGATCGTTTTTTCACCGATAAACCCTGTTGATGTTAGTGAAACCTGGCCTTTGCCGGACAAATCCTACCCTGCAGATATGGTAACAATTTCAGAAAACTCTGCTGATGACATCAAACCACAGAATCTGGCCCAGCTGACCCAATTACAAACATCAGACTTTCTGCCGGAGAATGATGCACCAGTGATTGAAAATCGCCAGCAAGAATTTATGTTTGAAGGTCGAAGTCTGCATAATCAATCCAACAATGTCGTCCCCCGGAATCCAGTGGCCATATCATCCGACGATAGTACACGGATAGAAGAGCTCCCTGCTGATGATCTGGAATCCTACGACTATAGCCAATTGGATTCGCTGTTGTATCCACAAACAATGCAGGCATTCCAACAATTGCAAGCCGACGACCAGATACTGGGTGATATTGCCAGGAGTTTGCGGAGGTCCAGCAGATACAGATTTTTAAGTCACCTCGCCTGGAGGCAGCCGGTTCGAGCAACGGATGAGCCAACAACAATACTGGTCCAGGCTGGTGATCATTTCGATGATGAGTTCCTGATCGACGGTACCATAACGCTCAGGAGGTCGCGCTATCTGCATATAGATACAGATCTATGGTTTACCCGGTTCACTCCCGGATATGACGGGGCTTCCGCGCCAACGCCACAGGTGAACATGGACGAGGATACGATTGAAAACTACCCTGAAATTGCAAAATGGGAACAACTCAGACATCAACAGATTCCGGTTCAGTCATACCCGCTACAACAATCAAGGCGAATGCGAAGTTCAACCTTGCACTACATCGACCACCCCATGTTTGGCGTGCTGATTCAAATTAACAGATTTGAAGGTGAAGCTGACCCTGGCACGGATTTACTCAGCGTTATTGGAAACACCTTCAAATAAATCCTGATTCCATGCTTTGCCAGCATCTGTGACCCGGGCCGAAGGCCCGGGGACCTCAACTGAAAACAGTTACTTGAAGTCTATGCCGGTTCCAAGTCTACTTATCCTTCGACCTGGGTTTGCTTGTCGCTTTCTTCCGCGGAGTTTTCCCTTCCTCAACGGCTTTTTTTAAGGCATCTACTTTTGAAACCTTGGCGATTCGGTCAACAAGGCTAGCCATACAACCCATGGACATCAAATGACAGTATAGCCAGGCAAGCTCACCGGACCGGAAGAACTCAAGCGCCTGTTCATCACTCAATTGAAGTAGCTTTTTCTCATCAACCGCCAACAGACCCTGTAGTGCAAACTGCTGACCATCATTCATGTCAATTTTAGCGTTCAATGACATCAACAAATCGTACTCCTGTAGACGTTTAACAAACGCCTCGGTTCTCGAATACTGACGCTGGTACTCTTCCAGGAAATCGATTGCTTGCTTCAGGATTGGTGTGGGCTCATCATTCTCAAACAATGCTTCACCACTTTTATCATCAAAACCCGCATAGTCTTCGTCTATGCAGACCATTCTCTGATTTTGTTCTCCTGCTTCTGCGAGCACAAAAGGATAACGACGGACAAAAGCCGGCACATACCTGGCATCCCAGTTACCAGATTCGTGAACAAACAGGTTCTCTTCATTTCGAAGTCCCAGTAGCGCAACGGGTACAACGGAATCGCCCGCCTGGGCAAAAACAATAGGATACTCTTTTGCCGCTTCAGTAAATTCAACCCCGGCGAGAATGACGGAATTGGTTGAACGTGCAAAGCTGAAATTGTCTCCGAGTGGCTTTATTTTTGTATCTTTGTGTACAACTTTATTGAGCGCAGCAGGCTTTGTATAAAAAAGCAGATTTGCCATATTTTTTCCTATCTGGTTTTAGAGATTACATATGAATAAATTGATTCAGCAACCAGGCAGCATGCACAGCTAGCCTCAATTGAGGAACCATTCTGGAGGAGTTTACAACAAAATCTATGATCGATAGAGCCCTAATGAAACGGAGCGCCAATGATGTTCACCAGGTAGGCCTCACATCATTGGCGCTCGAGTTGCTATTTTCCTACGACATCATTGGGTCGCCTACCTTCCACCCATCCTCATGTTGGCGAGGGCGAGGTCCATCTGGGTGTCTATCCATCGATCAAATTCAATACTGGACGTTGGCATGGTCAGCACATCTTCAACTTCGAGGAGCATTGTTTCACCCTGGTCTCCATATAGAATCTCAAATGACGCATTATCCGTTGAATAAAAGTCATTCGTAATCGCCTGGAACTGGAATCGCTGATTGAATTGACTTCCGCCATCCATCAGTCTCAAGTCGCCCGCAAGTGCACTGGCAACAAGATTATAATTTCCACCACCAACGATTCGGGTTCCTTGTCCCAGCCCCTCAACAGTTCCGGTTGGATCGAATAGCACAAATCCAGGTACCGAGGGGTCTATAACCATATTGCCAACAATGCCGCTGAAGTTTGCAGAAACTCCATACTCATCAGCTCCTGCCGCCAGTATTTCAAGCTTCCCGCCAACTGCAACTTCAATGGATTCGGTTAAACCGCCAATGGGTCCGCCTGAGGACAATGCAGCCCCAAGTACAGTTGTGATATTCACATTGCTACCGTTACCGTCAGCAATACTGCCAGCTGAGTTCACCGCAAGTGTGCCTGCAATCTGCAGGTCGCCTAACACTGTGTCGCCCGAGAGAGTTGTTATGGATGTATTGCCACCTGCGAACAGTCTGTTCAGGGTGAGATTATTCACATTCGTGATTGAAACCTCTCCGGTCGCAACCGAATCAGAAACATTCAACGCCATTGCATTGGATATGGCGAGATCACCGGCTGTAAACGCCAATGTAGAAACTCTGGTATCCAGATCAACTACATTTGCACCGCCGGTAAGGGTAAGACTTTCAGCCCGAATGTTCTCTCCATCAGTGGTTCCAGTAATGCGGTTGGCAGCCGACAACCTGACCGAGGTGTTACCGGTCAAAAGCCCAATGGCGATGGTTCCTCCAGAGCTCAGATTTGAACTCCCGGTTGCCACATTGACCAGCGTCAGATCCGCATCATTGGTAATGCTGAGCAGCCCGGTTGTTGCGGTTTCGTTCACCGTTAGACTACCGGTGTTTCGGATCGTCGCCCGGGGAGCCACAACACGTAAGTCTGAAATACTGGTATCAAGTCCGTTTACCGCATCACTGACAATATCCAGCGATGAGGAGACAATATTTGAAGTACCAAAGCCATTACCATCTCGAACTTGCCCTGAGTTACGAATCGTCACACCCTGACCGAGAGCATTCAAACTCGAGATCGTCAAGGACCCGGTATTGGATAAGGAGAAGGCTCCAGTCACAGTGGAATCGAGCAGTGCCAGATTGCCAGTGTTTGTAATCCTGGTTGCAGCAGAATCAAGGGACAGGCTGGATACCGCTGTGACCAGCGACTCTACAGCACCGCCACCGGTGATGGTTAATGTATCACCGGAAATAGATGCAGAACCTGACAATCCACTTAATATACCACCGGGATTAAGCTGAACAGCGCCGGTCGCAGCAAGGCTTCCAAGCGCCAGGTTGCCTCCGGTATTCACCGTAATCATTCCGGCTGCTGTGGAAATATCAGCCAGGCTACCGCTCCCGGTTGCACTGAGTTCAATATCTCCATTACCTGTGCTCAAAGTTGTCACCGTTAAATCACCGGTCACATCAATCCCGACATTGCCGGCCGATGTGGTGACGGTTTGTAACGTCGTGTTACCGCCCGCAACAATGGCGACAGCACCATTGGTGGTAGTCAGGCTGGTCGCATTTAAGGTACCACCTGCATTAATGTTGAGTAACCCGGCACCAGACGCCGAGGTAACGACTGTATTTCCGGTCGCCAGAAGATCAATTCCACCGACTGTTGTTGTTAAAGATCCTGCTGTGAGTGTGCCAACGGAGTCCACATCAATCGCGCCAACCGCTGTCAAAGTGTTGATTGACGTGTTGCCAAGGGCATTTAAGGTCACTGTCCCCTGACCTGCGATGTTTGTGACTGCCAGGGTGCCACCGGTAACAACTGAAGTCGCTCCGGCAGCGGTAATACCTGCAACCGTCAGATTGTCGGATTCCGTCACCCAAACTCCACCGGTAGTTGTGGCTGCCGTGAGATTATCGACGACGGTACTCAAATTCGAAGCTGCTGATCCAATGTTGCCAACCGCAGTGATCGACAGGTTTGTGCCCGTTAAATTACCACTACCGGTAACCGCCGCCGTTGATGTCAATGTAATATCACCAGCATTTGTTGTCAGCGTACCAAGATTCAGATCGCCCGCTGTACTTGCCAGGTTGAGGTCTGCTCCTGGGGTATTAGATACAATCGCGTTCAGCGTTTCTGAAACATCGACATCGAGATCTATACCACCTCCAGTTGCTGTCAGGTTAGCAACACCCGCAACCACGTTCGATACAGCGCCATTTGTATCAGTAATTGCGCCGCCTGCAGTCAAACTGAGTGGCCCCGTCCCTGCAGCCAGGGTACCAACCGCTATATTTCCTGCACTTCTAAGTGTAATCGCACCATTTTGGGCAACCGCCGCTGAATCCTGCACGGTAGCACTGACGCTGGTGCCAGCCTCAACATCAGAGTTTATGGAACCGTTAGCAGCCAGGGTGACAACACCACCGGTGATATTTGTGGTCCCGTTAGTGTTCTCATCGTTAATTCCACCGTCGGTGGCAGTCAAGGTAACATTACCGGTACCTGCATTTGCTGTCAGCAAGCTGATGCTGCCGAACTGGCTTGTGATATCGATATTTCCGTTTGCAGCGCTACTGGTAGCCGTTAAATTACCAGAGGCAATAATGTCTGTATCAATGCTACCGCTTCCTGCGGTCAGGGTCATGGTGCTGCCGACCAGATTAAGGCCCGTTCCATTTGAATCGAGAATGCCGCCACCGGTTGTCGCAACAATCACATTTGAAGCCGCCACAACACCTGCGTTAACCTGAGCCAGCGTTATGTCGCCTCCGGCAGTTAAACTAATTGCAGCACCACCCGCGGCGGTAACCCTGGCACCACTGGACATATTTATCTCACCGCTACCGGTACCACTAACGTCTCCATTACTATCCGCGACAATTGAAATCGCGCCATCTGCACCGGAGCCCAGCGTCGATAATACGGCAGTTGCATCCAATACAACTTTGTTTGCCGATGTAATCTGAATAGAACCATCAACACCTGCGGCAACACTATTTGACTGAACAGAACCGCCATTTCGAACGTAAACACCGTCGACCGAAGCGTCACCGCCGGATATCAGGTCGACTGCACCACCACTGCTCACCTGTGCTTCAATAAACAGGGGGCTATTAGCTGTGATTGAGATATCACCCGTACCGGTTGTTTTGACATTTTTGTCAATGGTAAGAGAGCCGTTATTTACAATCTTGATCGAACCGGTTCCACCGGTAACAATCTCCTCCAGCAATCTGGTGGTTGCATTACCGTTGGCGTCCTTAAATTGTGAGTCCGCAGGAGTATCATTGGTAATGTCAATATTGTCATTCTCGCCAGCATTTGACTGTAGCTGATCTGTGCCGGTAAACAGCGTCACGCTTCCAGTTGGTGCCGATGCTTCTATGTCAAAAGCAACCAGTCTGGTCAGGTTACTCGTCTGTGTGATATTACCCGTCGACTGCAGTATCAGATTTCTCTGTTTTGTAGAGGTTAATACATCACGATTGAGGGTTACATTTGCATTAATTGTGATGTCCCTGGAATCACCACCAGTAAACAGGAACAAGTCATTGTTCTTGCCGGCCGTGTCACTGACATCAATGGCAGAATTAACAACCAGTGCCCCATCGAGTACACCGACAAATATCTGTTTCTGTGAGCCTGCAGTAACACCGGTCCCTGCGAGGCCACTGAGGATTGTGTCTGCATCAAGTAGCGCTGTGTCGACCGCAATTAACTGGTTGTTTCCTGCTGTTGCTGTTGCATTTAGCCCAGTCAGGCCAGTCACTGAAATTTCTAACGCAGCCGATTTGGCTCCGTCAACGGTTAGCGCAGCAGCACCACCTATATCATTGGCAGCGGTGAGGGTGATTGTATCCCCTGTCACACTGCTGGAGTCGCGACCATCGTCACGAATTGAACCGGCGAAGGTTCTGACAGTCACATTTCCATCTGTGCCTGCATCCAGATTTGCCAGGGTGATGTCCTGACCACCTGTCGCAGTACCAGCTGTCAATGTGATATTACTACCTGCTGTACCGCTGGTTTCTATATTTGCGTCAGCGCCCATTGTGATCGCACCGGTCGCATTATCATCAGAGTCGGCGGTGAAGGTGATAGCGCCTCCGGAGGTCATAACATCAATACCCGCAGCCTGAACGATGTTACCCGCCGCAGTATTATTCACATTACCCGTGCTGGAGATTGCACGATTGATGGTCATATCGCCGCTGGTTGTTAGTGTAATATTTGCACCACTGACACCTGTGACAGCATCGACAGTGCCAACTGTAAATCCATCAGCCTCAACAAAGGTCACATCAAAACCGGGAGCCGCAACCGCAAGATTAGTCACATTCGTCGAGACATCAGTCATATTGACAACACCGGTTGAACTGATCGCCAGGTCATTACCAATAATGCCACCGGCAGTACCAGTAACACCGCCAGCTGTTGTTAGATGGGTCGTTGCAACATTACTGATATCCACATCTGCAGAAACAGTGATTGCTCCAGCGGTTACACTACCGAGTAACAAACGACTCGCCGTGATTCCGTTTAACTCTGCACTGGACAGGTCGAGGGAATTTGCCGTTACATCGGTTGCAGCGCCAAGATCAATTGCGTCAGTTGCAGTAGTTTGAGCAAGGGTCACTGTTCCACCAGTACCAGCATTAATTCGTCCGCCGGTGCCAGTAAGATCCATATCATCGGCAGTGAGGGTGATACCCGCGCCCGCCGCTGTGCTCTGGTTACTTTGAACCGCCCCATTTAGCGTAATAGCAGTTGCAGCCGTTGTGTTTGCAAGACTAATCGCACCGGCGTTGGTTGAGATTCCAGCGGCGGCGACGGTTGAGTTTTTGGAGGCCTCGGTTGATGAGAAGCTACCGGCAGCGGCGGTATTTGCACCGGATATTGTGAGGGTAGTCGCAGCGCTTGTAGCGAGATTACTGTTGTATTGGATATTCCCATTTTTTGAATTGGTTAAGCTCACCGTATCAGCAACGTTTGCCTGGGTCAGGATAATTCCGTTAGTCGCAACACCAGTCAGGGTTGATGCTGTTATCACTGCTGACTGTGCAATATTTGAAGAACTGTTAGTCAAACCAGCATTTAGTACAACATCATCGGCAACAACAGTGTTTGCTATTAACAGGGTTTCACTCCCGCCGACATCATCATCACTATCAACACTAACCGTAAGGTCACCGGCTCCGCCGGTGGTCAGATTGATGCTGCCCTGTAGCGAGGCTCCGCCGGTTGAGCTAATAACCAGGCTTTCACCGGCTGTATTGGTTACTGCTGCAACACTAATTGCATTGTCTGCATTAGTGGTAGTCAATGTTGCTGTACCACCGCCATCCAGTACGACGGCCCCAATTGTGCCAGCGTCAAGGGACAATGTGCCTCCCTGTGCATCAACAGTAACCGCTGCTAATTGAACAGCGTTCGCATTTGTCATACGAACTCCACCACCGGTTGATGTAATGTTCGAATTGATGTCGAAAATATCGTTTGAATCAGTTCCGCTAGACAATGTCACCGTATCCGTAACCAATACAGGTCCATTAATAGCCAGTGTACTTGCGGCATCACTATCGGTATCTACCGTTGCCGTGAGTGCACCTGCACCACCTTGATCGAGGGTTACCCCTGCCAGGGTTATGTTGCCTTCGGAGGCAAGCACAAGACTTGCGGCGGCACTATCGGTAATAGCAGTCAGGTTTATATCACTATCACCCATAGTGGTGATGTTATTAGTACCGGCACCGTCGAGGTCTATGGTCGCGATATTGTTGGCAGACGTGATATTCACGCCAGCGGTTGTTGCAGTTAGATCTACAGCAGCACCCAACAACACTGCCTCCATACCAGCACCTGCGCCAGTGACCGTTATTGAACTGGCAAGAATATCTCCATTAGCGTCAAGACTATTGGTCCCATCACCGTTTGAATCAAGTGCGACGTTAAGTACACCTGCACCACCCGTATCAAGCGTAACCGTAGCCAGAGTTGCGTTGGCGGCCGAACTAATATTCAGGTTCGCGGCGGCACTGTCTGTAATTGGGCCGAGAGTTACATCGCCGGTAGTAGAAGTCACGGTGTTAGTACCCGCACCACTTAAGTTGATGGCGGTAATACCGGTTGCTGCTGACACACTCGCACCCTGAAGAGCGACGTTGGCGGCAACATCAACGGTGGTGGCGTTCTGGATGGTTAAAGCACCACCGGCCGTCACATTGCCATCAAGGTCAATATTTTCATTGGTATCGGTACCACCGGATAAGGTCACCGCACCATCG
>Ga0206123_10001721_pt1 | contig 20080 bp, 15 predicted proteins | sample Helgoland_Spring_2_FD_160086 | JGI IMG/M metagenome (GOLD analysis project Ga0206123, IMG submission 160086) | Pelagic subsurface seawater microbial communities from Kabeltonne, Helgoland, North Sea - Helgoland_Spring_Bloom_20160316_1 | ecosystem: Environmental > Aquatic > Marine > Epipelagic ...
GTCCGGTTCCGGCATCGAGGTAGCCGGACGGGAGCCGTCGGAAGAGCGTGCAGGGAGAGGGGTAACCGATTGCTTGCGATGGCGCTCCCTACGAGACTCGAACTCGTGTTTTCGCCGTGAGAGGGCGTTTTATATGGCTGGAGCCGTTCGTTAATAGTCGCTGTAAACCGCATAGCTATTGGTGTAGACGGTTGGCATCATCCGATAACGCGGTTCTGGTCGATTTAATAGCAGGTGTCCACGTAAATAATAAGGCCTTGCGGAAACAGCCTGGGCTTTTTACGTGGAACTCTAGAGCCGGGTCGCCCCAGTCCGGCGGACTTAATAAAACGTAGGCGGCAGTGACAAAACAAGACGGGGAAAGCCTTTCTTGGGCTATGGGTATTGTTGCGAAAGCTACGCGGGAAAGAACTTGGTCCGAGATCACGATCAAGGTGAAAAATGGAAAGATCGTCCACGCCAAGCGCAACGAAAGCTTTCTGCCGCCGACTGCCGGCCGTACAGTTGAGGAAACGGGGCGGGTAAGATAGAGGCAATGCCAAAAAACAAGACCCACGCGACGTTTGGGCACCCATCGGACGCTCCGAAGTGGCCCGCCGGCATCAACTGGAACTCGCCGCGCGACGGATCGGAATCGATGGTGAAAGCGCAGATGGCGAGTGCGAGCTTCGTCATGCCGCCAAGTCTGGCGGACACGTCACGGCGGAATTAACTGAAGGCGCTCAGGGGGAGCGTTGCCCAAGCGGCTCGCCGGGTCAAAGCCTACACGCGCGCTCGAGTGCTGGCAAAAGTGCGTTGATTGGCGTTTAAATTCGCCGAGAAATGTTTAACGGTTTCTGATTCGGGCCCAGGTGTAGCGATCGGTGCTCTCAGCGGCGCAAAGTGATGGAATGGACGCCTCCCGCCTTCTTATTCGGCATCGACGTGCCATGCTGAAGGTTCGAGTGACAGCAATAAAGCAGGAGACGTCCATGACTTCCAGTATGACCATTGCCGTGGATCTGGCCAAGACCGTGTTCGAAATTGCCATCGCCGATTCTGACTGGCGGATCGTGGAACGGCATCGGCTGAGCCGGGCGCAGTTTCAGGCGTTCTTCTTCAACCGCGCGCCTGCCACCGTCGTGATGGAGGCCTGCGGCACGGCGCACTTCTGGAGCCGCTGGCTGGGCAATCTTGGCTTTGAAGTGCGATTGATCCCCGCGCATTACGCACGGCCGTATCGTCGGCGCAACAAGAATGATGCCGCCGATGCGGCGGCTCTGGTCGAGGCGGCACGAAGTGCCGAGATCATCGATGTACCAGTGAAGTCGGCTGAACAGCAGGCAATCCAGGGTTTGCACCGCATCCGCTCTCAGTGGATGACCACACGCACCGCTCGGATCAATAACCTGCGGGGATTGTTGCGAGAACAAGGCATCAATATACCGGTCGGCGCTGCCGCCGCGGTCTCGGCCGCGCCGGCGCTGATCGACAGCTATGATGTGCCGGAGGTGCTACGTGCGGCCTTGCTGGAGATCGTGTCCGAGATCCGCTCGCTGGAAGAGCGAATGAAGACGATCGAACGCCAGCTCAAGCAGTACGCGGGCACGTCGCGTGATGTGGAGAGTATCCAGCAGGTTCCCGGTATCGGCTTGCTCACGGCAACCGCGCTCGTCGCAGCCGTTGGCACGCCGGACAACTTCCGCGATGGCCGTCACCTGGCGGCCTGGATGGGCTTGACGCCTCGGCATGTCGGCAGTGGTCATCGCATGCACTTGGGTGGCATCTCCAAACGCGGCGATCGCTATCTGCGGACGCTGCTCATCCACGGCGCACGATCGGTGCTGATACGAGCACAGATCAATGCAAAATCAGGCCAACCCCTCAACCGATTACAGCAATGGGCGCTGGATCTGCGGCAGCGATCCAATCACAACAAGACAACCTGCGCCTTGGCGAACAAACTGGCCCGCATCGCATGGGCCGTCTGGGCCCATGACCGAGCCTTCGATGGCAATCACAGCCTGGCTCAGGCCGCGTAAGCTCAAACGATTAGCTTTCCACCGTCGGTTGCGTAGAGACGACAGCAGTTATGGCAGACGAGGTCGGACCCGCGTCGAGAAAGGCCGATAACAAGCTCGGCTATCAAAGCCGTTGCAGCGATAGGTCCTCGACGTGCGGATTCCATAAAGGCTCGGGTATAAAAGCCCAATCAGAAGCCGGATATACGACCGCAACCGTTCTTCGGACTGCCAGAACATCACCTGTCGAATCTACCTCTTGCGGGAGGCGTCCATATACGGCTCGTTAGCGTTGAGGTGCAAGACGCGCGAGGCGTGGCCCATCGAACAACATCATCGATTAGTCGCGATCTATTGTTCTGAACCATCACTCTCCGGCTTTTGTCCTCGTGCCAAGAGCAGACGTAGCCAAGGCGACCCAAAAGCGCCGGCGAGCGACACCACGCTTACACTACTGCCTATAAAAGGGGATCCGAGAACTGCGGCCAATAACCCGCCAGACATCCCGCTGAATGCAAGGACAAACCCAAGCCACTGACCGCGCGTTTGAGCGCCCACTTCCGCGCGTATAATATCTTTATCGGACGTCCTGCGGTGGCCTGACTCGCTCTCGGCCATTTGCATGATGCGCTCTGCAGCCCCAGGCAGAACGTCCTCATACCCTTTCAAATCTGCCGGGCTCGGCAATGGCCCGGAACGGTGTTGGTAGTAAGCGACAGGGCGGCGCGCCTGTTCTTGTCCCTGACGCTCGACGTCTTCTCGGCTCAGGTGCTCGCCGTCGACATCATGAGCACTAGGTTCTGGATCTGTGTCAGTCAATTATGCCTCGCAGTCATCCAAATCACGTGCCTGGGAGAAACGCTTGGTTGCGATCGAAATATCACGACCGACCATGCGCCAATCCCTTAAAAGGTTAGCGTTATCAATGACACTGCCGTCCCGTGCGGCAACTTCTCGTGCATGGTCCAGATCTTGCACTGGAAAAATATCGGAAAACGACGAGAGGCCATCAGCGAAGCGAGAACGCGACACCGAACGCCCCAGAGGACCGTGGCGCCGCATTGCACGTTTGGCCTTAACAAATTTGCCCTTGCTCATAGTGATTAACCGTCGACGTACGGCCCTATATTATGCGCCAATCAGATATAACTGGCGCTAGTGACAAAAAAGTCATCACACAGAACATGCGTAATGACGAACGGCCTGAACTAGGTTGTTACCTCCTTCCGATACGGATGTGGTACCGGAATCCTTTGAGGACAACATTAGCACCACGAGGATGACACGGCAAAATTTTGAGCTACACTCAAATAGCACTCCGCGACACGGTGATAAATCTGCGAGCCGTGGCCCCGGCTGGAAGCCCTTAACAGGTGGCTTGGCGAACTGGCCGGTGAGCGTGATGTGGGGTTCTCGCAGGCTCCTCCGGGTGCACCGCTTATAAGCCGCCCCGGCTGCCGACCACAAAGCGGACTACTGCAGTGCCGATGAAAACGCCGAGTGGTCGGCTATGGCCAGTAAACATTATGGCAGCGCCTCTACGCCCTGCGCCTCGGCCTCTGCGAATTGGTCTATCGGGGCCGCCTGACAGTCAATCGTGCGAACGAGATCTTCGAGGGATAGCGCAGCGAGGTGCTGCGCAAATTCCGACGCGAAGCTGCCGAGGGAAACATCGGCGCGTAGCGGTAGTGCGGTCACGTTGTTGCTTGCATCCTATTTAAGTAGCGCGATCTCCGCGTAGGCGTTCTTTCTTAAGCCCACTATAGCCCCATGCAGCTCGTGCAGTGCGGGACCGATGATCTCTATTGCGCGATCACGACGGTGACACAGGGTGCCTGACAAGCTGCTATCAGTACTTGTGCGAAGCATCTCGTGATCGGCTAAAAACGCCTCCAGGGCATTATCCAGGTCGTCACGCGCACGGGATGTTTTCATGCCGAAATACAAATCGACGAGCAAGGACGCCTCGCCGTAAGCGCGATCATCAAATTGGCGCGGTCTTTCGTCGTGAGGGTCGAAGGCGTCGTAGTAAGCGCGGGCTAGGTGGACGGCGTCATTAGCGGCCCTGCCTAGTTAGTCTCACGCTCGGTAAAGGCGCTCAAGTCGATCATGCTGCAACTGCGAGTACTCTCGCTTGTCACGGCGGCGCTCGCATCTCAGATCGAGTAGGTATGCGCTGAGAAAACCCAGTACCGCACCAAGCAGGCTGGGAGTAAGCGGCGACCACCCGGCTATCAAATCCACGGGTCTGTTCCACGTCTGAGTCGCGCTGAATAGCGCGCTTTAGCCCACGCGCTATCGCCAGATCAGGCCGCCAAGGTTCGGCAGCGTTCGTTGCGCATCTGTTGCGCAATTTACCCTCGGTTCTAACGTAATTGGCGTAAGCCATTGAAAATATGGCGCTCCCTACGAGACTCGAACTCGTGTTTTCGCCGTGAGAGGGCGACGTCCTGGACCGCTAGACGAAGGGAGCATTCTGCAATCGCGGCGCCAGTATAGCGACCTATGCGTGGTTCTCAAGCCCTGTGTCGCATTGCAGGCCTAGCCGAACGCGCCCAGCCCCTCGGTATGCAGGCGCCACAGGATGAGTACGGCATAGACGAAAATCAGCGCTGCGCACACCAGGGTGATTGTGCGCGGGCCTTTTTGTTCGGGTATTGGTTCGCCGCGCGCACGGCGCAGACGCAGGATCAGGTACCGGACTGCGATCCAGCCGAGGAATGCGAGCAGCAGCAGTCCGAACAGGAATTTCATCAGTCTAAATCGGGTCTAAGTCCGTTATTGGTCCGTTATTGGCCGGTTATCGGCTGCAGCAGCCGCTCGACAAAAGCCGGCCCGACGCGGGGTTCCATGCAGAGCGTGAACAGTATGCCGAAACCCGCGCCCCAGAGGTGCGCGCTGTGGTTGATATGGTCGTGGCCGAGCCGGCCGGCATAAAAGCCGTAGGCCGTGAACAAGGCAGCGTAGAGGATGGCCGGGATGGGGAAAACGAAGACATAGATCGTGGACCACGGCGCGATCAGGATATAAGCGAACAGTACTGCCGATACCGCGCCCGATGCGCCCAGGCTGCGGTAGCGCGCGTCGTTTTTATGCTGAAAATAACTCGGCAGTATCGCGACGACGAGGGCCGCGAGATAGAACAACGCGAAACCCGCCATGCCGATATAAGGCGTGAAGACTTCCTCCATCACGCGGCCGAAGAAGAACAGCGTGACCATGTTGAACAGCAGATGCTGGCCGTCGGCATGCACGAAGCCGTGGGTGATAAAGCGGTGATAGCCGCCGCGGTTGACCGCCGGCGGCCAGAACAACAGCGACTCCAGTTGCTGGCGGTTCTGGAAGCCGGTCATCGAGACCGCACAGGTGAGCGCGATCAGGGCGATAGTGACGATCATGTTCGGGTTCCGGCAGTGCGCATCAGGCGATCGGGTTGCGGGCTGCGGTGCGGTTGTCAGGGCACGGGCAGCCAACCCTCGTTACGACGCCGCGATTATACGGATTAACCAGCCGCATGATGCAGGGCGCTCTGTGCGCCATCGTCAATCGGCGCAGTGGTAGTGGTATATCAGCGATTCGTCCTTGCGCGGGCCGCAGATCGACCAGTGCAGACTGAAACCCTGCTCGGCCAGCACGAGCCGGCCGCGATAGTCGTCGGCCCCGCAGCGATGGGCGGCATCCGAAATCAGGCCGCCGGCATCGTTGGCCACCAGGTCGAACAGCCACGCGGGCGCGTCGCTGCCGAAGCGCTCGTGGCTCAGCGATAGCCGGTCCCCCATGTATCGCCAGTGGTAGACATTGTGAAAAGCCACGGGCGTGCTGCCGCCGTCGAGGGCAAAAGAGCCATGCTCCAGAAAACGGATGCTGTCGTGGTTACGCTGCACGGCCACCGTGCCGTGCCCGCGCCCGGCCCAACCGGTGGTCGAGTCCGGGCCCGGCGTGGCTGTGAACGACAGCGCGCGGGTATCGGCCAGCCGTTGCCATGTCTCTATAATGGCGGCGTTTTCCGGTGGCAATGGGTGGGGTCTGTTCATGACATATCTGGTCGGCGTGACGCTGCTCTGGGCATTTTCCTACAGTCTGATCGGTGTGTATCTGTCCGGTCAGGTCGATAGCTATTTTGCCGTGCTCACACGGATTTCGCTGGCGGCGTTGTTGTTTTTTCCGGTGTTGCGCCCGCGTTCCCTGCCGGTACGGCTCGTATTCGCGCTGATGGCGGTCGGCGCGCTCCAGATCGGCCTGATGTATGCCTTTTTCTATCAGTCCTTTCTATGGCTGAGCGTACCCGAGGTGCTGCTGTTCACGATATTCACCCCGGTGTATATCACTCTGATCGAGGATCTGCTGGCCGGGCGCTTCAATCCCTTTTATATGTCCACGGCGTTGGGCGCGGTCGCCGGGGCGGCCGTGATTCGCTACCACGGGGTGAGTACGGATTACTGGACGGGTTTCGCCATCGTGCAGGGGGCCAACCTGTGCTTCGCGGCAGGGCAGGTTGCGTATCGCCGCGTCGCGCCACGCCTGCCGACGGACGTGCCGTCGTGGACGGTCTTCGGCTGGTTTTTCATCGGTGCCTGGCCGCTGGCAGCGCTGCTGTTTCTGGTGCTTGGCGACCACGCGGCGCTACCACGGACCGGCGTTCAATGGAGCGTGCTGCTCTGGTTGGGGCTGGGCGCTTCGGGGCTTGGTTATTTCGCCTGGAACCGGGGTGCGGCGAGGGTAGATGCCGGCGCGCTTGCGGTCATGAACAATGCGCTGATACCCGCCGGGCTGTTGGTCAATCTGCTGATCTGGAATCACGACGCGGATCTGCCGCGGCTGGCCGCCGGTGCCGCGATCATCGGCGCGTCGTTGGGGGTCAATGCGGTGTGGGCGCGTCGGCGCACGCAGCGTATTGATGCAGCGTCGCCCAATCACTGACTCGCCAGTCAATGACTTCGGAAACGTGAAGCCTCGGTTATCATGATCGGCATGACCGCCAACGACATGCATGCATCGTTCCGGGTCGCGTTGCTCGCCACCGGCGGCACCCTGGAAAAAGTCTACGACCCGCAATCCGGCGAGCTTGTGCTGGATGCGTCCGTGATCGAGCGGCTGGTCGAAACCCTGACCCAGCCTGATGTTTCGGTACAGATCGAGCGGCTGATGACGCTGGATTCGCTGGACATGCAGGCCGATGATCGCGGTCGTATTGTCGACGCTGTGCGCGAACGCGCTATGGACACGAATGTGGACGCGGTGGTCGTGACCCACGGCACGGATACGCTGGCCAAGACAGCCGCCGCGCTGATCGATGCCCCGGGCACGATCCGGGTGCCCGTCGTGCTCACCGGCGCCATGGTGCCCTGGTGCATGGCCGATAGCGATGCGTCCCAGAATGTGGCCCAGGCGCTGATGGCCTGCCGGTTGCTGACGCCGGGCGTATTCACGGTTTTTCATGGCCGCGTGATCGCGGGCGGCGATGTGGTCAAGGATTACGAACGACTGACACTGACCACGCGCGGCTCCTGATACCGCGACGCGCTTGCCCGATGGCATCGGTGCGTCCACGATGCCGGGCATTGCCGCCGTGGATGTCCGGCGTGTGGATCGATACAAGGAGACAGCGTGGCGCGACCGGTTCCCAATCTGATTCGCGGCTCCATCGTGCGTGCATTGCTCACGCTGGCGGTACCGATCGTGTTTGCCAACCTGTTGCAGACGGCCTATCAGCTGATCGACACCTTCTGGGTGGGTCGTCTGGGGGCCAGTGCGGTGGCCGCCGTATCGCTGAGTTTTCCCGTGATTTTCTTTCTGATTTCGCTGGGTATCGGTCTCGCGGTTGCGGGTACGATTCTGGTTTCCCAGTACCAGGGCGCCGGCGATACCGACGCGGTCAATCAGGTCTCGGCGCAGGCGCTGGTCGGTGTGGTCGCGATCTCGTTGCTGCTGGCGGTGGCCGGTTTTTTCGGCGCGCGTCATGTCGTGGCGTTTCTCGGCGCGGGCGAGGACGTGTTGCCGCTGGCCACGTCCTATCTGCGGGTCTCGTTCGTGGGCCTGCCGTTTCTGTTTGCCTATGTCATTTTCCAGTCACTGATGCGCGGCGTGGGCGACGCTCGCACGCCGCTTCTGATCGTCACGGGTACCGTGGCGCTCAATTTCGTACTCGACCCGTTGTTCATCCTCGGGCTCGGCCCGGTGCCCAAGCTGGGTGTGGCCGGCGCGGCTCTAGCCACCGTCGTCACCCAGGGGCTGGCCGCGTTGGTCGGTCTGGTCATGCTGTTTTCCGGGCGTTACGGCATCAAGCTTGCCGCACGTAATCTGTGGCCGGATGTGCGGTTGTTATGGCGGCTGCTCAAACTGGGGTTGCCGGCTGCGGTCGAGCAATCCTCGCGCGCACTCGGGCTGATGCTGATGACCATTCTGGTGGCTGGCTTCGGCACCGTCACGCTCGCGGCCTACGGCATCGGCTCGCGCATGCTCAGTTTCGTGATCATACCGGCGCTGGGGCTGTCGCAGGCCACTTCGGCACTGGTCGGTCAGAACGTGGGCGCCGGCAAGATCGATCGCGCCGAGCGGACCGCCTACCTCAGTGCCGCGATCGCGCTGGCGGGGCTGTCGCTGGTCGGGGTGCTGGGTTTCGTGTTCGCGCATCCGATCGTGGCGCTGTTCGTGCCGGGCGAGCCCGAGGTGATCGGCCAGGGTGCGTTGTTCGTGAAGATCACTGCGCTGACGTACGGTGTCATCGGCGCCCAGCTCGTGTTCACCGGCGCGTTTCGTGGTTCCGGTAATACCGTGGTTGCCATGGCGATCGCGTTGGTGTCGCTCTGGATGCTGCAGTTCCCGTTGGCCTGGGTACTGTCCGAGCGCACAACGCTGGGCGAAGTCGGCATCTGGATTGCGTACCCGGTACAGAACATCATCACCGCCTTGATCGCGTTGATCTGGTTCAGCCGGGGTAGCTGGAAGCGCCGCAACGTACTGGACACGCCGGCCCCCGAGCGTGCCGTGTCGCAATACCGGCCGGGTACGGTGACCAACACATCGCTACGTTGATCAGGACTATGAATAAAGATCGCCTATTGGCGACCCGCTCCGCCGTACATCTGGCCGCATTGCTCGGCATCGCGGTCTTCTTTCTCGGCGGCGGTATCGGGCATTTCGTGTTGCCGGATTTCTTCGTCGCCATCGTGCCGGGCTACGTGCCGAAGCCGTATGCGGTGGTCGCGATCAGTGGCATGTGTGAACTGGCCGGGGCGCTCGGCATACTCTGGCCGCGCACGCGCCGTATTGCCGGCATCGGTTTGTTGTTGCTCATCATGGCCGTGTTCCCGGCCAACGTGAATATGGCGCTGCATGCCGAGGCCTATCCCGCGTTCGCGCCGTGGCTGCTGTACGCGCGATTGCCGTTGCAACTGGTGCTGCTGGCCTGGGTGGCGTTTGCGATGCGCCGGTCGCGCGTCACCACCTGAACTCCGGCGTGACCGCGGCCCGCAGTCGAAGGGCGGTACGTTGTCGGTTTGCGGCCTGGATGTGCTGGAATAGCCGTGCAAACTGATCTTTGTTCGACAGTAATTTGGGTTGGGCCATGTCGTGTCTTCTGCAGACATTTGATGCCAATGAGGTGGGCCGCGATTTCGTCGTAGGCGATATCCACGGCTGTTTCACCATGCTGGATGCACTGCTGGCGCGCATCGGCTTCGATGCCCAGCGCGACCGGTTGTTTTCGGTCGGCGATCTCATTGATCGCGGTCCCGACAGCGAGCGCGCGCTCGACGCGCTCGATGCGCCGTGGTTTCATGCGATCCGCGGCAACCATGAACAGATGCTGTTGGACGCCGTCGACGGAGCCGGGCAGGCGCGCGAGCTCTGGCGACTCAACGGTGGGGGTTGGTTCGATGGTCTGGAAAGCGACGTGCAGCAGACATTCGCCGAACGCATCGCGACCTTGCCTTACGCTGCGGAAATAACCCTGGCAGATGGTGGCATCGCGGTATTGGTGCATGCGGATGTGCTCGACAATAGCTGGCCGGCGACCCGCGATGTGTTGCAGCAGCCGGCGGATCGGGTGGACGAACGCCGGCTGGCACCTTTGCTCTGGGACCGCAACCGGGTCCACGCGCTGCAAGAGCGCGGCGCGCCGGTCGCCGTGGCGGGCGTCGACCTGATCGCGTTCGGGCATACGCCCATGAACGCCGCTATCGCCTGCGCCAATACCCGCTGGCTCGATACTGGTGCGGTATTCGGCAACCGGCTGTCGGTAGCCGAACTGGCGGTAAATGGCGAGGTCTGGTCGCTGGCCACGGACATGCAGGATTGCCGTACCGGCTGGCAGACGGTTTGATCGCACGTTACGCGCGCCGTCCGACAAGACACAGGGGCCGATGTCCCGGCGCCGATCGCACCGATGCTTATCGGCTGAACGACTCCTCCGGCTCCGGAATCGGGAGCAGTGCGTCATAGGCCAGGTTATAGACGTAGATGTAGACCAGGTAGAAGGCCATCAAGGACGCCCCCATGGACAGGGCCCGCACGAAGTCGTAGTCCATCCACCACATCACCGGCGGCACCGTCAGCACGAGCATCCCCATCTCGAAGATGCAGGCGTGGATTCCCCGCTCGCCGAGTGTCTTGTGCACCCGGCCGCGTATACGAAGCAGGGCATGATCGAACCAGAGGTTGTACACATAGTTCCACACGGTGGCGACGAGTGACAGGGCCACGGCGAGCGCGCCCACCTTGTGGAATTCGGCGTCGAATGCCCAGCCCGCCAACGGACTGACGATGGCCACGCCGATCAGTTCGAAACACACGGCATGACGGATACGGTCGGTAACTGAACGCATTGATGAGTCGTAAGACCCGCCTTTGGATACGCTGTCGGCCGACGGCAGGCCACCTGAAGGCGTGAAAGGAGGCCATCGTGGATCGCAACGAGGCGACCCGGTCGCCGGGTACGGCATGATCGTCAGGGTGTCGCCGCATGGCCGATCGGTGCGATCTCGATCGGCTACCGGGTGTGTGACGATTCTGGGGTCAGTATAACCCTCGACCCCCTTGATTGGCCAGACGTGCGCTGCCTGAAGGGCGTTATTCCGGCGGCGAGTCGGATTGTAAGTCGGCACATTCATCCGGTGGCGGTTGGCCACCGAAACGCCGGGCCAGATAAGCGACCGCCGACGATGCCTGGCTGACGGCCGCCGAAATGTGTTCGCCGATGGCGTAGTCGAAGCGTACCGGCACGCCGTGGTTGCAATAACGCCGGGCCAGATCGCGCGCCTGCGCACGCGGCGTGAGTTGGTCGAAAAACGCGTGGTAATAGAACAACGGCGCATTAAAGCCACGCTGGCCGAGGCGGTTCTCCTCGACGACCTTCTGCACGGCCGGCACCGCGAGCAGGTCGTCCACCGTGGTGTAGTCGGCGATCTCGTCGAAGCTGTAGCCGGACAACAACGGGTCCTTGACCCACGCCAGTTCCTGACCCACGCAGCTGGCGTCGAGGTCGGCGAACATCGCGTGCCCGGCCTCGTTGAGCAGGGCATCGGTATCGATGGTGTCGTAGGCGCGACTCAGACCTATGACTGCGGCAAAGTAGATCCCGGCGAACAGCCCGCCGTCGATATGTCGTGCGGTACCGGCCAGGTCGGCCGGCGGCCCACCGGCCGCGACGCCGGCAATCGTCAGTTCCGGCGCATAGCCGGCAGCGAGTTCGGCCGCCCAGAGGCTTGCCAGTGCGCCGCCGGAGTAACCCCAGAGTGCGGTCGGTGTATCGGTATCGACCCGCGTGTCGGGCAGAAAGGATTGCGTGGCGCGGATGCCGTCGAGTACGCCGCGCCCCGAGTTGATGCCCGCCGCGAACTGCGCCTCCGGGCCTTCGTAGTCCGGCAGCACCACGACCCAGCCGCGCCGTAGCGCCTTGTTGATCAGCATATGTTCGATCATCGCGCCGCTTAGAATCTCGCGCGAGGGCGCGCAGCGGCGGGTCAGGGCGTCGTACGCCACCTGGTAGGACAACAGCCGGGGCTGCGGATCCGGCGGGACCAGAATCGTCGCGACATTGGCCTGCGGCGTGCCGTGGGTATCGTTGGACCGATACACAATTTGCCAGGCCCGCGCATCGACACCGAACAGATAATAAGCGCGCGGCTGGATACGCCGGTAACGCATCACCGTACCGGGCGGCGTGACGGCCAGCTCCGCTGCGTGCGGCTGGGCATGGAACGGGTCGTTGGCGGGCTCCGCGAAGGGCGATTGCGGGACGGGAAAACGTGCAGCGGGTGGCGTGGCGACAGGAGCCGGAGCCGCGATCTCGGGCAGGGGACCGCGCTGGATACAGCCAGCGCACGCGGCGAGCAAGGCCAGGGGCAGCATGACGAAATAACGTGGGCGCAACGTGGTGTCCTTGGTCGGGGTCACGACGCCGGCGACCATGCCGCCATCGATTGGTCCCAGGGCCTGTTAACACTAATGCCAATCGCCGCGTTGCTGCCCAAAATTTCGTCAGACAAGGCGCGTGGCGCCGGCCCTGGCCATTCCAGGGTCAAGCCGCGCAACGCCGTATGGCGAAATTTTGGGCGCAACCCTTCGGGACGCGCGCTATTTTCCCGCAATACGGCGTTGCAGCACGCTTATGTAGCACGGCTACACGGTGCGCACTGCGTCTTGTCTTGCGAAAAAATAGCACGCGGCGCGACGATTTCATTAGCGTTAAAAGGCCCTAGTGTGGCGTACCCGACCGGGCGCCGACCACCTGCGAACGGCCCGCGCCGAGTCCCGCGACAAGGGCAGCGATCACGATGAATGTAAACAGCGCGCCTACCGTGTTCCAGCCGCCGGTCGCGTCGTGCAGCACACCGACCAGCAGCGGCCCGAGCGCGGCCAGGATGTAACCCACGCCCTGGGCCATGCCCGATAGACGTGCCGCGGTGTGGCTATCCGCAGCGCGCAGTGCGATCAGCGTCAGCGCCATGCTGAACGCGCCGCCCTGGCCGAGCCCGAGCACAACCGCCCACAACCAGATACTGGCGATTGGCGCGTACAGGCAACCGAGCAGCCCGATCAGCGACACGGCCATCACCGTGGCCACCACGCCGCGCTGATCGCGGCAGCGCCCGCCGATCCACGGCGCCGCCAGGGCCGAGATCAGCTGCACCAGAATAGAGGCCGACAGCGCCAGTCCCGCATCGACATCGCTCAGGCCGCGGTCGCTGAGGATGGTCGGTAGCCAGCCGAAGATGGAATAGGCCAGCGACGATTGCAGACCCATGTACAGCGTCACCTGCCAGGCCAGAGGATCGTTGCGCAGGCTCGCCGGCCGCTGGCCGGAACCGGTCGCGCGGGTGTCTGTCGGCCGGGCCAGCTGGGGCAGCCATGCGACCGCCGCGATGATGGCGGGCGTCAGCCAGAACGCCAGCGCCGGTTGCCAGTTGCCGCCGAGATACAGACGCAGTGGTTCGGTGGCACCGGCCGCGATCGATGCGCCCAGACAAAGCGCCATCGTATAAAGCCCGGTCAGCACGCCGACGTGTTCCGGGAAATCGCGCTTGACCAGGCCCGGCAGCAACACGCCCAGAATCCCGATGCAGCCGCCGGCGAGTGCGGTGCCGGCGAACAGGCCTACCACGCCGATAAATGGCCGTATCAACAGCGCTGCCGCGAGAACCAGCAGTACACATAGTATGGTGCGTTCGTCGCCGATGGCGCGCGCCGCCCGCGGAGCGAGTGGGGCGGCCAGCCCCAGGCACAGCACCGGCAGCGTGGTGAGTACGCCGAGCATCGCCGACGACAGTTCCAGATTCCGCTCCAGTTCGTTGAGCAGCGGCGACACGCTCAGCAACGCCGGGCGCAGATTCATGGCGACCAGCACGATACCGATCAGCATCAGCCACGCCGAGCGCGCGCCCGGGTTGTTGGGGCGTGCAGCGGTACGGTGGCGATGCGTCATGATGTAACGGCCCGGGAATGGTGTAAGTGACAACGGAAGGCGCGTATTGTCGGGGTCGCGGGCGCCGGAAGCAACGGCCTAATCGGAGTCGAACGCGCCATGCCGGCCCGCCCCGGCTGTAAAACGGGCGGCGCCGCCCAGCGCTTCTTCAAATAGCACGGGGTAACCGTTGGCGCCCTCGAATCGTAATGCGTCGGCCAGCGTTGCGTCCCACTGGGCGTGGGCCGAGCGACGATCCGCGCGCATGCATTGTTGCGGAAAGCCCGCGATCTGTCGTGCCAGCGCCTCCGCGGTCTCGCGCGCGCCGCCGTCGGCGACCACGCGATTGGCCAGGCCCATGGCCAGCGCCTCGTCCGCATTCACCGGCCGACCGGTGAGAATCATGTCCAGGGCATGGCTCTGTCCGATAATTCGTGGAAGCCGTACAGTGCCGCCGTCGATCAGCGGCACGCCCCAGCGCCGGCAGAATACGCCGAATACCGTGGACTGCTCGGCCACCCGCAGATCGCACATCAACGCCAGTTCGAGCCCGCCGGCCACTGCATGGCCGGCAACAGCCGCGATGACCGGCTTGGACAGGGCCATGCGGCTCGGGCCCATCGGGCCGGGAGCGCCGCCTTCGGGGTCGACCTCGTTGCGGCGCTCGGGATCGCCCACGGCTTCCAGATCGGCGCCGGCACAGAAAGTGCCGCCAGCGCCCCAGAGTACGGCGACACGCAGCTTGTCGTCGGCTTCGAAGCGCTCGAATGCCTCGCGCAGGGCGGTGGCCGTCGGCCGATCCACGGCGTTGCGCTTGTCCGGCCGGTCGAGAATGATCGTGCAGACGTGATCGTCGATTTCGATGGTCACGGATTGTTCGGACACGGTGTTCTCCGCAATGCAGGTACAGGGTGGATCGTATGCTGAAAAAACAGCGCAGGACAGATGCCGGCCGGGGTCCGTGCTGATGTAGCATCGACCTTTGCAGATGTTTGTACTGGCGCCGATAATCACCGGAGAGCGATGTGTCCGAAAAGACTGCCGACAAGAGCCGCAACCCGATCGGGTGGGGCTACCATGAAGACCGTTTGACCGAGGCCGAGCGCACGCCGTTGATCCAGGCGATGCAGGCGTTTCTCGGCGGTGAGGACTGGCAGCCCCGCGCCGCTCCCGCAGTAGACGACATCCCGCTTGCCGAAGCGCGTATCGCCACCCCGAAGTCACTCGCCGATATTGTTGCGAGCGACCACGAAACCCGCCTCCTGCATGCCGTGGGCCGCAGCTTCCGTGATCTCGCCGGGTTGCGTAGCGGCGCGGAAATCGCGGCGCCGGATGCCGTGGCCCGCCCGCAAAACCAGCATCAACTTGTCGACGTGCTGGCCTGGGCCAGTGATGCCGGCTATGCGATCGTGCCGTTCGGTGGCGGCTCCAGCGTGGTTGGCGGGGTCAACCCGGAAGGGCTGGAACGCTGGCCGGGCGTGGTGACTGTCGACATGGCGGGCCTGGACCGCGTCCACGAGATCGACACGCGCGACCGGGTGGTGCACGCCCAGGGGGGTATCTTCGGGCCGGCATTGGACGCCGCACTCAAGCCGGAAGGCCTGGCGGTGCGGCATTATCCGCAATCCTATTTCCATTCCACGCTCGGCGGCTGGGTGGTCACCCGCGGTGCGGGGCATTTTTCCACCCTGCACGCCAAGATCGAGGACCGCGTACAGGCGTTGTCGGTGTTGCTGCCCGATGGTCGCAACGTCACGACGCGGGCACTGCCGGCGTCCAGCGTGGGGATTGATCCGAACCGGCTCTGGTGCGGCAGCGAGGGCGCTCTGGGCATCGTCACCGATGTGCGGCTGCGGGTGGTTTCCGATCCCGCGCACAAGGACGGTGTGTCGGTCGCGTTCGACGACTTCGAATCCGCGCTGGAAGCCACACGCGCGATCGTGCAGGCCGGCATCTGGCCGGCGCAGATGCGGGTGCTGGACCCGTTCGAGCATCTGATCTCGACCGCTATGAGTGGCCGCATGGGCGAGGGCGCGCTGATGATTCTGGGCTTCGAGGGCGAGCGCCCGGTGGATCATCAAAAGGCCGCCGCGCTGGAAGTCGCGCAGGCACATGGCGGTACACCACGACCCAGGTCCGACGAAAGCAGCGGCGATTGGCGCGATACGTTCTTCCGCCAGCCGTATCTGCGTGACGCATTAATGGATTACGCCGTGATCGCGGATACCTTCGAAACCGCCGTACCGTGGTCGCGAGTGCCGGCGTTCTACCACGCGGTGCGCGATGCCACGCAGCAAGCCGTCGAGAATATCTGCGGTAACGGCGGCGTCACCTGTCGTGTCACCCACGCCTACCCGGACGGGGTGGCGTTGTACTTCTCTTTTTATGGTCGCGGCGATCACGACGCGCTGGTCGAACAATGGCACCAAATCAAGACCGCCGCCTCGGATGCCGTCATGGCCGGCGGCGGCACCATCAGCCATCACCACGCCATGGGCCGTGACCACAAGCCGTGGGCAAAACAGGAATTGCCGGATGCGTTCCGGGGCGCCATCCGCGGCGCCAAGGCCGAGGTGGACCCGAACGGGCAGATGAACCCGGGATTATGGTTCGCTGACTGAAGCCAGCGGCCACCCGGCGGCTATACGCCGGGTGGCTTGGCGGTCCTCGCCCCCTGAAATCTTCTGTCGCTTCCCTGCGCGGATCGCGCCTCAGTCCAGGCTGTCAGGATCGACGTTCAGCCATGCAGGCATGAATCATCGTCCTCCGAGTAACCCACCCAGCAGACCACCGCCGCCACCGGAGCAGGAATCACCGTTGGCGTAGTCCGAGTCGACCACGGTGTTGATCCAGTCGCGAACCAGATCCACGGCTTGCTGATGTTTGACGCTGCGTGCGATCGGTGGCATCCGGGCTTCGGTGTCGTTGGAGTTCATGCGGAACGGCAGGATCGAGTCCATGGCGCTGCTTGGCGTGATGTCGCTCGGGCGACCGCCGGAACCGCCGCCCGCAGCGGTCGGTGTCTTGCAGATGCCGTAGCTGGCGTCGACTTCACGCAGGGTATCCAGAAACAGGCCGGTGTTGGATGCCGCACCGCCGGGGTTGTGGCAGTGCGCGCAGTTGACTTCTAGATAACCGCGGACCCGTGCTTCGACATCTTTATCGGAGCCCATCGGAAACCCTGAGTCGCCCGGCACGTTGAAATGCGGAATACGCGGAATATTGGTCGCGATCTGCGTGTTCGGGTCGAGATCCATGTTCGGCGCCCCGATCAGCATGCCGTTATCGACCCAATGGGCGATCTGGTTCTGCTTGCCGGATTCGTACGGATACGGTTTGTTGAGGTTGCGTGGTTTGAGTCCGATCGGTGCCGAGCCGGCCGTGCGGTGGGTGTTGCTGTGGCAGGTCACGCACTGGTTGGCGTGCGGGATGTCGTAGTTGTCGGTGCTGCCCTCGTGCAGCTCGCCGCTGTCGCGGTCGTGGTAGTACCAGCTCGCGGACGCGGTGCCGCCGCCCAGCGACAGTTTGGCCATCCGCTCGCCATTCGCGCCGTCTTCCCAGATATAGGGCAGGCCGGCCCAGTGCTCGGTGCCGTCGTCGTCCTGACGTTTGATCAGCAGCCGGGTTTCGACGTGGTCGATGGTGCCATCGCGCTCGTCCGGGAACGAGAACGTCTTGGAGATGATCGTACCCACGGGGAACACGTACGTCTCGTTTTCGCCTTCGTTGGCACCGCGGTATTGCGCGGCCTCACCGGGTGGCAGGAACACGAAACGGTACTTCGCGGCGTAGTCGGAGAACAGCCGCGTGTTCAGGTCGTAGATCATGCCGTTGCCGTTGGCGTTTTCGCTCGGGTTGGTTGGATCGTCGAACAGGTTGTAGCTGGCCAGATTCGGGCAATCCACGCGTGCCAGTGCTTCGCGGTTGATGGCACCGTCGGTGTCGCGGCCGCACAGCTCGGCGACTTCTTCATCGGTGGGTTCGCCCGTGCCGCCTGTTGGCAGCGTGTAGGTCTCCAGCGTGACCGGCTCCATGGAGGGCAATGTCTCGCCGTACTGCGCCACGCACTGATGCGGGGTCAGATCGCGGTCGGCCACCAGGTTGCCCAGGTTTCCGACCTGATCGCGCAGGGTGGACAGCAGTGTGCCGTTCTGTAGTTGGCCGGCGGGATCGGTCACGATATCCAGCACCTCGAGGCCCTGCAGGCCGTGGAAGTTGGCGAATTCGGGCGCCAGCGGGCTGCCGGTGAATGTATTGTTCTCGATACAGATGAACATGGACGGCTTCTTGCGTTCGCTGTCGTCGTCGAACTTGTACTGGTTGAAGCGACAGTCCGGCTGCACGTCGGTACCTTCGAACTGGGGTTTGCCACGGTCGTCGGCGGGAAGCCGGTTGCCGTCGGCGTCGGTCGGGTAGGCACAATCCGGACGCGGCTCGTCGTAGAGTCCGTCCCAGAGGATGTCCGCACCCACGAGCAGGTTCTTCAGACGGATGATAGTCGGCAGCAATGTGGAGACATCACCGCTGCCGAGTTTTTCCAGGTCGGGTGGCGGCGGGTTGTAGCCGGAGTTGATGAATTCATTGTCGTGGATGTGCAGCGCTTCGGTATAGATATCCTGGCGGTTGTCGCCGTCGTCACCGATCAACTCGTAGCTGGTGATGATAACGCTGGCGGTCTTGTGATCCTTGAAGGTGTTGTTGTCTATCTCGACCTGGTCGTAGGCGAGCGTGATCAGGCCGCTGCCCGATGGCACCTGGGAGACAATGCCGCCCGAGGCGAAATTCTCGAAGTTATTGTTGCGCGCCATGTTGTCGTGCATACGCGCCTGGCTGCCGTACTGCGATAGAAACGGCAGGTCGTAGACGATATAGCCGACCGTGTTGCATTCGGCGACGTTGTCGAACATTTCGGCGCGCTGGGTATTCTCGAACTCGAAGCCGGCCACGTTGTAGAGCGCGCGGCTGTTCTTGACGATGATGTCGTCGCTCTGGCCGACGTAGATGCCGGCGTCGGAGGCGCCCAGCGATTCCACGTTGTCGAGCAGGACATTCGTGGTCTGCACTGGGTAGATGCCGTAGCGGCCGTTGTCGGAATCCGGCGCATACGTGAAATCGGCACGCCGTTCCATCGGGCATTCATAATGGATGGCGTTCTCGAAGTTGTCCGCCGTGACCCGATTGTCCGCGCTGGACCACATGGTGCGGACATTGCGGTAGGTCACGATATCCGAACTCTTGATCTTGATGCCGTCGCCGGGCGTGTCGGTTACGGTCAAATCCTCGACCGTAATGCCGCGTGCGTTACTGATCAGAAAGCCCTCGGCCGTGTCGCTGTCATTGAAGGAAAGGACTGTCTTTTCACGGCCGCAACCACGGATCGTGACGCCTTCTGTGTCCTGAAGGACCAGGCCGGTATCGAATTCGTAGAATCCACATTCGAAGGTGATGGTGTCGCCGGGTCCGGCCTTGATGAAAGCCGCCAGTGCGTCCTCGGTGGCGCTGTCGCCCGGGGCGATCATGAACTCCTGCGCCGTGGTGCCGCCATCGGCGCCATCACCGTCGCCGTCATTGCTGTCACCGGAACCCTCCTGTTCGGCCGCACTGCCCGAGGTCGCCGATGGCCCATTGTTGTCATCGTCATCATCGCAGCCCGTGGTCACCAGGGCTGCGACCAGCAGGCATAGCAGCAATAGAAAGCGTCGGCTCATTGTGTCTTACTCCCCCTCGCGAGTGATGCTCGGCAAAGGCATCTTGTTTTTTTGACTTTCTCAATCTAGCACTGCGGCCATGAGAAACGGTAGTTTCTGCATAGGTAAATTTTTACTTGTGCCAGCCGAGCCGCGTCATTGGATAATGGACTGGAAAATAGAAGACGACGGCTTCCAGATGATTTGCGCAACCAGGCGTCGGGCGATCAAGCGCGTGTTTTTTATCGCTGGCCGGGGCCGGGACCGGGTCGTCGCGCAGTGCGGAGTTTCTTCCAAAAAAAGCGCGGCCTTGAAAGGCCGCGCCGTATGCGCTGGTCCCGGTCTGTCCGGGTGGGCAAGCTATTATTTATTCAGTTTGTCGCGAGCGGCGTCCTTGCCTTTGCCTACCGTGTCGCGCGCTTTGCCGCCTTGTTTTTCGGCTTTGCCGCGGGCTTCCTGTTCCTCGTCGCCGGTCAGTTTGCCGACCTGTT
>Ga0206123_10001723_pt1 | contig 20069 bp, 11 predicted proteins | sample Helgoland_Spring_2_FD_160086 | JGI IMG/M metagenome (GOLD analysis project Ga0206123, IMG submission 160086) | Pelagic subsurface seawater microbial communities from Kabeltonne, Helgoland, North Sea - Helgoland_Spring_Bloom_20160316_1 | ecosystem: Environmental > Aquatic > Marine > Epipelagic ...
AAGAGAGAGGAGAAGAGAGAGAAAAAAAAGGAGAAGGAAAGGGAGAAAGAGAAAGAGAAGGAAATAGAGAAGGAAAGGGAGAAAGAGAGAGAGAAGGAAATGGAGAAGGAAAGGGAGAAAGAGAGAGAGAGAGAGAAAAAGAAGGAGAAGGAATAATAAATTTTAACCAGAGATCAAAAAATATTTCAGGAGGTGCTATGTTTGATATGTTTAAAAAAAAAACTATTGAAGGTACTGTATCTGGTGTACCTAATGATAGTTATGAAGATGCTTCATTTACCGGAAGTACTAATAATGATGAAGAAACAACTTCAAAAGGAGGAAATTTTTTTAACTTTTTTAAAAATAACAAAATATCATCGGAAAACTCTAAAAAAGAAGAAGATGCGGTGACAAATTCTTTTTATATTAACGATGATGAATTTAGTGATTTGTTTTTACTTATAAACAAAAGATTTGAAGATGAAACAAATAAAACTATAATAAGTCTAATAAGTCAAATAAAAGATATAATAAAAAAAGGTAATAATGCTGAAAATTGTGAAAATATAATAAATTATTTATTTGAAATATTAGAAATATTAAAAAGCACAAAAACTACAGAAACTACAGAAAATAGAGAAACTAATACTTTAGAAAAAAACGATGGTAGTTTTGGTTTAAAAGATGGTCCATTATTACAATATGGTAATAATAATATAAAACCTATTGATTTAACGAATATTACAAAAAATTTAGAAAAAATTGTAATATATATTTACGATGTAATATTGGGTATAATAATTTTAATATGTATAATTATTTCTATAATACATATTTTTAATATATTAAAATTTTTATATAAATGTTTTATTGAAATTGGTTCTGTACAGCATAGTAATGTATTAACAAAAGATACATTTAGATATAAATTATTAGAATATATTACATATATAGACAATAGTTCATTACCAGGTTTAATAAATACATATAATAATCCAACAACAGGAACAGAACAAATAATTAAATTTTCAAATATAATAAAAGATTTTTATGGTTCATCTAATACACCAGGTATAACTCAAGCTCCTCCTAATCCCACTGAAGAAAGTATAGCTGAAACTACAATAAAAACACTTGGGGAGGATAAGTTAACTGAAATCAAAAATAATCACGCAACTCTAGTTGAAGAAAATAATAAAAAAGAAGGAAATACTGAGATGAAAAATTGGGATGATTTAAGTTATATTGAAAAATTACAATATATTAATGAGCACGAACCCAATTGTGCAAAATTTATAAATGAAAATTATAATAATGCTAAAGAACCAATATTTAACATTTTTTTATGTATTAGATTAATATTTATTTGTTTTAAATTTTTTATAACATTTATAATGATATTAGTTATTAGTGTAATTTTATATATAGTTACACAAATTGTAGATTCTCAAAATAGTAGTAGTACCGATATGTTTAATGATAAAACATTTATACAAATATTAAAGGCATCTGGTATTTGTTTTATATATTTAATTATAAATATAATATTGTATAAAACAATGTTTTTAAAAATATATAATAAAATGTTAGATACTTATTTGAATGTAATATGTATAGATATTTTATTAAATCAAATCAAAAAAGATATGACACATGAACACACAGATACACCGACACATACACATCCTGAATTCTTTAATGATGATTTTATTAATTTAATAAAAAATAAAATTGACGATGATTATGAAATTAAAAAAAATATACAAGATAAAATAAAAACACTACATTTACCCGAATCAGATGAACACAAACCAGTCCAAGATAAAAATTATTATACAAAAGAGATTACTGGCATGATAATAATATATGTATTAATAAAACATATACATAATGGACATAATAAAATAAAAGGTTCTACTGATAAAGTATTTAATTATTTTATAAAAGATAAAAACATTTCTGTAATTGACGAATATTGGAAAACATTTAAATATGATAAAAGTTTTTATGGATTAATACCAAATAATTATAGAAAAGTTCCCATACCATATTTTAAATATAATTGGGAAAATACTAGTGAAACAATAGTAATTGATAAATCAAATGAAATATTAATAGAAGTTAATAATAAAATAACACTATTAAATCAATATATATCAGATGCTAATAATAATATAGATGATGATAATTATTTGGTAAATATTGGATGGTACTTTTTATCAAATTTATTTATATCATCAATATTAATAATATTAGTTATATATATATTAAAAGATACTTTTACTAAATTTAATTAAATAATAAAAAACATCTATTAATAATAAAGATAAATGATTAAAATATTAATATTTATTATAATATTTATATTATTAAATATTAATATTTTAGATATTATAAAAATATATAGAAATAACGATTATTATGATCTTAATTATAAACAGTGTTATATTTTAAATAATAAATCATTATATGAATTAGAAACATATAGATATAATTTAAATAATTATATTTATAATATAGATAATAGTAATTATAAAAATACAACAGATAGATATAAATTAATATATATAATATTAATAATATTATTATTTATATTTTTAATATTATATTCAAGTACTAAAAATATTAAAGGAATAATAATAATATTAATATTAATAATTATATATATATATATAGGTAATATAGTAATAAAAAATCATAAAAAAATAGAAGAATTAAAAAAAAATAATAATAATAAATTATATAAATATAATCTAACTTATAAAATATTAAATATATTACTGTATTTAAATGATGATAATATTAATATAAAAGAAGAAATATTTAAATTTAAAACAGATAAAAAAATAAATAAAAATACATTTGATAATATAATAAAATCTAATATATCATATATATATAATATAAGTAATGAATTAGAAATAAAATATATAAGTGATAATGCTTATAAAAAAAGAGATTTTTTAAAATTTATAAATTTGGATAATACTTCTCCATATTATTTTCAAGAATATTTCGATGATATATACACTATAAATAATAAAAATAAAATATATTTAAAAGATATAGTAAATAATGAATATAAAAAAAAATCTATAAATGATAAAATAAATATATTATTAGGTGATGAAAAAATTATAGATCCAATTAATTATTTTAATAATAATAAAGATATATTATTTAATAATATAAATTTAGAAGATGAAGAAATAGTTAATATTATAAAAAAATATTCACATATAATTATTCATTTATTATTATATATAATATTATTAATGTTGATTTTACATTATATATATATATTAATTAATAATACATTATATTCAATAATAATATTTATAATATTATTATTATATTTAATATTATTATGGTTAATATTGAAATAAATAAATCTTATTTTTATATTATTTTTTTATAAAGGATAAATAATGGATGATAAAGAAAATAAAGTATATATATTAGCAAAAAAAATAATTATTTATATTACTATAATTATTATATCAGTATATATATTAATTCAATTAATATCATTAACAAAATTCTGTTATACATATATGAATTATAAAAATTATGGAAATGAATTAAAAAAAAGATGTATAAATGATTATATAGAATATGAAACTGATAGATATCAATTATTTAATAATATAATTAAATATAAATTAAATAATGATAATGATAATAATGCCAATTATTTACTAATTTTAATAATTTCTATTATATATTCAATTATATTTAGTATAATTTTATTTACTATAATATTTAAAATACTATATAAATTAAGTGTAGATAATAATAATTTTAAATATTTTTATTATTTGTTAATATTAATATTGGGAATAATAATAATAGGATATATTCCATTATATTTAGGATTAAAAATAGATAATATAAATTTATTTAATAAATATGAAAAATATATTAATAAAACATTACAAATATTTATAATATTATCTATAATAACTGTTTTAATAATTTCAATACAGTCTGATAAAATAAATAATTTATTTATTTTATTTATAATGTGTTTTTTTATAGGTATTATATATTATGTTAAATTAATTATTAATTTATATATAAATAGAGATGAAAATGTTAAATTTATAGACGAAGACGATAAAGATATTTATTATAAATATATATATGATATATTTGGATTAAAATATTATACAAATAAAATTTCAAATATGGATAAATATAAATTAAATTTATTTATATTTATATTAATAATTATATTAATATCTATAGCATTAATTTTAATAATAAATAGAATACCTATTTTATATTATGATAGATCATCTATTAAAAATATAATAAACTGTTTATTTTATATTACAAACAATGAAAATTGTTATAATATATTATTTAATAATAATTCTACTAAATTTATATATAATATAATAATAATTCCATTAATTTTATTATTAATAATATATATATTGATAAATTCAACATCGACATTTAATACATATATTAATAAATATTTAATAGAAACACCATATATCTTATATAAAAAAGATTTAGAAAAAATTAATAAGTCATTTGTCAATATATTATATAATGATAATATATTGACAACAACTAAAAAAATAGAAAAAAATATAGCAAATACTATATTATTAGTATTATATAATGAAACTTTTAGTGATTTTTTAGAAGCAATAAACAAAGATCAAACTCTTAGTTTAAATTTAAATGAAATTAATTTATTAAAAAAAAATATAAATATAACACCCGAATTTCAATATGATAATGATAATTATATAAATTATAATGATAATAATGAATATAATATAAATTATTATTTAAATAATAAAAATAAAGAAGACATATTTAAAATTGATAAAGATTTGTCACAAACTTGTTCAAAAATTAATACATTAATATTATATTATATATTAAAATATATATTTTTTGATGTAGAGTTAGATGATGGTTTTAAACATATATATTATATAGATAAAAATCAAGATACTAATATTAATAATTATAATAATTATAAAAATAAAATAAAAACTAAAATATATATAGCAATACAAAATTATAAAACAGGTAATAAAAATTATTTAGGTCAACAATTAGATAATAAAAATATAAATAATTTAAATATAAGATTTAATACTGAATTTACTCAAAATTTAGATAACATAGCAGATGATATAAAACAATATGAAAATTTAATTAATTTAATTATAGATAAATATATAGAATATATAATTAATGTTAAAAATACATATATAAAACATTTTAAAAAAGAACAAATTACAAATAGACAAAAAAATACTATAGAAATAACTGAAAATAACTTGGAAAAATATTTTATAAAAAAATATGCTATTGATAATGATTCTAAATCCTTTATAAATGAATATAAAAATATAATAATTGTAAGTTTTAAAGAAATAAATCATATATTAACAACTAATGAAATAGATTATGATGAAAATAATAAAAATAATGAAGTTCGTGATATAATAAAAAAAAATTATAATAATTATAACGATACTGATAATGATAATAATAATGATAGTAATAATAATAATGATAATGAAAAATTTGATAAAATAGTTATTAAAGATAAAAATGCTGATCAAAATAATTGCAATACACAAGAAACTATTGTTGATATTAGTCTTAGTGAAGATCAGAATGGAAAGTTAGTTAAAGTATTTGTAGTAATATATTTTATAAATTATTATATATTATATATGAAAAATAATTATAATGATAAAATTTTAGAAGCAATATTTAATTTTAATGATATACAAACTATTTATGATACTAAAAATATAATGAAAGATAATTTTAATGTAAATGATATAAAAATAAAATATTTAGAAGAATTAAATTTTTTAAAAAATATATTAAAATCTGCTATAAACGGTGAAACTTTTAATTCTGAAAGATTATTTGAAAATAAAGTAAGTACTGATACAGAAAAAAAAAATAATTTAAAAGAACTTTTTGAAACATATAGATTAAAAATCATAGATGATATAAAAGAAATATCAATTATAGATAATAAAAATATATATGATTATATAAATGTAATAGATATAGATATACTATTTTCATCAGCAGAAAATTTTAAATCTATAAGAGAAACAATAATGGTAGATACTGATAATATTAATAAGGAAATACTTAATTTAATAGATAAAATATATAGTTTACAATTAAATATATATTTAAAAATAAATGAAAAAAATTTAGATAAAATTAATTTTAATAAAATAATAAAAGATATAAATTATGATAATAATTTTGATATACACATATTAAATTATAAAAAAACTAACACTATAGAACCAAAATTAAATCTTATTGATAATAATAATGATGAAATTATAGACGAAAATGATATAATTAAAAATAAAATAAAAGTTGAAAAGACTAGTTCATTAATAACATTATTAATATTAATATATATTTTATCTTATATTTCAATTCAATATATAAAATAAAAAGTTTTTTTTATATCTTAATAAAATAAAGAATTAAGAATGATAATATCATTTGATATTATTATATATATCATATATATTATAGTATTAATAATAATATTTCAAGAATTTTTCAAATTAACAAATTTATGTTTTAAATATATTACAATATATGATTATGGTAATAGTTTAAATAAAAATTGTCATAATGAAAAAATCGAATACGAAACAAGTAGATATCAATTTGGATTAAATTATAAAAATTTATTATTAAATAATAATAATTTTATACTAACATTAATTATATCAATTATATTTACATCAATTATATCTATAATATTTAATATTATTATTTATAAAACATTATGTAATATAGATTATACTAAAAATTTAAGTATTATAAATAAAATGTATATATTATTTATAATACTTATATGTTTAATTACCATATTATATCCAATAATACTAATAACATATTTGTTACTAGATTTAAGTAAAAGAAAAAATTATAGTATATTTAATAGTAAAAACAAAATATGGATAGCAACAGTCGTAATAATATCTATATTAATTTTATTAAAAATATATTTAAATATATATGACTTATCCAATTTTAATAAAAGTACAAATAACAAAAGTGAATTAATATTATTTATATTATATTCATTTATATATATAATAACTATATATTTTTTAACAAATATATTAATATTATATACAAACACATATGACGAAAGTAGTGTAAATAAAAATATTTTAGAATACTATATAAAAAAAATTATAGGTTTAAATGATCATTATAAGAATATAGAAAAAATTAAATCAATAAAAAATACTCCTAATTTAGATTATAAACCAGTTGAATATGATCCTACAATTCCTATAAATATAAATAATATAGATGAAATTAAAGTTAAAATTAAATCTAAATTAATAGAAACACAAAAATTAAGTGATGATTATATTAATAAAATAAATTTAATATACTATATAATAACAAATTATATAAATTATGCTTATGATAATGGTAAATTATTAATAAGTAATAGAAATAGTGAAGATTTGAGATTATATAAAAAAAAAGTATCAGAAGAAATAATAAAAAAATATAAAAATGATGATATGTCTATAGAACAACAAGCATATGGAGTATGTGTTATTATAATATCAGAAATAGAAAACTATATTAATATAATTAAAAATAATAATAATCAAAAAATAGTAAATGATAGTGGTGATAATAAACTATATAAAACAGAAATAATTACTAAAGATATTAAATCTATATTTAAAAAAAATATAGCAGGATTAATATTTATATTAATCATTTTGATTTTATTATTTGTATCAATATATTTAATTTTAAAATATATAAATAAATATGAATATTTAAAAAATAATATCTATAATTTTATAATTATACCATTTATAATTTTATTTATATTATTATTTGTAATAAATAGTACATCAGAATATAATAATTTAATAAATGATTATATTATTAAATTACCGAATGAAAAATATATTGAAAGTTTAAAAAATAATAATGAATTATTTAATAATTTTATAAAAAAAGATAATGCTACCCCAAAATATGTTTTTAGAAGTATAATATATTTATTATTAAGTGAAATTTTTAATATAAATAATATAGATATTAATAATTTAGACTATATTGATAATGTAAAGCATATTGATAATAATAACTATATAAAATTAGATAGTTATATAAAAGTTGAAAATTTTGATCATAATTTATTTTACGGAAGAGGTAATGATGGCGATGAATGTTTTAATAATTGTAATTGTGTTAATTATGATAATGTGGAAAAAATTATAAAAAATTTAAATTTAGAACTAAATAAAGTTACAAATTATTACAATATAAATAATTTTAAAAATGAATTAAATAAATTAAATTATTTAAATATTCAAAATAATATTGATATATCAGAATATATATTAGATAATATAATTAATAAAGATTACACATATGATAGTATTAAAAATAATTTAATAATTAAAAAAAACTATTTTACAAAATATCTTAAAAATTGTATATTTAATAAAATAATAGGTATAAAATATGAAAAAATACCAGAAGAAGATTTATCTAAAAATATTTATGCTGAATATACCGAATTAATAGACGATGAAAAAATATTAACAAATATATTATTAACTAAACAATCTTCTGGTTCGGATAATTTTTATATATTGCGCGAAACTGATGATATAATTAATATTTTAAAAGCAAATTTGGATATAGGAAATAATAAATATATTAAAATACAAAATAGCGATACTGATACTATAACAATTTATAAAATTAGTGAAACAACAAATTATGATAATACTTATACTGATACAATTTTAAAATTATTAAACTTAGAGGAATATGATAATTTAGATAAAGACATAGAAATTAATGATGAAATTATTGATTATATTTCTGATGAATATATAAAATTATTAATATATAATTACTATTTAGTTAATAAATATGAATTATTTAATTTTCAGGCAGATATGGATATAACTCGTGATATAAAAAATAATACAGTATTATATATAAATCATATTGTGGAAAAAATAGATAAAATATTTATAAAATTAGAAGAAAAAAGCAAAATAATAAACAAAAATAATGATATAACTAAATTTTTAATTAATAATTTTAATAACATTAATGATAATAATAAAGATATAAATATATCTCTAATTAATACTAATTATAAAACATCAAATAGTGATATATTATTATCCGAATGTGATAACAATAATGATGATAATAATTATAAAAATAATATAAAAGAAGTTAATTATAGTATTATAATATTGATAATGAGTTATTTAATAGCTTTAATATTAATAAAATATATTAGATAATAGTAATAGATAATGTATATAATAGGCAATGATAATGATATAAAGCAAATAGATAAAAATAATATTCCTATTAATAATTTTCCAATAATATATTTTCCATTTCATTTTAATAATGATAATACTATAAATAAAATGAAAAATTATTCAAAAAAATTGTTGGATTATTATAACAATAAAAAATCTTTAGAAATTTTAGGTAATTTACAATGTTCTGATAGTAGCGAAGAGACAAGTGAAACTGATCTAAAACCAAAATGTGTAAATATGGATAAATTATTAAATTCAATAACTAATATGGAATTAAAATCACAACCTTATAATAATAATAATATTAAAATAATATTATTATTTATAATATTAATATGGATTTCTATATTGATGATAATATTAAAAATAGGATATTATTATTTTAATAATTTATATACATATTTTATAATATCACTAACAATCATATTATTAATTATATCAATAATATATTCATTTATAATTACTGGTAGAAATTTTTGAAACATTTTTTTTATATTATTACATAAAGAAGAATATATTATTAAAATATGGATATTAAATGGTCTAAAACAATAAATTTAATAGATAAAGATTTACAACAAAATAATAAGATAAAAAATGTGGATTTTTTTACTTCATTAATTGATGATAATGTTTTAAAAAAAATTAATCCTAGAAGATTAGTATATTATAAAAAATTTGTTAAAACATTAGGAGATCCATCTATATTAAGAAAATTTATGTATACATTAAAAAATATAGGAGAAAACAGAAAGGAAAAAGATAAATTATATAAAAAAATAATAAAATTACATACAGATTTAACAAAAATAGATACAGAAAATAAAGATTATAAAAATTTAAAAAATTTAAAAATACAAAATTTAAATAGTAGGATTTATAATACATTAAAAAATATTAGTTATGATATAGATAATGAATATAAAGAAAATAAAGATAACTTAATAAAAGAAATATCCGAAGTTACACATAAACAATATGGTGGTGAAAAAAATATAAAATTTGTTGAATCTGTAGACGATAGTAAGGATTATTTAGATAATTATTCACAAAAAATAGAAAAAATAGTTAATAATAAAAATTTATCTGATGATATAAAAATATCTAAATATAAGGATTTAATATCTAATTTAAATGATACAATAAATCCTATTAAAACTTTAAGTATATCTAAAGAAGATAAAATTTTATTTATTGTAATAACATTTATATTACGTTTAATAACATTATCTATTATTAATTGGGCAATAAATACAAATTATATATATACATTTCATAAAACATTTATATTATATAGTGTAGTATATTTAATATTATTATATATAATATTATTAATAGTTAATATTACATATAAATATAATACTAAATCTGTAATATATGGAAATACTGGATTTTCATTTTTAGCAAATTCATTATATTATTTTTATATAGTGCCCGGAGCAAATATACAAAGAAATGGTAGAATATTAATACATACTATATTTATAATAATATTTATGTTAATTCCATTATTATTAAAAACAACATCAGATAATAATATAATTGATTATAGTTATGATAAAAAAAAAGAAATTAAAAATTCATTAAATAAATTTACTTTAGTTATATGGTTTTTTACATCAATTATAGCTATAAATTATTAAAAATGTTATATTTAATTAATTTAGAGTATAATATTAAATGAATAATCAAGACCCAGTCAGAGAATATATTATTAATGAAATTTTAAAAAATATAATATATATTGATCTGGTTAAAAAAAAAGATAAATTAATAAATATAAAAAAAAATAAAAAATTAACAACTGAAGAACTAAATAATTTACAAAATAAAATTGATATTATTAATAATGATATAGATTTAATATCTACTAATAAAAATAAAAAATATAATCAATTAATATATAGAAGATTTATAAATAATTATAATTTAATAAAAAAAAAAATTATAAAAAAAGATGAGAAATATGAAGAATTAATAAAAACATATCAATTATTAATTAATAATAATTATATTAATCCAAATAAAAAAATAAAACATTTAAAAAATTTAAGAAATGAATTAATAACATATATACCTACTGATAATATAAATATTGAAGAAAATATATCACAAGAAAATGATTACGATAAAGAGGAAAAAAATGAAAAAAAAATAATTTATCTTGAAAAAGAAATAAATAATATTATAGATACTAATAATGAAATAGATACATACTCTAAGGCAGACATTAGAAAAAACCTTGAAAAAATAATTAAAGACAATGATGCTAATAAAAATAAAGCATCATATTTAAAAAGACTTTTAGAAAAAATTAAAGATACAAAAGATACAAAAGATACAAAAGATACAAAAGATACAAAAGATACAAAAGATACAAAAGATACATACTCACGACTAAAAGGTGGGAAAAAAAATTACAAATACGCTAATAACATTCTTAATATAGATGATAGTTATTATAGTGATTATAATGATTATAGTGATTATAGTGATTATAGTAATTCTAGTAATGATAGTAATTTTAGTCACGATAGTAATTCTAGTTATAAAATGAATAAAGCTTTCCGTCAATTATATAATAAAATTATTGGAGGCGAACTAGATGAAAATAAAGAAAATAAAATAGATAGTGATAAAGATAGTGATAATAGTGATAAAAATAGTGATAAAAATAGTGATAAAAATAGTGATAAAGATAGTGATAAAGATAGTAAAGATAGTTATAAAGATAGTGATAATAGTGATAATAGTGATAATAGTGATAATAGTGATAATAGTGATAAAGATAGTGTTAAGAGTGATAAATATAGTCTTATGAGTGATAAAGATATTATTATTAAAAAAAAAAGTAAAAAAATGAAAAAATTATTAAAAAAATTAAAAAGAAAAAGTATAGATCTAAATGTTAATACACTTCAAGAAAAAAATAATGATATTATTTTAAAAAAAAAAAACATAATACAAGAGATTAATGATAATAAAAGGTATGTTGATGAATATTTTGAACAATTTGGAAATAGTATAAAAAATCTATCAACAAAATTAACACAAATTGAAGAATATTATGATAAATTTTCATATGAAAAAAATATTAGTAAAATTGATAACTTTAGTGATACATCAAAAAGTACAGCGAGAACAGAAATTAGTAAATATAAAAATGAATATTTAGATTTTATTAATTCAATTGATTATTTAACTAATGATGATTCAATTATATTTAATAATAATTCTGGTATTCATAAAAAATTAGAAGATATGTTATCAACATTTGTAAAATTTAAAACCATATTATCAGATGATAAAAATTTGGCATTAGAAATACTTTTTAATAATTCTAATAGTCAAAGAGTTGATATAATATCACAAATAGATAATTATATAGAAAAAATTAAAACAAATATCTATAAAGATTTAATAGATTTAAAAGAAAATTTAATAAAATTTAAATCATCATTAAAAAATTATTATAATAAGTTTGAATCACAATTTGAAAAATTTGAAAGTCAAATTTCATCATCCTCCTCTTATAATTATTCATCATCTTTCTCTTCATCCTTAGATTACCAAAATACTAATAGAAAAGAAACTCAAGCAGCAATAAAATTTTTAAAAGAAAATTTAAAAGAAAATAATGAAGAAAATTTTGGAAATTCTAAATGGAGCGATTTAATAAATAAAATAAATAAAACAAATATTAATTCGAAATATGAAAGTTTTAAAATAACATTAAAAGAATTATTTAATTTATATAATAAAATTCATCAAAGTATAGATAATAATTCATATACAGATATAATATCTTATAAAAATGAAGATGGTAATGATATAAAGTATGATAATGTTAATGAAACAGATAATATATTTAATAAAATATGGGATAAATATTTAACATCAAAAAAAGAAAATAATAAAATAAATGATGAAATTGAAAAAGATTTTTATAATAGTGTTAAAACAAATGATTTAGATCCTGAAAAAGTTTTAGAAATAAATCAAAATGATAAAATAATATTTATTATATTAATATTTGTAATTAGACAAATATCACTTATAATTGTTGAATATATGATTGATAATAATAATATTAGATCTTTCTTTTATATGTTATTATTATATTTGATATTTTACATAACTATTTTAATAATATTTATAATAATTGTAAATATAGATGTATATAAATTAAGAATATTATTTAATTATTTGAATTTCCATATAAATAGTAACGGAATAATGATTCATATCATATTATTAATATTATTTACAATAATATTATATTATTATTTATATAATATAGATAATAAATTAAAGGAAAGCAAAAATGAAGATTTATACGAAATAGAAAAAATAGAGTATAAATATAAATTAGAAATAATTACACTTATCATATTTGTATTTACATCTATTATTAATTATTTAATATAATATCTAAAAATTAATGAAAATTGATATTTTAAAATCATAATATATGAATTTAAAAAATAATTAATATTTAATTCATTATTATTATCATGTATATATATTATATTATTATTATTATTATTATAATCATTTTCTTTACAAATTTTTATTATTTTTTTTGAAAAATATAATCCATTATTTGTTCTAATAATAATATAATCATTAACTTTATATTTATTATTAAAATCATAAATATAATCATATTCATACCATAATTTAAATACTTTAATATTTTTAAAACTAGTGTCATCGAGAACTTCTGTTATTTTAATTTTATCATTACCTAAATCTATTTTTTCATTATAATAATTATATAATTCTATTTTATAATTATTATTAATATTATTACTAAAATTTATATTTAAATTATCTAATATTCTCCATTCATCCCAATTAATATTTTTAAAAAAACATATATAATTATATTTATATGAATTAATATTGTTATATATATTAATTGATACAATAGGTGTTGTTTCTGATACAAATGATGGTAAATATAATATATATGGATTAAATTTATATTTATTAATATCTAATTTAAGACTATTAAAATCTAAATTAATTAAATTTCTTTTTATATTTATAAACCAATCTCTATTATATGAACTAATTATAAAAGATTTATATATTATATCAGATGATATATTATTATAATTAATAATACCATTTGGATTTATATTACTATACGTATTTATAGTATTATTACCAATTATGTTTCCGGGTATGGCATTTGTATTTGTATATATATTATCATTCATATTAATATTTCTCTCCATATCAATACTAGTATTACTATTTCCTAGAATATTTCTTTTAACTTCTAATTCTTTTACTTTTAATTCTAAATAATCTATATCTAATTTTTTATCATTGTCATTACCATTATTATTAGCATTATCATTACTATTATCATTACTATTATCATTACTATTATCATTATTATTACATATACCTTTAACATTAACATTAATATTAACATTATCATTATCATTATTATTATCATTATTACCATTTATATATTCATTATTATTATCAATATTTGATTTATTATTATTGTCATAAATTTTAATATTATTTATATTATTTATATTATTTACATTATTTATACTATCTACCTCTTTTGGTGTATTATATATTTTTTTAATGTTTGTTAAACATATATTATTTAATTTTTTAATATCTATATCTTCATTATTATAATTATTATATATCTGATTAACATAATTCTCAATAATATTAATTAAATCAATATCATCTAGTATTATATTTAATTTATCATTTAACATATTTTTAGAACCAATAAATAATTTTTTTTTATTATTTATTGATCTAAATTTATCCATTATAAATAAATTTTATATTTTATATTTATATAAAAATAATATTATAAATTTACTTTTAAGAATTGGCTGCTGCTGCAGCAGCTAAAGCATTTTGTTTATTAATACTTAATGGGAAATGATGCGCGATTAATCTTTGAAGAATAAAATATGTAACTTTTTCTTTATCATTTACATTTAAAATAGATTTAAGTTTTTCATCTGGGAAAAATTCACGACGATTTTCAGGATTATTTAAGTTTTTTTCCTTAACATACGCATTAATATGTCTTGTAATATCTGTTCTAGATCTTTCAGAACCAAATGGTATACCTACAAAAGTACATAGTTCATCGGAAATTTTGCAAGGTTTAGCAAAACCAGATGGTGATTTTTTAGCATTTTCTCTCTTTTTTTGTACTTTTGCAATTACTTTTTTTTGTTTATCATATTCCTTGACTAGAAGTTTTAATGTTTGTTGAATAGATTTTAATTCAAGTTGTACCGATCCAATCTTATCAGTTAATTCATTAATTAGAGTATCTCCTAATGCTTTTTCAATAATATCTTCTGAAGTTTTATCAACATCTTCTGCTTTAGTTTCAACTGGCATAACTTCTTTAACAGCATCTGGTTCTACTGTTTTTTTTACTGTTTTCGTATTTGTTTTTTTTTCAACCATTTCAGTTTTTGGAGCAGAAGTAGGTGCAGTAGGAGTAACAATTTTCTTAGCAACGTTTTTTTTCATTTATTTTATAATTACATATAACAATAAAATCCTTATATACTTTAAAATAATAAATGTAAAATTCTTATCAAATCCATTTTATCGTTTAATGATAAAATATTCCATTTTTGGAAATTAATATCTTTATAATTTATTTTAAAAATAAGAGATCCTCCATTAATACCTTTATTTTTAATTTCATATAATTCTTTATTAAATGGTGGTATATATATATCTAAAAAATTGTTATCTATATAATGTATTTTATTATTATATCCTTCTAAATAATCTATTAAATTTAATTCAATATTATAAATTAAATTTATTATTTTTTTATCATTTTTTGAAATTACATGACAATAGTTATCATTATTTAAAAATTTTAAATTAATTAATATATCATGTTCGACATCATCATCGTCAACATATATTCTATTAATATTCGGATATGCTACTCCGCATAATATATCTATAAAAATAGGTTCATTTATATCTTTTAAAATTAATCTTAATTTTTTTTTTAAATTATTATATACCTCATTATATGTAACATATAATTTTATATTATGTTTAATTGAAGTATTTGTAAATTTATATATATTTTTATTTTTTTTACTAATTAAATTATTATCTATAAATATTTTTGCTATATCTTTAAAAATATCTTTTGTTTTAATCATATCTTCCCAAATATTTTTCCAATTTTTAATATCTTCATCTTCATAATATTGATAAAACATATCTTTATCATTTATTAAATAATTATATGCCTCAGTTGCTTCTATAAATTTATTTATATATTCTTGTTTATTATTATCATTATCGTCATTATGTTTGTCTGGATGATTTTCTAATGCTATTTTTTTATATGCTTTTTTTATATCATTATTACTAGCATTTTTGGATATGCCTAAAATTATATATGGATTTTTATTATACATATAAATATATATTTATTTATATAAATATTTTTATATAATATTTAATGAAGTCAATAACATATTGGGATTTATTTGAAAAAAATTTTAAAAATATTATTTATAATAACTCTTATTTATATATAAAATATAAATTTTTAATTAATAATGACAAAAATATATTATTATATTGTGTATATGGTTTTCCATTAGATATTTTAATAGAACAAGCATTAAAAGAAAAATATAATATAAATTATATAAATAAAACAGAATGTTTTTGGGAAAAAAATGTAATATATTATGAAAATAAATTTTTTATTGAATTAGATTTAATGAACCCATCAATTCCAAAGGATTACTCTTTTTTAACAAAATTTATTTTACATATTTTAAAAAATAAAAATATTATTGATAAAAAACATCTTATTATTATTAAACATATTAATTTATTAAAAGATTATTATTCTGTTTTTAAAATTTTATTAGAAAGTTTTTCTAATAATGCTTACTTTATTTGTACTACATATTTTATTTCTAATATAGAAGAAGCTATTATTAGTCGTTTTACATCAATTAGAATACCTTTATTTAAAAATAATGAAATTATATATATATTTTCTAATTATTTTAATAAATCGTTAAATATAAATCTTATTAATAATAATAATAGAAATTTAATTTTAGCAATATTTATAGCTTCTGTAGAAGATAAAGAACCACATCTAATTACTTATGATTTTTGTAATTTTAATTATCCACCATTATATGATTTTATTAAAAATTTTAAAAAAAATTCTTATAATATAAATAATATAAGAAATATAAGTTATAATTGTTTTCAATATAATATTAAAATTTCACAAATTATAGATGATATATTAAAAATAATACCCTCAAAAAATAAAGCTAACATTATTAAAATAGCAGCAGATTTAGAACATAAATTAATCTTAACAAATAAAGGCAGGGAACCCATTTATATTGAATGTTTATTAACTCAATTATTACTATAATAATGATTTTTTATTTATACATATATATGATATATATTTATCTTTATTTTTATTATATTCATCGTGTTTTACAAATTTAAAATTTTTAAATATATTTTTAATATTTATATATGTATCCGTCTCATAATATTCTTTCATAATAGTGATATATATATTATATATATAGTAATTATTATTAATAAAATAATCATATATTTTTCCACCACCTATTATATATATAGTTTCTATATTATAATTACAATTACAATATTCTATAGCACGTGATATATCATTCATTTTAATTATATTATTATCATTATCATTATTATCATTATTATCATTATTATCATTATTATCATTATTATCATTATTATCGTACTTATCTTTAATATCAGAAACATTTGCGTAATTATTATCATTATGTTTTCTACTTAATACTATATTTAGTCTATTTAACAACCCTGTTTTTTTAGGTAACGATTCATATGTTTTTTTACCCATAATTACAGCATTATATTTATTTTTATCAATTGTATTACTTGTAATTTCTTTAAATTTTTTTAAATCAGATGGTATATACCAGGGTATTGTATTTTTCATACCTATCCCTCCTTCAAATGTTGTTGCTAATATTAGATTTATATCCTTCATATATATATATATAATTAATATTTTTTATATAAATTATAAATACATCGAATGTATTTTATCATTAGACATAGTATTATTTTTTTTACAATATTTATCATAATAACTTATTGATACATTAAATGGTAATTTAATTTCTATATTATCGATTTTAATATATTTCATCATATTAATCCATGATACTATATTATTTATAGCTCTTTTTAAATCTCGCACACCACCTTCTTTGCTACTTACATTATCTATAATATAATCTAATAATTTATCCTCAAATATAATATCTCCTTTTTTCATATTATATTTTGGTAATATTTCATCTATTAAATAATCTTTTGCTATTACTTTTTTCTGTATAACACTATACCCATTTACATTAATTGTTATCATTCTGTCTTTTAAAACAGGACTTATAAATTCTTCATTATTATATGTAAATATAATAATTGATTTTGATAAATCTAAATCAATTTCTTGAAAATATTTATCTGTAAATTTCTCATTTTGTACAGGATCTGTTATATGTATTAATGTATTTATAATTTCATCACCCCTATATGTTCCAGATACCTTATCTAATTCATCAAATAAAAACACAGGGTTCATTACTCCTGCTTTAATTATACAATCTAATATTTTACCATATCTAGAACCTTCATATGTATAATTAAATCCAGATAGATATGATGAATCATCTATTCCTCCTAATGATATAAATGCTAATGGAAAATCCATTGCTTTACACATACATTCTTTTACTAATTTTGTTTTACCAACACCAGGAGGTCCTTTTATTCCAATTACATAACCAGTTTTTTCTGGATTACTAATCCATTGTGCTAATATTCTTATTATTTGATCTTTGGTTTCATCGTGTCCATATATATTTTTATCTATATTAGATTTAATATTTAATAAATATTCAGATATATTACTATCGTTATATAATTTTAATTCTTTATAATTACCTATTGGAATTTTTGATAATGTATTAACCCAATTATTTAATTTATAATATTCGCTTGACGAAGAACACATATTATTTAATTGTTCCAATTGTAATAATAATATACTCTTCACAACATCAGATATATTATAATTTAAAAATTTAAATCTGGATGGAATTATATTTTTATTATAATTATTTTCTAAATTAATTTCTTTATTATATATTATTTCCTTCTCATTATTATCTAATTTATTAAAATATTCTCTTTCTTCATAATTATATTTTGATATAATTTTTGAATATTTACTTTTTTTTTTTGATTTTATTTCATTATCATTTGGTCTATTTCTTTTTAATTTTTTTCCACATAATATTGATAAAATTATATTTTGATTATTTTTATGTGATAAAGTTGGTATATTATCAGCAATATTATTTTTATCTTCTTTATCTTTATTATCTTTATTATCTTCTTTATCTTCATCATGTTCCTCATCTTTCTTATCTTCTTCATCTTCATCATCTTCTTCTTCATCTTCCTCATGTTCCTCATCTTCCTCATCTTCTTCATTTTCCTCATCTTCTTCATATTCTTCATCTTCCTCATGTTCCTCATCTTCCTCATCTTCTTCATCTTCCTCATCTTCTTCATCTTCTTCATCTTTTTCATCTTTTTCATCTTCTTTTTTTTCTTTTTCTTCTTCATCTT
>Ga0206123_10001732_pt1 | contig 20021 bp, 15 predicted proteins | sample Helgoland_Spring_2_FD_160086 | JGI IMG/M metagenome (GOLD analysis project Ga0206123, IMG submission 160086) | Pelagic subsurface seawater microbial communities from Kabeltonne, Helgoland, North Sea - Helgoland_Spring_Bloom_20160316_1 | ecosystem: Environmental > Aquatic > Marine > Epipelagic ...
GTTTGTCTCTATTTCGCCGGAACTTGGGTTCTCAGTGAGTCAATTGTCGATGATGATCGCTTTGTGTACGCCATGCCATTCATGTTGCCAGTCGCCGCGCGCTCGAATGCCTTAGTGTATTCGTTAGAGTTTATTCCGTAGCGGCAAACAATACAGGCAAGCTTATCGTAGAATCTTTCTTTCGCAAAATTCTTGTCTGGATTATTTTGGCTAAACTTCTAATCTATCAAGTATTATCACGTTTCAGTAGATGATGTGGGGCGGTGTTTCTAGTGATAATTCTGGACCGGTGCCTGAAGTGTAATTTTCCAGGCTGCCAATGGTGGGTTTGTCTAATTTTATACATGAGTCATCGATTTTTTTAGCTCCGCAATTTTTCGGTATAGAACACGCTCCCCAATTCCAAGATGCAAGGCTAGATCCTTTCGTGATCCAGAGTGCTGGCTTAGCGCTCTTTGTAGATAGCGGTGTTCTGCTTCTTCCAGCGACACGATTTCATCTTTGACCTCAGGTTCTGTGGGACCAAAGTGTTGACATTGCTGGGGAAGATGAGAGCGATGTACGACGCCGTCGTCGGTAAGTAGGACTGCGCGCTCAACAATATTTCTGAGTTCGCGAACATTTCCTGGAAAATCGTATTGTTGAAGGCACGCCAAAGCATCTGCATCGAATGAGATCGCGTTTGCATTGAGGCGTGTGAGCATCGTGTCTATAAGAACAGGAAGGTCATTGATGCTATCTCGCAGTGGGGGTAGCTGAATTTCAAAGACATTCAGCCGATAGTACAGATCTTCCCTGAACGTACCGTCGGCAACCATTGCGCTCAAATCTCTGTTGGTGGCACACACCAATCTGAAATCGGCTTCCTGCCATTCACTGCTCCCTACCTGACGGTACCTTCGTGTCTCAAGCAATCGGAGTAACTTGACCTGATCTGATAGAGGAATTTCTCCAACCTCATCAAGAAATAATGTGCCAGATTCAGCAGCGGCAACCAGACCCGTTTTCTTTGTTGTTGCACCGGTAAACGCACCTTTCACGTAGCCGAAAAGCTCACTCTCAAACAATGCATCCGGCAGACCCGTGCACTCAACAGCTACGAATGGTTGTGCCCGCCGATCGCTCAATCTATGCAAGGTTTGTGCGGCTAAATCTTTGCCCGTACCAGATTCCCCAAGAAGCATAACGTTCGTTGTGCTGCGTGAGACTCGTTCAATTAAATTCAGCATGGCTTGAAATGCGTGAGAGCTACCAACCAATTGATTGTCGGATTCGAATTTAGTTGACGCTGCTTGAGAGGGGCACATTTGTTCGATGAAATATTGGATTGTTCCAGTAACCGGATCTTTTACAGGCCACAGTTCGACATTCACATACTCCTTGCCTCTGGGCGTGTGGTGAATGTGCAGCACACGGGACTTCTCTCCGGTTTGGAGACTGTCCTGGATAGGGCAAGCCTCACCCGCCAAATCACACGGGACGGAGTTTTTGTGAGATATCTCATAACAGAGATGTTGCTTCGGTTTATCGCTAAAACCGTACTGTTTCCGGTATTGTTCATTTGCAATGAGGATTCTGTACTCACGATCCAGGAGGATCGTAGGGTACGGGAGGCTGTTTAGTACAGCCGATAAATCTGGAAGTGGAGTCATCTGATGTCTCTTTTGACAGCTAGGGCACCCGTATTATGTCATATTTGACAGTCCTTTGTGTAATGTGCTCTGGTCGACTCGCTACAACTACTTGATAAGCAACCTAATTGTGTTGTTGGCATGTGAAATGCTACTAATTAGTCAACTATTAGCTGCAATGTGGACGCTGAAACCGCATAAACAGAGCAGCATGCACACTACTTCTAATGAGGAGAACAGGGATGTCACTTGAACGTTCTATTATGGCCTTTGCCGGTTTTATGGTATTGCTATCGCTGGGTTTGACCTATTTCGTCCATCCGTATTTTGTCTGGTTGAACGTTTTTGTAGGCGCCAACCTTTTTCAAAGTGCTTTCACCGGATTCTGTCCTGCCGGTAGTCTATTGCATAAGTTGGGTGTTAAGACTGAACGCGAGCAAGTCCTCCCTTCAAAGTCTTAACAAGTGCTTGTTTGGACCAGCAACGGTAGCCACTAACCACTATAGATCTGTTGGTTTAATTATATACACCAGGGGCAGAGGGTATCGTCTGCCCGAAAGGGTTTGTTCGTTCCACAATAATCCTGGCCTCTCTATTATGGTTGTGGATTATACCTCAGTCTTTTCAGTCCGACGGAAACTTAAAGGTTGATTACCCGGCGATATTTAGATTCGAGTCATCAAAGCTGAGGTCTCAAACTGCTTAGTATTACTATACTTAAGGCTGGTAGAGTTGCTTCACAAGAACTGCTCTCGCAAATTGAAAATCATGGCGCCATTTTATACCTGGCGGATTCTGCTTGTGCGAAAGTTTTTGTGTCAAATATGGCAGTTGCCGGTCCTCGCGATGCCTTATTCGAAGTATTTTTCACTCTCAATTCAACGTTCATGTGCTTAAGCCGCTGATAAACAGTGATTAAAATAGTTGGCACGTTAAATGCTTATTAACGCTTAGGTAAATGCTTAGGTAGCAGGATCTTGTCGATAACCCGGATATTGAGCTCGTTTTTGAAAACCTGAAGAAAGGGTCAGGAAATCATCTTTTAGCTTTCGTAAAAAATTTTAGTAATCAGAATTTTTTTTATCATCCGCAAAACATGAGTCAGTCTCAGGTCGACGCAATTATAAACAGCCCAACGGAGTCAGGAGCGATATGGTTTACTCAGAAACAGTATTAGGAAAAGCTAAAGGATTTATTTGTATCTTGGGACTCGTTGCGTTTTCCGGGGTAGCTTCCGCAAAGTGGGAGGCATTGCCCAGCGTCGCGCCTGCGCCTGCCAACAATCCAACAACGGCGGAAAAAGTTGAGCTTGGCAAGATGCTATTTTTCGACCCGCGATTTTCGTCTACCGGTACGGTATCGTGTTTCTCGTGCCACAACGTGATGGAGGGTGGCGACGATCATCGTTCTGTATCCATTGGTGTTCACAATCAAAAAGGTGGCCGAAACTCGCCGACGGTATGGAATGCAGCATTTCTCTCCTCCCAATTTTGGGATGGTCGTGCGGCCACGCTCGAGGAACAGGCTGTTGGGCCAGTTACTAACGCCATCGAGATGGGCATGGGCAGTTTGGATGAAGCTGTGCTGCGTATACGCGCCATACCAGGATACCGGAGTATTTTTGAAGGGGCTTTCGGTAATGGAGAAGTCGTCACAATGGAAAATGCGGCAATGGCAATCGCCGCGTACGAGCGTACTCTCGTTACACCCAACAGTCAGTTTGATCGTTATGTTAGCGGCGACAAAACAGCGATGTCCGGCGATGCAGTGCGCGGGATGAATACATTTGAGCAGGTTGGATGTACTAGCTGCCATTCGGGTGCTGTATTTGCCGGACCGACGTTACCTCCAGGAACTGGACTGTTCATGAAATTTCCTATGTTTGCCGACAATCAGTATGTGAAGGCGTTTGGGCTTGATAAAGATGAAGGTCGGTATGAGGCAACAGGAGTTGAGTCGGATAAGAATTTGTGGCGGGTACCGACGTTGCGTAATCTGGTGTATACAGCCCCGTATTTCCACAACGGTGCGGTGAAGACACTTGCTGAGTCGGTTCGTATTATGGCGAAGACGCAACTGAACAAAAATCTGGCTGATACTGAAGTCGATGATATCGTTGCGTTCCTCGAAAGCTTAACCGGTGAATTCCCGCAACAAACCATGCCAAGGTTACCACCAACGCCAGGAACCCTGCTTGAATAGGATCGGATAATCGTCCGCAACAAGTAAAAATTGTATTGAGTTAACGCTAGCCAGGAATGGGGTGAAAGAGATGAATAGTAAACTCCAATTTTTGAGCAGTCATAGAGCATACGCGGTTTAGGATAAGTCGACACGGTGGTTTCATTGGGCCAATGTTGTTTGCGTGCTTGCTCTGGCTGTGCTGGGACTGGCAATTTTGAATGAGCAGTCATTTTGGGGTTAACGTTGATGGTAAAGTCCTTCTAAAGACATTGCATGATTATGTGGGTTACATCTTTACCATCAATTTGAACTGGCGCGTGGTAGGGGGCTTTAGTAGTGGTTGGGCGAATACGCAGTGGAGTGCTCTGCTACCCTTTAAATCCGGTTATACACTTGAACTTCGTCAGTACATCCGTGGATTCTAACGTCGCAATGCCCCAGCTTCTCCTGGTCAGAATCCGTTGGGTCGTCTTGTGGTGTCATTAATGCTAGTTTTGCTTATGACCCCGGCAGTCACAGGTCTTGTGCTTGCCGGAACCCATTTATACAAGCCGCCGTTCGGTAGCATGGTCGCCGACTTGGTGATTAATGGAGACCCTGACAAGCTAGCTCAACTAGAACCTGGTTCTAAAGAACAGGTTCACGGGGCCGGCAACTGACAACCGTAAAGTCATACCGACCATCAGATGGAGATTGGGTATCGACTTCCCCATGGGAAGGGTGAACAATTGGTGTAGCGCGTCTAGTGACCTCTTAATGAACTGCTGTAACCGTGCAATCGTTAACATGAGTGGCTTAGCTTCATCCCAAAAGCCGGTTTCCAATCCTGCCGAATACCAAATTGCCCGTTACGTTGTACTCTCGAACTCTAATTGTATCTGGGGTTGCACCATACCTCGCGTCGTCAATTCAATCAGTTTGCCTCGGTTTTCTGTAGTCGGTGATATGATCTCGTGCGCGAGGCGATGTGCTTAATCTCAAATCAACAATTAGAAGACGAGCGCCCATTTGTTCCATTAAAATATCTACACCCTTCTCACGCATTTTCGCCATGAGAATAAACTGGAAAGAATGCATCACTCAGATTATGTCATCAGAGCTAAGGGTAGTGACCGCAACCAATTGAGAAGTTGGAAATCCGAAACCAGTTTTTACACCCTTACTGAGGATGCTCACTTTGAGTTTCGTCTGCATCTAGCGTCGTCATTGATCTGCCATTAATAACGCGTACGCAGCGATCTAACCAACTCCAGGACACAGGAACTTCTTACTTGAGAAAACGGCATATAAATCTTGCGGGCGTCCGAGGCATTTCAACCGGTAGTCTTTGGCTTGCATTGCAATAGCTGACTATCGATGAATAGCAAGGTGTTAGGCTAATGACTGACGACTCCGGGATGGACTGATTGACGATATTTTGACAAGACTGTTCCTGATCAGGTACTTGCATCCGGAACTTCGAAACCGTTTCCGTCAACGGAAACGTCCGTTCTCTATGAGTAGGCAGCAAGGACTCAACTTGATTGAATAATTTATCTGAAATCAATATGCTGAAAATACCCTAGCGATCGGGTTGTTTGGTAGCTTGAAGCTTAACCAGCGGGTCAACCATTTTTTCGTTTTTAATCAAAGACTATTCCTAATTAAGTGTCATTCTAACCTGACCGCACAATTTAGGAGCCGACGATCCCGCCGTCGCGTCGTCTTATGACCAGGGTGCAATCTCTCGGTATGGTTTTTTGATCAAACGCGGCCGGGAAGTTCGTGAGTTTTGGATCGCCGTTGCCTGGATGCTGGATATTGGCAAAAAGTGTTCGCCGGTCAGGTGTTGTTGTGATGCCTGTGAGCTCGCAGCCTGTGACACCTGTTAGCAAACGTCGAATTTCGCCGCTTTTTGTGTCGGCAACTAACAGCTGGTTGCAGTGATCGTCGCGCTGGTCACCATCGGTCATCATGAATAATCGGCCATCCGGGTCAGCCCATAACCCATCGGCACTTCCAAAAGAATTCTCTCCCGCATAGTGATCGTCAGCCATTAAAAATATATTCCACTTAAACGAAGTACCCAAAAAGTCATCGCTATCCTGCCAGCGAATGATGTGCCCGTTTTTGTTAGGTGCCTGTTGGTTAGCTGCATTGGCAACTTTGCGTTCAACATTATTCGTTAAGGAACAATAAACATCACCATTCGGTGCGACAGTGGTCCATTCGGGTCTGTCCATATCGGTTGCGCCCAGGGCGGTTGCTGCCAACCGTGCGTTGATGAGTATATCTGCCTGATTTTTGAAGGATTTCCCTAATTTGGGATTATCGATGCTTAATGGCATCCATTCACCTGTGCCATCATCATCAAAGCGCGCGACATAGAGTATCCCTTCATCCAACGGGCTGATGCCACGCGACTGCATCGCCTGCCAATTGTCGGTCGAGACAAATTTATAAATGTGTTCAAAAGCCTGATCGTCGCCCATATAGACGACAACACGACCATCACGACTGACTCCGTGGCCAGCACCTTCATGCTTAAAACGACCGAGCGCAGTGCGCTTTACCGGAATCTGCTCAGGATCAAATGGATCGACTTCCATTACCCAACCAAAACGGTTTGCCTCGTTCTGATAGTCGGAATTCGACAGGTCAAAGCGCTTGTCGAACAGATGCCAGCCATATCTTGCACCGGTTTTGTTGAGCCCATATCGCGCTTGTGCAGCGTTAGGTGTGAACTCGCCAGAAGTGGCAAAGTAGAGGTTGAAATTTTCCTCACAGGTCAGGTAGGTGTTCCAGGGAGTTCTGCCATTAGAACAATTGGAGAAGGTGCCCCGGTATTCATTTCCTGCCTTGTTAACCAGATCAGGGCTGTTGGCTGCAGGGCCGCTAAAAGTCGTTTTGGTATTGCCGTGCACGCGCCTCGCGTACTGGCTTTTTACCCGTTGCCAGCGACCATCGACCTCAGCTATCTCAACAACACTGACGCCGTGTGCATATTGAGATGTTCTAACGTCCGTCAGATTGTCCGGCAGTGGCTTTCCCAGTACGTGTCTGTTACGCCCATACTCATGATTAAGGGCTAATAAACCCCGCCTCCCGTCTTGCGATATGGGGAAGTAAGCCATGCCATCGTGACCTATACCGACCTGTTGGACCTGGGATGCCGCTGTCATAGGATGCTCATACGCGGGTCCGTCGGGTTGCAGGGAAGTACCCCAGGGAATCAACACCTCATAGGTATAGTCTTCCGAAATGACAGGCATGGGGCCAACACCTTTGGCAAAAGGAACCGGGCGAAAACCTATTAATGGGTGATTGGAGTTTGCGGTGACCTGACAGCCAACCAGAAATTGAACTGCAGCAGCAAGCCCACCCTTAAGTACCGTTCTTCGTTGAATCTCCATAATGGAATCCTGTTTCATTGCTAAATAATCGTCTTTGCTCAATAACCACTGATGCTAAATTAAGGACAAGAGAACAATCGGCATTTGCCTTTGCATTATGCAGCGATTTAACGCGGCGATGGAAGTCACAACCCTGATGTCGGCCTGGTACATCTGCAAAAAAGCAGAATATAGGATTGATCAATTGCGATCCGCTTATTTAGTCAGGATTTTTTTGCGCTGACCCAGAGACTAATTGAATCCTTTCAACTGTTAAGTGCAGCAATCAGTTCCACTAGTTTCCAGCTAAAAGTCACATTGTCAGTCCGAAGTAAGGTACCGTCGAAGTCACGCCGCCCACTATGAGGTGACAATCCTGGAATCAAAGCATGAGTCTATTTTTTTCACTTCTTTGTTGATTGCTGTTAAAACATACAGTACTGTATACCCGTACAGCAAATATCGCTAAAGAGGATCAACCCATGAAAATTCGTCACATCAGATTCGACTCTGCACAATCAGCTTCAACCGGTGTCACAGAAGGGCTTTGGTTGCTAAGTAAAGGTAATAAGGTGCTTTATCGTGGAAGTATGAGTCCCTGGAAGTCACCTAAAGTCATCGCCTCTGCATTGAAGCGCGAGGGTAAGCTCTTAAGTCAGGTAGCTTGATTGGTCGCTTATGAAGCAAGCGCGATGACAGATCCCGCCACCCGTGCTTTCGCTTGTGCGACTGTCAAGTCGTTAGTGTAAAAAGGTAAACATCTTGCGGCGGTAGGCCGTTGCCATTGGATCGCCTTTGCCGAGTAACTCAAAAACCTTGATCATGGTCTTGCGTGCAAGTTCGTCTTCGAAGGTTTTGTCTTTCTTCAACATGACTAACAGTCCTTCCAACGCAGCCTCGATCTGATCATCAGCAATCAATCGTACCGCTGCATCGTACTGTAGCTGAAGGTTATCTACATCAGCATCTCTGGACGCCAATAGCTCGGCAAGCGGTGGTAAGTCATTTGCGAGTTCAATAAATGCAATTCTGTTTTGTGGTTTGCTGATGCCCTCAGCATCAACCGGCAGGCTGGCGAGCATCAGCTTGGCTTCGTCGATCCTGTTTTCCATAATCAGAAGGTCGGCGAGTTCTGTCTGTAAGGCGTGATTGTTGGGTTCTTCACCTATAATTTGCTGTAACAGGCCGATCGCAGCTACGCGGTCTCCTTGTTCCAGATAGAGTTTTATCTGTTCCCGGATACGCTCCACTGAACTCATGGTGAGCTGTTCGATGATTTCCCTGAGTACGCTTTCTTCCTGTGGGCCTTCCAGGTCCTGTGCCATTTGACCCTGAAAAATGACCTTCACTGTTGGTAATGTGCGAACGCCCAGCTGTTGCACGATCTGTTGATTCTGTTGGATATCAATCCTGCCGAGAATAATTTTGTCGCTGAACTCAATCGCCAGCTTATTCAGAATAGGCGCTAGCTGTTCGCTGGGTTCGGCACCTTCAGCATAAAACTCAAGAAAGACTGGAATCTGCTGGGACTTTTCAACGACTTCAGTCTGAAAATTCTGAACGGAGACTTCGATAATGTTGGGTGACGCGTTCATGTAGACTTCCTTGCAGCAAATTCATTGGTTTTGAAAAGTGCGTAGCCTACCTTTTTACGACTAAAAACTCGATAGTTACGTTTCCGAATAACGAATTATTGCGGAAATAAGCAGGCAGTCCCCGGCGTTTTAGGTTCTACCGCTGGTCGCCGCTGTATGTCATAGCCGGGGGCATGTAGACTAACCCATGAGCCAATTAAGGCTAAAACTGCTGTTTAGCAAGCAAAAGTACAAGCCCATGAACCTTGATTTGTTACAACCCTATATCGCCCATGTCGCAATCGCTGCATTCATTCTGGCGCCACTGTCTGTCGGGCTGGTGGTTTATCTGGTGATGAAGAGCAAATCAAATTCCCTGCTCGAAATTCAAACCCACGAAGCTGAATTGAAAATCGCGACAATGTCCCATGAAGTCGCAGCCGGGGCCACTGAAGCTGAGCGGATCACCGCTCGCCTGACCGAAGCGCTTACAAAACTTCAGGCGAAAGCTGACGGCATGGAGACAGCTCAATTGTCAGAGGCAAGATTACAATCCCGGCTTGGAGAACTTGAAGAGCAGCGAAAAAGCCTGCTAGCAGGGCATGAAGCTGTACAAAGTGAATGTAGGCAGCTTCGGGCAGACAATAGCCAGCAGCGGGAACAAATAGCCCACCTCCAGACAACGCTGCACGAGCAACAAAAACAGACTGAAGAAAAGCTGGCACTATTGGAAGAAGCCCGGACTTCGCTAAATACAGAATTCAAGAATCTTGCCCACGATATATTTGATGCGAAGCAGAAGACCTTTAAGGAGCAAAGCCAGATTCAGCTGGATAGTGTTTTGAAACCGCTCGGTGAAAAGATCAAGGATTTTGAGAAGCGCGTGGCGGACAGCTACAACCAGGAAAGCAAAGACAGATTTTCACTGATCAAAGAGGTCCAGAATCTGCAGGAACTCAATTCAAGAATCAGCAAGGATGCAATCAATCTGACCAATGCACTCAAAGGTGAGAGTAAAACCCAGGGAACCTGGGGTGAAGTTATCCTTGAGCGGGTGCTCGAAAAGTCTGGTCTTGAGAAGGGCAGGGAGTATGAGGTTCAAATGAGTATGAAGTCGGAAGAGGGCAAACGTTATCAGCCTGACGTTGTGGTCCATCTTCCAGAAGGGAAGGATATTATTATTGATTCTAAAGTCTCGTTAACGGCCTATGAGCGTTACTGCTCCACTGACCAGGATGAGGTAGTCGAACGAGCGGCGGCGCTGAAGTTGCATATTCAATCACTTCGCATGCATATCAAACAATTGAGTGAAAAGGATTATCAAAACCTGGAGGGCGTCCGTACCCTCGATTTTGTGTTCATGTTTGTACCCATAGAAGCGGCGTTTTCGATGGGTGTACAGCAAGACAATGACTTGTACCTTGACGCCTTTGACAAGAACATAGTGATGGTAGCGCCCTCAACGCTTCTGGCGACCCTGCGTACCATTCAGAATATCTGGCGATATGAGCAACAGAACAAAAATGCCCAGGAGATTGCAAACAAAGCGGGGGCGCTCTATGACAAGTTTGTCAATTTTGTCGGTGATCTTGAGGAGATTGGCAGTCGCCTGGGTAGCGTTCAGAAAAGCTACGACAATGCACATAGAAAGCTGGTTTCGGGACGTGGAAATCTGGTGAGCAAAGCTGAAAGTGTTAAAAATCTGGGTGCGAAGGTCAGTAAGTCGTTACCCCGGACAATGGTGGATAATACTCTCGAGGTACCCGGGCTTTGAGCTTCACAAGGAAGGGATACAAGGTGAGTCGTTGTGTCTAATCAAGGGGGGTCAAGGCTGTTAGGACCTGAATTATTGAGGCTTTGCAGCGCGTTACCTTGCCTCTGGCGTTGGTGCTTACTTACCCCTTCAAAAAATTTATTCACAACCTGACCCAAATCGAAAGTTTGTGACTTACGTGAGTTATCCACTAAATGTCATTAATATGGCGGTTTAAGTCATTGATTTTATTATAAATATCGGATCTGTACAAAAAACGTACAACAAAGTTTTCTTCGAACTAGCCTATACGTTTCGAAAAAGCGAATATTATCCCCAGAGTTATCCACAGATATTGTGGACAGTTTTTGTTATCCAGGAAGCTGGTTTTGGTCAGGGTCCTGGTGGTCCGGATTGACACAGGGACAAAGCTCATTGATTCTAGCGCTCCCGGTTCGCCGGAAACGTCTCCAGGGGGCATGAACCCAAACACGAGTGCTGGTTCATACCCGCTCAAAATAATAATACGAGGAAGTCGATATGTCGGATAAGGAAAATGCCTATTGGAGAGCAAATATACGTTTGATGCTGGCACTACTGCTGGTCTGGTTTCTGGTCTCCTTTGGATGCGGTATTTTGCTCCTCGACTTCCTTAACCAGTACCATCTGTTCGGATTCAAATTAGGTTTCTGGTTTTCGCAGCAGGGTTCTATCTTTGTTTTTGTCGCGCTCATATTTGTTTATGCCTGGCGTATGAACCATCTCGACAAGATATTCGGGGTTGAAGAGGAGATTCCTGGGGAGGCCGGTGATCTATCCGGCTCTGCTGGTCAAATCGACCATGCTGACCCAACCAAGAGAGAGGGTTAGTCGATGGATGCTCAACTGCTTACCTATCTCTTTGTTGGATTGTCGTTCTCACTTTATATTGGAATTGCAATTTGGAGTCGTTCCGCATCGACGCAGGAATTCTATATTGCGGGGGGACATGTTCATCCCATCGCAAATGGCGCTGCCACCGCCGCGGACTGGATGTCTGCAGCCTCATTTTTATCCATGGCCGGAATTATTGCGTTTGAAGGCGCAGATGGTGCCAGATATTTGATGGGCTGGACCGGTGGTTATGTATTGCTTGCCCTGTTGCTGGCACCCTACCTGCGTAAATTCGCCAAGTTCACCGTGCCTGATTTTGTTGGTGACAGGTACTATTCCAGTACCGCACGGTTGGTTGCCGTAGTTTGTGTCATATTTATCTCATTTACTTATGTTGCCGGTCAAATGAGAGGGGTTGGGGTTGTCTTTTCCCGTTTTCTTGAGGTTGATATCAATACCGGTGTTGTTATAGGAATGGCGATTGTATTTTTCTATGCCGTATTGGGTGGTATGAAAGGTATTACCTATACCCAGGTTGCCCAATATTGTGTACTGATTTTCGCCTACATGGTGCCTGCCATTTACATCTCCATCGCATTGACCAACAATCCCTTCCCAATGTTCGGTTTGGGAAGCGAATTGATTGAAGGTGGCTACCTGCTTGAAAAGCTCGACGGTCTGAGTGCGGAACTCGGCATGACTGCCTTTACATCCGGAACAAAATCAACAATTGATATGTTTTTCATCACCGCCGCATTAATGGCGGGTACCGCCGGGCTCCCCCACGTCATCGTTAGATTTTTCACGGTTCCCCGGGTAAAAGATGCGAGAATCTCTGCAGGCTATGCGCTGGTGTTCATTGCCTTGCTCTACACCACCGCGCCTGCCGTTGCGGCTTTTGCTCGAATCAATTTGATCGAACACATTGATGGTATGGTCTATCAACAAGCGCCCGAATGGTTCACAAAATGGGAAGACTCCGGACTCATTGCCTGGTTTGACAAGAATGAAGATGGCGTAGTGCAGTACAGGGGCGGTAATGCCATGTCACCGGCAGCTCCAGCATTTACGCAAGGTGAGGGCAAATTCGGTCAAAGAGCGGTTTCTAACGCGGCCTCTGAAAATGAAAATGAATTGTATATTGATCGCGACATCATCGTGCTTGCACATCCGGAAATTGCTCAACTGCCAAACTGGGTAATTGCATTGGTTGCGGCGGGTGGTCTGGCAGCGGCACTCTCCACTGCAGCGGGACTTTTGTTAGTTATCTCGACCGCCGTTTCACACGATCTATTGAAGAAAACCTTCCGGCCAAACATCACTGAACGTCAGGAGTTGTTCTACGCCAGAGTTGCTGCTGCTGTTGCTATTGGTATTGCTGGATTATTTGGCATATACCCCCCGGGATTTGTGGCCCAGGTGGTGGCCTTTGCCTTTGGTCTCGCGGCCGCCAGCTTTTTCCCGGTAATTCTGCTTGGTATCTTTTCAAAACGCATGAACAAGGAAGCGGCGATTACCGGAATGATTACTGGCCTGACATTTACGTTTTGTTATATCGCCTACTTTAAATTTGTCAGTCCTGAATCAAACAATGCAGCTCACTGGTGGTTTGGTATTTCACCTGAAGGCATCGGAACACTTGGTATGCTGATGAATTTTGCCGTATCTGCGATTGTAATGAGAATAACACCGCCACCACCGGAACATATCCAACAACTGGTAGCAAATATTCGGATCCCTGGAATAGCCACAACGATAGTGGCAGCTAAATAATCCAGCGGCCCTCCACTAAAACCCTAGACAGGAAGACCAAATGACCCCCGTTGAAGAATTAATAAGCCAGTACCGGGACGACGGTATACAACGAGTGAAGTTAGGCGTGACCGATATTGACGGTGTTCTTCGGGGTAAGTATCTAAGCCTCGACAAGTTTGCCGCGATTGCCGACTCAACGTCGGGCTTCTGTGATTGTGTGCTGGGTTGGGATGTCGATGATCAACTTTATGACAACGCAAGCTACACGGGTTGGCATACGGCTTTTCCTGATGTGCTTTATCGAATTGATCTTTCCAGTGAGCGAAGACTACTGGATGAAAATGGAACTCCCTATTTTATTGGCGAGTTTGTGTCCGCAGATGGCGAAAGTTTGCATCCCCTGTGCCCGAGAGCAAGACTAAAGTCTGTGCTGGCCGAGGCAGCTAAGATGGGATTCAAAGTGAACCTTGCGTTTGAATACGAATTTTTTGTATTTGATGAAACACCACATTCGGTAAGGGAAAAAAATTACCGGAATCTTAAGCCATTGACCCCGGGAAACTTTGGTTATTCTGTATTGAGAACCAATACCCATGCAGAGTTATTTCATGAATTGATGGATTTTTGTATAGATCACAATTTCCCCCTGGAAGGACTGCATTGTGAAACGGGCCCGGGGGTCTGGGAAGGTGCACTCGCTGTCGATTCTGCGCTTAATTCCGCTGACAAAGCGTCACTGTTCAAGACATTTGTGAAAAGCTTTTTTCAGAGAAGGGAAATGATTGCTACCTTCATGGCTAAATGGTCGATGGACTATCCTGGACAAAGCGGCCATTGTCATCAGTCGTTAGTCGATTTAAATACCGGTGAGAGTCGCTTCTTTGATGCCAGGGCTGAGTGGCAGATGAGCGATATTCAGAAACAATATGTTGCCGGTCAACAAAAATACATGAAGTCGTTTTTGGCAATGACATCACCGACAATTAACAGCTACACAAGGTTGGTAAAAGGTGCCTGGGCTCCGACTGCGGCTACCTGGGGTATTGAGAACAGGACCACGGCGCTGCGAGTCATTCCTGGTTCGGCCAAGTCGCAGAGAGTTGAATTCAGGGTGGGTTCTGCGGATGCCAATCCGTATCTCGTCGCAAGTGCCGTGGTTGCTGCCGGGCTCCAGGGCATCAAAGATCAACTTGAACTTGCCGCACCTGTGCAGGGTAATGCATATGATATTCAGGATGATCTACCGGAGGCATGGCAGTTACCCGGCAATCTCCGTGATGCTAACCGGAGTTTTGTTCAGAGCAAGGTGGCCAGGGACTGGTTTGGTAATGAATTTGTTGAACATTTTTCGGCATCCAGAGATTGGGAAGTTCGTGAATATGAAAAGTCAGTCACAGACTGGCAACTACAGCGTTACTTTGAAGTGATATGAAAATAGGTATTTTACAGGCAGATTCCGTCAGACCGGAATTCAGGGCAGAGTTCGGTAACTATCCCGGCATGATCCAGTGTTTGCTTGAGTCAGCCCTGGACGCTGAACTGCAAGACAATAAGAATTCTGATCTCCGACTCGATTTTGTCACCTACAATGTTGTCGAGGAGGAGTATCCGGCGGTCATCAACGAGTGCCATGGCTATATCATCACCGGTAGTGCGTCGAGTGTTTACGATGATCAGCCCTGGATACATCAATTAAGGGCGTTTGTTGTCAAGCTTCATCAAACCAGAACAAAAACCGTGGGTATTTGTTTTGGCCACCAGATGATCGCCCTGGCGCTGGAAGGGAAAGCCGCCCTGTCATCCAAAGGCTGGGAGGTTGGCCTCCATCATAGTGATGTCACCCGGACCAGATCATTTATGTCCCCTCCGCTTGAGCAGATCTCGCTGTTATATAGCCACCGGGATCAGGTTCTGGCGTTACCACCGGGGGCGGAGCTTTTGGCAACCCACGACTTTTGTCCAAATGCCATGTTTGTTATCGGAACACACATGTTTGCGTTTCAGGGACATCCGGAATTTGTTAAAGGGTATTCAAGCGCGTTGATGAATTTTCGTCGGCAGATGATCGGTGAAGGTACCTATCAAGATGGGATGGCGTCTTTGGCTTGCAATCCAGACAACACAACCATTGGCCGCTGGATACTAAATTTTTTGGCAGAGAGGGTCTAATCCCCAGGCCGGAAGCCAGTTTCTCAAGCTCGTTGTAAATATTGATTGGCTTGCCGCGCCTGTAATTCTGCAATCTTCTTCTGTTTCCTGAGGAAGTGAGGGATACCCTGGGGTTGGTGGAGGGTGATTTTCATTTGTTTGTTGCCCAGGCTTTCTACACCTCTGAGTACTGATTTAATGTGATTCAGTTGATCTGAAATCACAACGATATTGCTTTTCATCTCCTTGCTGAATTTTTCCATTTCCGGTCGCTGCATTGCAATATCTGCTTCTGGCATTGATTTGGCTCCATTCATAAAAAGCTGGTAGGCCTGATCGAGGTCAGATTTGGATGTGCGACAGAATCCCTTCAATTGCATCAGCCAATCTCCCACAGCCTCGCTGGCGCTGCCGTTTATCACTGACCCGGGTATCATGGCGCTGAGTTCGTCACACTGCACAACCAGTCGTTGCCATACAATTGATCCGTCCGACATCATGGTTGCGATCTCGGTGAAGCTCTCATTCGATTGGGAGCTACTGGATTGTTTTTGTTGACTAATCAACCGACCATTTTTGATGGTTAAATACAATGATGCTGCGGCAACAGCCATTGCAATTGATGCCAGACTGATGCTAATAAAGTTCTGAATTTCCATTTTGGGCGTTTATACCTTGTGATTAACCGGCCGTTGCTAATAAAGATAGACCATAAAGCGGGTTTCGCCAGAAATCTGACAACATATTTGACAATACTTGACCGATTATTGCCGGTAGGTCAATCAGGTCAGAGTCGAGTTTGTGTAAGGGTAAATCCCGGTAGATACAGCGCCCGCCGTTCCAGGTATGTAATAATCTCTTTATTTACTGACTAGTGTGTGTCCGAAAACTATCTTCGGCGGTATTACTTTCCTTGTAGGTGCCTGTAATATATCCCTGACCTATTTTTAGTTTTGTAGCTTTGACTGAATTTCGTCGATTGCTGGACGGGAACTAACTAGTGCGTATCTGAAAGCTATCTTCGGCGGTATTACTTCCCTTGTAGGTGCCTGTAATATATGCCTAACTTATATTTAATTTTGCAGCTTTAGCTGAATTTCGTCGATTGCTGGACGGGAACTAACTATGCGAGAGGAAACGGATCTTGACGACAATTGCCAAATCGATAAAACCGCTGCAAACGATTACCGAGGATGATGCTTTCCTTGAATCGGTGCTGAAGGAAGCCAACATCCCTGCCCTGATGGCAGCGCTGGTGCATATCACCGGGCGGGCGGACATTATTCGCCAGGGTATCAAGCCAAATGCGGATCTTTTTGGTGATCCACAGGGGGGAATTACAGCAGAAGATCAAGCCGTGGTGAGGGCGAATGCATTGACTGTGCTCAAAAATTTCAGGGACAGCCAGGGCAAGCTACCACCGGTGCCCGATGAAAAAATCATCAAGGAATTGCTGGACTTTGTGCTCGGAGCAGAGGTCCCGGATGATTATCTGGAGTTTCTCTCCTCGGAACTGTCCCTCCATGGTGAGGATGCCTATGCGCAACCAGCAATCAGGGATGTTCCGAATGAACTTAAATCATCGGCTGAGGTGGTTGTTATCGGCAGCGGCATGTCTGGAATTCTGGCAGGGATTAAACTGCAGGAAGCGGGCATTCCTTTTACGATACTTGAAAAGAACGCAGACGTAGGCGGCACCTGGCTGGAAAACACTTACCCGGGTTGTCGAGTTGACAGTGCAAATCACACCTACTCCTATTCATTTGCACCAAAAGATTGGCCACAGCACTATTCTCCGCAAAAAGTTTTGCTGGGTTACTTCGATCAAATCGCAACTGACTATAAGATACGGGACTATATCAGGTTCAACACCACGGTCCAGAGTGCAGAATTTGACGAAGTTTCGGGCACCTGGACGGTGACCGCGACGTCAGTCGACGGTATCACAGAAACGTTTGTGGCCCAGTCTGTCATTACTGCTGTTGGTCAACTGAATCGACCAAAGTATCCGGATATCAAAGGAATCGGGTCATTTGACGGCCCGGCATTTCACTCGGGCCGATGGGAAGACTCACATGCTTTGGACGGTAAGCGGATTGGAGTGATTGGTACCGGTGCAAGTGCATTTCAGTTTATTCCTGAAATCGCCCGGCGAGCCCAGGATATTGTTGTCTTCCAGCGTACACCCCCTTGGATAGCGCCAAGAGAGGAGTACCACGATGATATACCCGAGGGTAAACACTGGTTGTTGAATAAAGTGCCCTTTTACGAGAAATGGTTCAGGTTTTTGACATTCTGGCGAGCATCAGAAGGATTGCTGGATTCTGTCAGAAAGGATGAAGATTGGAAAAACGAACTTTCTGTGGGGGAAAAGAACGACCAATTGAGGGAAATGCTAACGGCGTATATCGAATCGATGGTGGGTGACGACCCCGATCTTTTTGATAAAGCTGTGCCGGCATACCCACCTGCCGGAAAACGAATGTTAGTTGATAATGGCACCTGGCTGACAGCGTTGAAACGTCCTAATGTTCACGTGATTACCGACCCAATTGTGGAGATCAACCAGCAGGGCCTGAAGACACAATCAGGTGATCAATATGATATTGATATCCTCATTTATGGTACCGGTTTCCAGGCTGACCAGTTTCTGGCGCCGATGAAAATCAAGGGTAAGGACGGTCTTGAGTTACAGGAACACTGGCAGGGTGATCCGAGGGCTTATCTCGGCATGACAATCCCGGGATTTCCAAATCTCTTTTGTATGTATGGCCCCAATACCAATATCGTCGTCAACGGTAGCATAATATTCTTTTCGGAATGTGAGATGCGCTACATCCTTGGCTGCTTTGCGCTCATGATGAAGGAGGGTAAAAGCACCATGGAGTGCCGGCAGGATGTACACGATGCCTACAACGAATTAATTGATGAGGGTAACCTCAACATGGCATGGGGTGCGCCTAATGTTCGGAGTTGGTACAAAAACAAGCATGGCAGGGTGACCCAGAATTGGCCATTTACCATGCGAGAGTTTTGGCAGCGGACGCGTTTTCCCAATCCTGATGACTACATCATCTCGGGTTGAGAAGGCCAGAGCCATGCCGCGCCTCTGACGCCGCTGGAATCTCCGTATTGTGCCTTGACGATTTTGGTACTTACCAGATCTGAAAAGACGTAGCGGGGGAGGTATTTTTGTACTTCATTGTACAGTGAGTTGATGTTTGACATACCGCCACCCAGAACAATAACGTGGGGGTCAAGCGTGTTAATCACCGTGGACAGTGCCAGTGCCAACAGATTGCAGTATTGTTGATACACCTGTTTGGCAGCGGTCGCCAATTCCGGGTCAGCATCGCTTGCCACCGCGAGCAGCTTTGCGATTTCCTCCCCCGTGAGGGATTGACCCGTTGCACGCTTGAAACTTAGTTCAAAACCGGAACCGGACACCCAGGTTTCGACACAATCCTGACGCCCACAATAACAGGGTCGGTCACCACTTAGCGGAATGGGTAGAGCTTCATCCTTGTCCGGTTGATAAGCGTGCAGCGGTAGCGTGATATGCCCCCATTCACCACTGATCCCGTTGGCACCCTGAAGTAACTGTTTATTGTGCACAATACCGCCACCGGTTCCCGTTCCCAAAATGACACCAAATACAATATTAGCATCGCGACCAGCACCATCCGTCGCTTCCGAAAGTGCGAAGCAATCTGCATCATTGGCAAGCCTGATCGGGCGACCGAGTTGCTCTGTGAGTCGTTCTTGAAGTGCCTGGTCGTTTAATCCCGTGCTGTTGCTGTTTCTCATTTTCCCGGTCACTGGTGAGATAGAGCCAGGTGTGCCAATGCCAACCGGTGTCTTTTGCCCGGTGCTTTCGCCGGTGACTCTGGCGAGTTCGACATCGAGAAGCCCCACGAGTTCTGTGATGGCGTTCATGGTGGCTGGGTAGTCGTTCTTTGGGGTCTTAACCCTGTGTCGAAATATGATTTCCCCTGATCCGGCAAGAATCACACCTTCGATTTTTGTTCCACCAAGATCGATGCCAATTCGGGATTTTGCCATTCTTAGCTTCCATAAAGTTGTGGGGTATACCGGGGTCTCACCCGGAAATATAACATAGGCCTTTTACAACTGGCTATTTTGAGTGTGATCCATGCGGGTTCAATCAGGCATGAACTAAAATAGGAAAATTATTAACTTGGCTACTATGTAACCTGGCTAGTATGTTTAGGTAAGTAAATCATGTGTTCGCGAAATCGATAAAATTTTCCCGGAGGTCAAAACCACAGTGGGTACTTTTTTGTTTCTGGGATTTTTTTCCTGCTCGATCTATTGCTGGGCTACTGGTTTTACAAGACGATGCTGGAACACCATAAGGCGTGGCGTGAGCGAGTTTCCAATACCCGGGTCTTACTGGTATTGGGAGCCTCAGTATTGCTCCTGCTAGCTTTATCAGTGCTGGTTATATTGTTGCTTCTGACGCTGGCAACCACCTATTCAGCAATAACCGGGGATCGGTGGGATGGTTTTGTTTTCACAATGTATTGGATTCCCGGTTTTTTTGTCTATGCATTCTGTGTTGGTTTCTGCAAACCTTTACATGCCGGCGCGCGAGCAGCATACGATGAAGCTATTTGAATGACTCTCGTCTAAATCGTAGCATACTGCCTGCCCCTACGCCTGTATGTTGCCCATCCCGGAGTGCAATTTCACCATTTACCATGACCATATT
>Ga0206123_10001735_pt1 | contig 20006 bp, 13 predicted proteins | sample Helgoland_Spring_2_FD_160086 | JGI IMG/M metagenome (GOLD analysis project Ga0206123, IMG submission 160086) | Pelagic subsurface seawater microbial communities from Kabeltonne, Helgoland, North Sea - Helgoland_Spring_Bloom_20160316_1 | ecosystem: Environmental > Aquatic > Marine > Epipelagic ...
CACAACGATCAGGCGGGCGCCTATTCCGGCCTGGGCATGGGTCTGAACGGCGCGTTGACCGCCATCATCATTCCGCCGATCGTGTGGCTGTTCGGGTTCTGATCCGCAACGGAATATCGATTTCATGCGCCCGTCGGTCCAGAGGATACGACGATCAGATGATTGAAGCCGAGTTGCCGACGCTCAAGACTGTTCGGCCTCGATTCGCCGCAGCGCCGTTTCGATGTCGAACACATGGGCGTCTTGCTCGCCCAGTTCACGCAACGCCGCCGCAAGATCGAGCAGATAATCCCGGTTGGGTCCGCTGGGGCCGTGCGACAACGCGATCTGACGCGCGATGGCGTCGTCCGATGCCGAACCCAGAAACGCGGCGTTGTCTTCGGTCGCGATATACACCAGCCCATCGGCGTGGCTGCCGTCATCGAAAGTCATCGTGACCACCGAACGCAGATAGCCGTTCTTTTCACGATGATCCAGATGGCCGAACACCGCCGGTGTGACCCGATACGCCATTCCGGCACATACCGCGTCCGGCGCCGAAACGAGCGTGGCGACTCGGCCCGGTGCCTCGGGCGTGCCGCGATGGTCGTGCGAGCCTTGCCAGAAGCGCCGCTCCCAGCCGGTAATGCGCGCCGGCCGGCGCTCGATATAGTCGAACCCTGCCTTGTAGATCAGCGATCCGTAGCCAAACAGCCAGAGTTGCTCGTGGCCGTCGAACCGGCCCATGCGCCGATTGGCTTCGATGGTGTTGAAGGACACGCCGTCTCGACCGGTCAGGCCGCCTTCGGCTCGACGTCCAGCGCCACCCCGAAATGGGTGTACAGACGATCAAGCAATCCGCGCAGCGCCTGACCCTGCAGGCTCAGGCGTGCATGCAGCTCGGCCACCGCGTCCTCGGCCTCGAGCGCGTCCAGGTCGTCCTGTATCAGATCCAGGGCGCGGATACGCTTGATATCGAGGTTTTCGTCCAGATCGAACTCCAGCGCGTCATCCACTGCGAGATTCAACTTTGTCACCTGCATGCCGGCCGCCAGATGCGCGCGCACTTCCTCGCGCTGCAGATCCATGGCGGTCACGCGCACGCTGGCCTTATCCTCGTCGGCGGACTCCAGCGCACAGCGGTCGCCCACTTCGACACCATTGGGCAGACGGCCCGGCTCTTCCAGCCAGCTGCTCATTTCGGTAACGGGCGCGATCGCCGCCGAAGCCCGGGTGACCGGCAGACTGCCGAGGGCGGTACGCAACGCACTCACCACCTGCTCGGCGCGTTTCTCCGCCGCACAATCAACCCAGACGCGGTTACTGTGCAGATCGACGATAATCTGCGTGCGCCGCGCCCGGGTGAATGCGCGCGGCAACAGCTCGAAATGGGCCTGATCCTTGATATCCGCACGCTCCCGGCGGCTGACCTTGCGCCCTTCGCCCGTCTCGATGCGGTCGACACGATCCTCGACTTCCTCGGCAAGCACGGCCGCAGGCAGCACCCGGGTAATCTCTTGATGCAGGCAAACCACGAGCCCGTCCGCCTCGTACACCATCGCGTGCTCGCCCTTGATCGGCGGTACGAAGCCCTGGGTGCTGGGCTGTTGCCCACCGCACTCCGGACACAATGCCCCGGCCAGGCGTTCTTCCAGTTCGCCAACGCTCCAGGCAAAACCCTCGGAGCCTAGAAAAACGCACAGATTTCGTATCCACATTATTGATTTACCAGTTTTTTCCAGACAAAAAGCGGCGGGAATAACGACTTGGCAGCGGATCACACGCCGCGTCGCGACGGGCGACCATACCCAACCCGGGGAATCGGCTCAAGCGTGCGGAATGACCGCTCGGTCAGCGCCGACGAGACACGTCACCCGGCACCGGGCCGATGGCCGCGTCGGCGTGCAGCGTACCCGCATCGATGACCCGCGCCCGGACACCACCGATACGCTTGAGGCCCGCCTTGACGTCGACACCCACCTGCCGTGCAAGGAAACTGCAGGGCGGACAGGTACTCACGACGTGCAAGCGGACATCGCCAGTGACCAGATCCGCGTGCAACAACGCGCGCAAATCCAGCCCGGCGACCACGAGGTTACGGCGGAATACCGCCGCATCAAGGGGCATGTCCAAACGTTCGCAGCATGTCCGGATCGCCGCTTCGTCGATGATCGAGACTTCACGCGCGCCAGCGTAAATCCCGCGTCGCCCGGAAAACGTGCCGCGCCCCTCGAAATAGCGATCGCCGCGCAGACCGCGCCCCGGCACCGCCTCGACCTGCTCGATATCGCGCATCGGCTCACCGCGCGCGGGCACCACCAGAATACGAACGATACGGGGAATGTCGGCCATCGGATACGCACCTGCAACGACGCCACGCAGGGTATTGTACGACGCATTCTCCGTCGCATGGCTTGAGCATAACTCCGCAGCCTGCTGTGATGACCCCATGAGTCCAGCGCCCATCGCCCATCGAATCGGTACTCGTGACGCGTCCGCCCGGGAGCCGTCGTCATGACACTGCGCAATATCGATGCCTTGTTCCGCGGGCAGGAGGTCGCGGTGTTCGGCACCTCGGAAACAGCAGCGCAACAGCAATTGCTGACTAACCTCGAAGCCAGCCTGGATCCCCGGCCGGTCCGGCATATCACCACGCGGCCCAACCCCGGCGATATACCGGAAGACGATATCGACCTCGCGGTCATCATGGATGCACGCTGGGGCACGGCCAGGGTCATCACCACACTCGGCGAGCGCGGTTGTCAGGCCATCATGTGGGCCACCAACGAGCCCATCCACGCCCCCGTACTGCGAGCAGCGCAGCCCTATAATCTGCGACTTCTGGGCGCGCGTTCCGCGGGCGTGGTCGATACCCGCTCACAGCTCAACGTGAGCACGCTGGCATCGACACCCCGTGCCGGCAAGGTTGCACTCATCACGCAATCCCGGTCGCTCGCTGCGGGCGCGCTCGACTGGGCACTCGGGCGCAATATCGGCTTTTCCTGGCTCGCCTGCACGGGTGTGGAAGCCGATATCGACGTAGCCGATCTGCTCGACTACGCGGCACTGGATCCGCAGACGCGCGCCGTCGTGTTGCAGATCGGCACCATCCGCTCGCCACGCAAGTTCATGTCCGCGGCCCGCGCCGCAGCCCGGATCAAGCCCGTCCTCGTATTGCAGACACAACACACAGCAAAGGGCCCGGATCCGGCGCGGTCTGCCGCATTTGCACGGGCCGGGCTGGTCGAATGCGAGAACCTTGGTGGGCTGTTCGACGGGCTGGCGGCTCTGGAGTTGTTGCCAGCCCGCACCGCCAGCCGTATCGCGATCCTGGGCAATGGGTCGGGTGTCTGCGCGCTCGGCACCGACGCCGTGCGCCGCCAGGGTCTTGTTCCGGCCGAGCTAAGCAAGAAAACAGACAAGATCCTTCGCAAAGTCGCACCACAGGCCAGTAATGGCCACGCCGCGCTCAACCTCGGCGATTCCAATATCGACGAAAGCGTGGCCGCACTACGCACGGTCAATCACGATAAAAGTGTGGACATGACGTTGTTCGTGCACAGTCCAATCGCGGGCCAGCCGCACGACCCGATGGCCGAAGCCGTGGCCAACGCCGATATCGGCACGCGGCTGCTCACGGTTTGGATGGGGCTGGAAACCGCCCGCGCCGCGCGGTCCTACAGCGCCCGGGCGCGGATGGCGACCTTCGGTTCGGTGGACGACGCCGTCCGCGCTGTGCGTTATCGCAGTCAACACCATCGCAACCGGCAATTGCTGACCGCCACCCCGCCGCCCGATCCCAGCGTCACTGCCGATGTGGATGCCGTGCGCGAACGGCTGGCAAGGCTGGCCGCAGCGGGCGTCGACTGGCTTTCCATGGAAGAAAGCACCCTGCTACTCACCGCCTATGGCATCGAAGGCGATACATCCGACCCTGCGGCGGTGCATATTCGTATCCGCTGCGCGCCCCATCCCGAGCTGGGCATGGTCATGAGCGTGCAGGACGACGCGCTTCAGGAGGCCCCCGCATACGGCTTTGCGCCGCTCGATGCCCTGCTCGCCAATCGCCTGCTCGATAACTCGGGCATCAGCCGTCGCCCGGCCGCCCGGCGCGCCCTCGACACCCTGGCCCGCGCGCTGGTGCGTATCGGCAAAATGATTGTCGATCTGCCACAACTCGCCGGACTGGACGTCGGCGTGGCCGCCGATATCAACGGCCGACTGCTGGCACCCACCGATATTCTGGTGGAACTGTCGGCCACGGCTCTGCCGGAACGCCGCCGCCTGGCCATGGCACCCTATCCCGCCCGCATGCGCCACCGCGTCACCCTGGGTGGCGGCAACCGATATATTGTGCGTGCCATTCACCCGGCGGACGAGCCGGCGCTGCTGGCCCTGCTCAAGAGTCTGGGCTCGGAGGAGATCCGGCTGCGGTTTTTCGGCTATATCAAGCATTTCTCCCACGATATGGCGGCCCGCATGACGCAGGTCGATTACGACCGCGAGGTATCGCTGATCGCGAGCCGCTTCGAGACGCCGGCCCGAATCGCCGGCCTGGCCACGCTCATCGCGGAGCCCGACGGCCACGAAGCCGAATTCGCACTCGTCGTGCAACACGAACACACCGGTCTGGGGGTGGGCCGACACCTGCTCGACTGCCTGCTGCGCCAGGCCGGCGCCCGTGGTATCGACACCGTCTACGGCGACGTGCTCGCGCACAATCAGGCCATGCTGCGGCTCGCACGCAGCCTAGGTTTTGCGGTCAAACCATCGCTCGAAGACGCGACCAGCGTACGGGTCGAAATCTCCACCGCCGGCTACGGGCGCCGGTTGGCATAATGGCGGTCATAGATGCGATGCGATCACGACAGTTCCACAGCCCGGAATGACCGATATGACACCGTCCAGGGTGCTGCAATTCTGGTTCGAAGAACTCGAACCCAAACAATGGTATCGCAAGGACGCCAAACTGGACGCCGAGATCGCCAGGCGATTCTCCACCACGCTCGAAGCAGCCGCCCGCTGCGAGTTATGGCAATGGCGCGAAAGCGAAACGGGTTCCTTGGCCGAGATCATCGTGCTCGACCAGTTCTCACGCAATATCCACCGTGATACCCCGGCCGCTTTCGCCAACGATTCACTGGCACTCGCCCTGGCACAGCAAGCCGTGGCGCATGGGGCCGATCACCCATTGCCCGCCGCACAACGGGCATTCATGTACATGCCCTACATGCACAGCGAATCGCTCGTCATCCACGAACAGGCGCTGGCACTGTTCAGCCAACCCGGGCTGGAAAACAACCTCCAGCACGAACACCGGCATCACGAGATCATCGAACGCTTCGGGCGCTATCCCCAACGCAATGCCGCCCTCGGGCGTTCAAGCACGTCGGAGGAAACCGCTTTTCTGTCGCAACCGGGCTCGTCTTTCTAAGCTGAATACGGCATCGAGCAGACCGTGCCCGCCCCTGTGCGTTAAAATAGCGTCATGGCCGATTGCTGCAACGAAAACGACGCCCACCTCGCCGCACTTCGCGAACGACAGGCCCGTATCCTCTGGATCGTGCTGATTCTCAACGCGGTCATGTTCGTCGGCGAGTTCACCGCCGGCTGGCTGGCTCACTCCACCGCCCTGCTCGCGGACTCGCTGGACATGCTCGGCGATACGCTCGTCTATGGCCTTAGCCTGTTCGTGATTGGCGGCAGTACGCGCGCCAAAGCCGGTTCCGCCGGCTTCAAGGGCAGCATCATGCTCGGCTTCGGTCTGCTGGTCGCGGTGCAGGCCGTCATCAAGGCCGTTCACGGCATCCCACCGCAATCCGCGATCATGGCCAGCGTCGGCGCACTCGCGCTGGCCGGCAACATCATCTGTCTCGTGCTGCTCACTCGCCATCGCGGCGACGACGTCAACATGAGCTCCGCCTGGATCTGCTCACGCAACGACCTGATCGCCAACAGCGGCGTGATTCTCGCGGCCGGACTGGTCGCGCTGACCAGCAGCGTCTGGCCGGACGTGGCCATTGGCGGGCTTATCGCGGCGCTGTTCCTGCGATCCTCGATCGGCGTGCTGGGCGATGCCTTCGCTGCATATCGTCAATCGCCAGGCGCGGTCGATGGAGACGCGAACGCGCAGCGCTGACGTCCGCTTACCGGGACATCCAAGGCGAGCAGTGTGCCCCGAGCAGGAGTATTCGCGGCTGCGCCGCTCACCCTTCGGGCCAGTCGCTGCGCGACTGTTCGGGCTCGCTTGCGCGACCCCGTCGAACCAGCATATTGGGCTGTCGCAGGTTCGACTATTGGTCAAAAACCAAAGCCAAGCACCGCCACTTCGGGCGGCGCTTGGCTTTGGTGCCCCGAGCAGGAGTATTCGCGGCTGCGCCGCTCACCCTTCGGGCCAGTCGCTGCGCGACTGTTCGGGTTCGCTCGCGCGACCCCGTCGAACCAGCATATTGGTCTGTCGCAGGTTCGACTATTGATCAAAAACCAAAGCCAAGCACCGCCACTTCGGGCGGCGCTTGGCTTTGGTGCCCCGAGCAGGAGTCGAACCTGCGACCTGCCGCTTAGGAGGCGGCTGCTCTATCCTGCTGAGCTACCGGGGCGGTGCTGGCGTAGCCTAACGCAGGCGCGGGAATAACTCGACCACCGGGCGATACCCAACCACAATCATGCAATAAAAATCCGAACGCCGGGTCGCATTCTGACCCACTGCCCACGATAGACTAACCCCCGCAGCAACGGGGGATTTCGCGCGCCGCATATGTTCTATCTGTATCACCACAACGACCTGTCACGGCTGGCCGAGCTGTTCGCGGCCTTGCGCGATACGCACCGGCCTTCACCGCTGGCCGAGGACGTGGTGCTGGCGCCCAACCGCGGACTCGGGCGCTGGCTGACGATCCAGGTCGCCGAAAGCGAAGGCGTGGCGGCCAATATCCGAATCGCGCTGCCCGGCCAGTGGTTCTGGCAGCTCATCGAGCGGTTGATGCCTGACTCGCACCTCGCCGCCCGCGAGTTCGAATCCGATCGGCTGCCCTGGCATCTGTATCGCGCGTTGCCCGACATGGCGGCACGCCTCCCCGAGGTTGCCGCTTATCTGGGCAACCCGCTCGACGATATCCGCCGCTGGCAGCTCGCCGCTCGCCTGGGTGATGTATTCGATCAATACCTTGTGTACCGCGGCGACATGCTGGCGCGCTGGCAGGCCGGCGAGCGCACCAGCGGCACCGCCGCGTGGCAGTCGGACGTCTGGCGTTATCTGGTCGACGACTACGGGCTGGGGACGACGCACCGCGCAAGCGTCGTGCACGACCTGGTGGCTCGTCTGGAGTCGACCAAGCCGAAGGTTGCCGCCACTATCGCCGACGTCTGCCCGCCGCGTCTCTATGCCTTCGGGCTGGTCGCCATCGCGCCCGACCACTTGCGGCTGGCCTATGCACTGGCCCGCCATGTCGACGTGCACTTCATGTTGCCCAATCCCAGCGCGGAATACTGGGGCGACGTCACCGCCCGGCGGCTGCCGCTCACCCTGCCGGAAGACCCGCACGCGCTGCCGGGCGAAATCACGGCCGCGGGCCACCCGCTGCTGGGCGCATTCGGCCGTATGGCGCGCGACACGCTGCGGCTGGTGTATGCCGACGCATTCAGCGGCATGATCGAATTGGAACTCGGCGAGAACATGGCCTACCACGCTCCGGGCGACGACACGCTGCTGCACCGTATTCAGACCGATATCGTGAACCTCGAGCCGCGTGTCTCGGATACGGGAATGGACGCCACCGACCGCTCGCTGGAAATCCATGCCTGTCACAGCCCCCTGCGCGAGATCCAGGTCCTGCACGACCAGCTGCTGGACCGACTCGCCGCCGACGAAACGCTCGCTCCGCGCGATATCGTCGTCATGCTGCCGGACGTAGCCGCCTATGTGCCGGCGATACAGGCCGTATTCGGCGGCGCCACCGGCGGCCGGCGCCTGCCGTTTACCGTGGCCGACCGCGCCCAGGCCAGCCTGCACCCGATCGTGAACTGCTTCGTCGGCCTGCTCGATCTACCGCTGTGGCGCTGGGAAGCAAGCCAGCTACTCGATCTGCTGGCCGTGCCGGCCGTACGCCGCCAATTTGCGCTCGGCGAAGCCGATATTGCCGATATTACACGCTGGATCGACGCGGCCGGTGTGCGCTGGGGGCGCGACGCCCGCCACCGCGAATCGCTGGCGGCCGGCGCATTCGAGCAGAATAGCTGGCGTTTCGGTCTCGATCGTCTGCTGCTGGGCGTGGCCCAGTCCGACGAGGAAACGCTGGTCGAAGGCGTCGCGCCCTGGTCGGATCTGGAAGGCCACAGCGCCCAGGCGCTCGGCGGTTTGTGGGCCTTCGCGGACACGCTGCGCCGATACGCCGACGCGCTTGCCGAACCGGCAACGCCCGGCGCCTGGCAGGCGCGCCTGAACGCCCTGCTCGATGCGCTGGTCGAACCGAGCCGGGACGAACCCGGCGAGGCACGCGCGATCGAGACGCTGCGCAATGCTTTCGCCAGTTTCGAGGACGCCGCCGCGGCCTATCGCGCTGCCGGGCACGCGGGCGACGATACGATCGCCTGGACCGCCGTACGCGATCATCTGCGCGGCCTGCTCGACGGGCCTAGCGAGCGCCAGCCGTTCCTGTCCGGCGGCATCACCTTCTGCGGTCTGGTGCCGCTGCGCGCGGTGCCGTTCCGGCTGGTGTGCTTGCTCGGGCTCAACGACGGCGTGTTCCCGCGTCAGGACAGCGGGCGCGGATTCAACGTCATGCGGGATGCGCCCCGCCTGGGGGATCGCAGCACCCGCGACGACGACCGGCTGCTGTTTCTACAGGCGCTGACTGCCGCCGGCGAGGCACTGTATCTCAGCTATGTCGGCCAGGATCTACGCAGCGGCGAACAACTGCCGCCGTCGCCCGTCGTCGGCGAGTTTCTTGCGTTCATCCGCCCGCATTATTTCCACGGCTGGACACCGTCCGACGTCGACGCCCGGCTGGTCCATCATCAGCCGATGCAACCGTTCTCGGCCCGCTATTTCGACCCGGCCGAACCGGATCCGCGCGTGTTCACATTCGTCGGCGACTGGCGCGCGACCACCGTCGCCCAGCGCGGCACACGCTCCGGCGCCCAAACCTGGCTGGACGGCGCCCGCGCGCCGTGGCACGCGTCAGACCCGACAATCGACCTCGACAGCCTGGTGCGCTTTTTCGACGACCCGCCCAAGGCCTTCTTTTCCGGTCGGCTCGGCCTGCGGCTGGACCGCAAGATCACCGACATCCAGGACGAGGAACCCATCGAACTCTCGCCGCTGGATCGCGCCGTACTCCAGCGCCGCCTGTTCGACCGCGCGGTGGCCGACGATGTGCCGTCGATCAATACTGCCCCCAGCGCCCTGGAACGCGCCCGGGGCGACCTGCCGCCGCCGCCCCGGGCGAACGCCGCCTATGCCACCGAGGCCGCGATCGTGAACGACCTGCTGCCGGTGCATCACGCCTGGCACGAAGACAATCCGGAAAGCATCGCGGTCGATCTCGACATCGGCGGCCAGCGCCTGACCGGCCGTGTACCCGACGTCAGCCCCACGCATCTGCGCCGCGTGACACCGTCGCGCCTGAAAACCCGATTCCGACTGCGCAATTGGATCCGCTATCTCGCGGTGGTTGCCAGCGGTCACGAACGTACGCTCTCGCTCGCAGGCCGCAGCCCGAAAAAAGATGACGAGCGCATCGTGGCGGTCGAGGGCCGTGTCACCCCGGACGACGCACGGAAACACCTCGCCGGTCTGGTCGAGGCCTACATCGCCGGCCAGCAGACGCCGCTGGCGTTTCACCCCGACCTGGCCGACGACTACAACCCCGATCAGGACAAGGCGTTCGAGAACATGAGCAAGCGCTATGCCGTGAACCAGCGTTTCAAAAGCCATCTCGTGGACGACCCCTATTTCCGGCTGTTGCTCGGCGCCGACGATGCACCGCTCGGCGACGCGTCCGACAGCCCGTTCCTGGCCACTATCGAGGCCATCTGGCTACCGATGCACCACGCGCTCGAAAGCATCGACGTGCCGCAACCGCAAGCCACCGGAGACGTCGAATGAACAGCCGAGCATTCGATCCACTCGCCCTGCCGCTGTCCGGGCTGCAGCTCATCGAGGCCAGCGCCGGCACCGGCAAGACCTTCAACCTCGCCGGGCTGTATCTACGCCTTATTGTTGAACGCCACGCGAGCGTGCGCGACATTCTGGTGATGACGTTCACGCGGGCCGCGACCAAGGAGCTGCGCGAGCGTATCCGCCGGCGTCTGGTCGACGCGGCGCTCATCGCCTCGGATGCCGGCAACGCGGACGAGACCGACCCCGAGCATCGTTTTGCTCTGGACGTGCTCGACGCGGCGACCGATACGCCGGACGCGATCGCACGCCGGCTGGCCGATGCGGCCGCGGCGGTCGACGAGGCCACCATCGTCACGCTGCACGGCTTTGCCCAACGTGCCGCCGCCGATAATGCCTTCGACTCCGCGCTGGCTTTCGACCGCGGCGAGAACGTGGACGACCGAACGGTATTTGCCGAAGCCGCCACCGACGTCTGGCGCCGCGCCGTCGTCGGTCCGCAGGGCAACGCCGATCTGCTCGATGTCTGGCCCACACCCGACGCGCTGCGCGAGGAAATCGGCCCGATCCTCGCGCGCCCCAGGCTCCACGTCGACGGCGCCGAACCCGAACGGCTGGAGAGCGCCCTCAAGACGCTATGGCCGACATGGCAGCGTGACAAGGCAGCACTCGTCGACGCGCTGGATAACGCCATCGAAGTCGGCGCGTTCAAGAAAAGCGGCATGAAGACGCTTATCGAGCGCTTCCATGACGCCGCAGCGCTGGTGGAGAATCTCGATCGCCGCCTGACGCTTGCGTTTGAAACCGGCGAACCGCCCGTCCTGCCGGAGGCGACCGCTGCACTGGCAGACCCGTGGCAATTCATCGACCAGCGCAGCAAGGTAAAAAAAGCCTGCGCCGAACCATTCCACAATATCGAGGCGCTCGCGCCGCTGGCCGATCTGGTCCGGCTGGCTCGCGTCACACGCGCTGCCCGCACAGCCGAAGCCGTGCGCGATCTGGCCGAGACCCGCAAGATCGCCTGGCGCCAGTTCAGCTACGACGATCTGGTACTCGGCCTGCACGCCGCACTGGCCGATCCCGCCCGCGGACCGCGTCTGGCCGCTGCCTTGCGCGCGCAATGGCCCTACGCGCTGGTCGACGAGTTCCAGGACACCGACCCGATCCAGTACGACAGCCTCGCAAGGATCTATCGGACCGATAACGAGCCGGCATCCCACGACGACGCCAGCCCGAACACTGCCCTGCTGCTGATCGGCGATCCCAAGCAGGCGATCTATGCGTTTCGCGGCGGCGATATCTATGCCTATCTGGCCGCGTCCCGTGCCGCTGGCGACAATCGCTACACGCTCGGCTACAACTTCCGGTCGTCCCAGCGCGTGCTGGACGCCATCGCCGCGCTGTTTGATTGGCCCGAAGACAAGCCGTTCCTCGAACACGATATCGAGTTCCCGCCCGTAGCCGCCGGCCGATCCCCGGGCGATCGCCGGCTCGTGTTCACGCACGACGAAACAGGCGAGCAAGGCGCGCAGCATCCCGCGCTCACGGCCTGGCGCCTGACCGGCGGCGCGGGCACCAAGGGCGACGACGGCGACCATATCGTCCACCGAACGGTTGCGGCCATCGCGGCGCTGCTCGCCGGACACGCGGCATGGCAGAGCCACGACCCAAAGTGGAACCGCGCCGTCGCACCCCGCGATATCGCCGTGCTGGTCAACGACAATTTCCAGGCCGCGACACTGCAGGTCGCACTCGCCGAGCACGGGATTGCCGCGGTCTGCCAGCGGCGCGATTCCATCTTCGAATCCGGGGAAGCCGGCGAACTCGCACTGCTGATGGCCGCGCTCGCCAATCCGGATGATCAGGCCGCGGTGCGCAGCGCCGAAACCACACGTCTGATGGGCGCGCGGCTGTCCGATCTCATCGCACTCGCCGACGACGACGCGGCCCTGCAAACGTGCATTACCCGCTACCAGGCGCATCACGAACACTGGCAGCGGCGCGGAATTCTGGCGGCGCTCGAGGATATCTTCATGGCCGCCGCGCCCCGTATTCTCGCGCTCACCGACGGCGAGCGGCGGATGAGCAATTATCTGCAACTCGGCGAGCTGCTGGCCGAGGCCGAACCCGCCTGCTACGGCATGACCGGGCTGCTGCACTGGCTCGATCAGCAGGTCGTCGCGGCACAGGACGACGACAGCCGCGCCGACAGTGGCGAACAAACCCAGCTGCGTCTCGAATCGGACGACGCGCTCGTGCGCATTGCCACCGTGCACGCGGCCAAGGGTCTGGAATACCCGATCGTGTTCATGCCCTACGCGCTGTATCTCGGCGAGCCCAGCGGCAAACGCGATCCGAAAAAACCGCCGTTCGTCTATCATCGTGTCGATAGCGATGAGCCGGAGCTGGCCCGTATCGACCTCACCGGCGTCAGCGACCCGGCCAGTTCAATCGCGCGCGATCGTGCGGTGCTCGAATCCCGGTCCGAAGCACTGCGGCTGCTGTACGTCGCCCTCACCCGCGCGGCCGACGCGCTGTTCATCACCTGGCGCGAACCGGGCGACGGCGAGAGCAAGAACCACGCCGGCAAGGCCAGCGAAGGCGGCGCCCTGCACAACCTGCTGGGCCGCGAAGGCTCGGTGAGCCAGGCGCTGGCCGCCATCGCCGAAACACACCCCGGCATCGTGGCCGTCGAAACACTCGACGTCGACGCCCCGGCCGCGGCGATCCCCGCAGTCTCGGCCGACACCGCGGACATGCTGGCACCGGGTCGGACCGACCTGCCCGCCGAACGCCTGCCGTGGTCGAGCTGGAGTTTCTCGCGCCTGGCCCATTCGCCCTCCGGCCTGTCGGCACCGCAGGCCCCGCTACCGGGCGCCGAGGACGAATGGCGCACGGTCGAACCTGCCCACGTGGACACAGCGGACGACACCCCCGTGCCAATGCTCGACCGATCACTCGCTGGCGTCGGTTTCGGTTCCGCCGTACACGACCTGCTGGAATACGCCGTGCTCCGCACCTGGCCCGCGCCGGGAGCTACCTTGTCGGACGCGGATCGCCGGCGCACCGCCGAAGCGTTGCGGCGCTATGGCCTGATCGGCGACGACGACACAGACGCCCGCATCGCCCAGACCGCCGACGTCGTTGCCCGGGCGCTGCATACGTCGCTCCCCACGATCGGACCGCTGGCCGCGGTCGACAAGTCACGGCTCCGGGCCGAAATGGGCTTCCTACTGGGCCTCGGGGATCAACGGCTCGGCGTCGTTCTCGACGCGGCCCGGGCCGCCGGCTATTTGCGCGCCCCGCTAGGCCGCGCGCCCGGTTTGTCGCTGAACGGCCTGTTGCAGGGTTTTATCGACCTGATCGTGGAAGTCGACGGCGCGTACTGGATTATCGACTACAAGACCAACCGGGTCGGCGACACCGTCGACGCCTATCGACCAAGCGCGCTGGCCGAGGCCATCTCGGCTTCGCATTACGACCTGCAGTACCTGCTCTATGTCGTCGCATTACACCGCCACCTGCGGCGCTGCCTGGGCGAAGCCTATAACCCGGCACAACACCTCGGCGGTGTGCAATATCTGTTCGTTCGCGCCATGGGCGCCGAAGGCGATTCGGCCTCTGGAATCGGCGTGTTCAGCGACCGGCCCGATCCGGCGCTGATCGAGACTCTGGACGCCCTGTTCGACGGCGCAGCGGAGGCCGCATGAGCGATCTGTTCGATAACGACACCATCGGCACGCTGCGCGCCGACCCCGCCGGCTCAACAAGCGACGCGGGCAAAACCGGCTCGTTGTCCACGCTCGACCGGGCGCTGGCGCAATGGGCGCGTGCGCACGGCGCGGCGCCCGTCCTCGCCAACGCGTTTGCCCTGGCAAACCACGCCGTCGCTCAGGGCCATACCTGCCTGGCGCTGGAGGATATCCCCACGAGTTTGATGAGCGAGAAGAATCAACAGGCGCTGCCAGACGCCCTCGCCGACAGCTCGCTGGTCACGAACATCACCGAGGCAACCAGCGACGCGCACGAAACCCGCCCACTCGTGCTCGACGGCAACCGGCTCTATCTACAGCGCTACCATGCTTACGAAATCCGGCTTGCCGAGCGCTTGCGGCATTTGATGGCCGCCGAACCCAACCCGGTAAACGTCGACACACTCAAGCCGGGTAACGGCCTGTTCGCGCCGGATGCCGATAACCCGCATGCCACCAACTGGCAGGCCGTCGCTGCCTTCGCCGCCCTGCGCCATCAGTTCACCGTCATTTCCGGCGGCCCCGGCACCGGCAAGACCTACACCATCGTGCGCCTGCTGCGCGTGTTGATCGAAACCGCACTGAAAGACGATCAAACGCCCCCGCTCATCGCCCTGGCCGCGCCCACCGGCAAGGCTGCCGCACGTATGCTCGAATCCGTCCGCAGCGGGTTGGAGGAGATGAGCGCGGACGCTGGCTTCGACAAACCGCGGGTCGAAGAACACGTACCGCAGAACCCGAAGACACTACACCGCCTGCTCGGTCTTACCGGCGCGAGCACGCGGCCGCGCTACAACGCCGACAATCCGCTGCCCTACGACGTGATCATCGTGGACGAAGCCTCGATGGTCGATCTGCCGATGATGGCCAAGCTCGCCGACGCGATCCGCAACGACGCTCGGCTGATCCTGCTAGGCGACCGCTACCAGCTCGCCTCCGTCGAATCCGGCTCCGTGCTGGCCGAGATCTGCGCTCACGCCGGCGTGAATCGATTTACCGCCAACCAGCAGACCGCCGCCGACGAATTGCTCGTAGAAACAAACGAACCGGCCACTCATGCCTTGGCCGATCACGTCGTAACCTTGCAAACCAGCCGCCGATTCAACGCCGACAGCGCCATCGGCAAGCTAGCAGCCGCCGTGAACACCGGCGACGTCGACACCACCCAGGCGCTGCTCGATGCCGGCCACGACGACCTCGTCTATCACGAACGCTCGGATACGGCGGCCATAAGCCAACTCATGGATCGACTGGCCGACGACTACGCAAGCCTCATCGAAATCACCGATCCCACGCTCGCCCTCGCCCAGCTCGGCAAGCAATGCGTGCTCACGGCAGTACGCAAAGGCCCGGCCGGCAGCGAAACCATCAACGCCGACATCACCGAACGCCTGGCGCGACGCTTCGACTTCAACCCGCGCGACGCCTGGTACCACGGCCGCCCGGTCATGGTTAGACGCAATGACTACCGCACCGGCCTGTATAACGGTGATGTGGGCATTGCACTCGAAAACACAGACGGGCAGATTAGAGTCTGGTTTGAGGGGGACAACGGCCTACGGGCCTTCCTGCCGAGCGCACTACCCGCGCACGACACCGTGTATGCAATAACCATTCACAAAAGTCAGGGGTCCGAGTTTGATTCGGTGACGTTGGTGCTGCCGGATTACGACGTGCCGGTTTTGACGAGAGAGTTGTTTTATACGGGGTTTACGAGGGCGCGGGAGCGGTTGACTGTTTATGCGCAACGCCAAGCGCTACAAGAAACGATCTCTCGTCGTCTCGCACGAGTATCTGGGTTGGCCGGGCGCATCGCCGAGCCTGGCCAAAAGTAATCCATTGGCGTACCCTCGTCGTATGCAGACCATCGCCGAAACGCCAGAGTTCTTACGCAAGATTCGTAAGCTCATCGGTGATGCCGACCGCCAAGCACTGATCGCGTATTTGGCGGAACATCCGAAAGCGGGCGATATCATGCGAGGCACCGGCGGCATACGGAAGCTCCGATGGGCTCGCGACGGCTCAGGCAAGAGTAGCGGCGTTCGAGTGATTTATTATTTTCATAACGAACGCATACCGTTATATCTTCTAACAATTTTCGGCAAAAACGAGAAGGCCAATCTCTCTCAAGCTGAGCGCAACGAACTTGCCCAGCTTGTCGCGCTGCTGACCAAGGCAGCAGGAGTCTAAACATGAGTGACGCATTAGAAAGCATCAAGGCCGGTCTGGAACAGGCCATCGCGCATAGCGCGAACAAGCCGAACGAGGTTGTCGTTCACGAAATGTCGGCAATGGACGTAAAGGCTGTACGCAACAAGGTCGGCATGACTCAGCGCCAATTCGCAGCGTCGTTCGGAATCAGCCTCGGTACACTGCGTCACTGGGAGCGCGGAGATCGCCAACCACACGGCCCGGCTCGGGTTCTACTCAACGTGCTTGATCGTCGCCCCGATGCCGTAATTGGTGCTCTAACGGAATCCGCCGTCATTGCGTCGGCGCACAATACAAGACCTGACCCCGGCTAGCGGCTTTATCTGGCCGTGCTGATCGATCTCTATGCACGATCGGTGGTCGGCTGGTCCATGTCGACACGGAACAACACCGCGCTCGTGCGCGAAGCGTTGGAGATGGCGGTCGACGAGCGTCAGCCCAAGCCCGGGCTGATCCATCACAGCGATCAAGGGCAAACCTATGCGGCAGGCACTTACCGTCGTCGATTGGCCGACCTCGGCATGGTCTCGAGCATGTCGAGAAAGGGCGACTGCTGGGACAATGCCGTCGCCGAGAGCTTCTTTGCAACGCTGAAGTTCGAGCTGGTCGATCGCCGCGTGTTTGCCAGCCGCCAAGCGGCCCGAACGGCGATATTCGAGTACATCGAAGTGTTCTATAATCGCCAGCGTATCCATCAAACGCTGGGTTATCGAACGCCGCTAGAAATGGAAGAAGCATATCAAGCTGTTGCTTGATTTACTTGTCCGTGGAAGCCGGGCCAGCTCAGATGCCGCTGATGCCGAAACTTGATCCTAATTGGTGCCGCGCGCGCTAATGGAATCCGCTGTCACGACTTCTGGACAAAAGGCAAGATCTGCTCTCAACCGCACTTAATTCTCCGAAGAGTCCACGCCATCATTTCGATCAGTCGCGTCGTCTTTGTCTTTAGGCAACACTTTTGGAGGTGCGGCGACCCAAGCTCTAAGGAACTGACCAACTTGCTCGTAGAAATGAGGTACTGCTTTTTCCAGTTCTTCTATGAACACACGCGAACCCGAAAAACGTCCGGCCAGATCAAGCATGTAGAACACCTCGAACGCGGTCGGAACCGCCACCGAATCGTCAGCGTTTAAGCACGATTTCTCGGCGATTACATCTGCCAATCGAGCATCAGTATCTGACGCACGGCCGGCCCTTATCGCTTTAATCCAGAAATTATTGGTCTCGCAGTCCGATAGTTGCCGCAGCAGCCAGTTGATTCTAGCCGACGCGCTTTTCTTATCTTTGGGAGCCGTGAGTCTCATGCCGCAAAAAATTGATCGGCCATAAAGGTCTGCCGTAACATCCAGATCTGCTGCAGCATTTGGCACATTTAGAATGACTTCCAGCTTATGCTCCGCCGCCAGCTTTTCGGAATCATCTTTTAGCCGTTTTGCCGGATTTTTCGCATGTGCCCGCCCGATTTTGAGCTCAACACGCTCATTCAGCAGTCTTGACATGATTAAGCATAGGTCTCGTTGCTCCTGGTGCCAACTAGATACCGTGAGTTCAATCTCTTCCGACGACTTGTTCAGCTTGGTTCGTCCAACTGCGCCAACCAGTTCTTTCCAATGCTTATTCATGCTGGTAAAGCCATGAACGCCACTACTGGGATGATCGAAGTAGCGTACAACTTCGCGCAGTAAATAAACTTGGTCGGCGTCTTTTATCCCATCGCCCTGAAGAAGAAGCTCAGCTTGGGTTACGGCGAACATCCAAGACCAATGAAAAACATCCAGACCTTTGGTTTGGCTTTTTGTCAGCTTTATCGGATTGTGGGTTGGCAGTGCGACTAGTTGATTGGTCAACGAGACAACCGCATCGAAACCGTTTTCTTTGGCTTTCGCGATATAAGCGGTTAATTGTTGCTCACCGATTTCATTGTTCCCGATTTTGGCTTCCAAAAGGGCGCGCCACCGTTTTTTTCCTGTATTCAGGATTAATAGACAGTCGGGACGATCTTTTCTCTCGTCGCTCGATTTCGGATCTTGTTTGAAGCTAACTTCGGTCCAAGCATCAAGAGTCGCCCGTTTACCGACCCTGAGTCCGAGAGAGCCGAGCATTACATGGCGAAACTCGTGAACCCCTATCAAAGCCGACATCAAGATTGAGGCGGCTCTTTGCTCTTTGCTGGTATCGGCAACTACAGGTATGAGCCGCGCCTGTTCGCCAAGTACGAGATAATCCGGTTTTTCCATTGTTCGCTCCGAAAAGTTTTTGCCGTATCCAGCTAGGGGATCCGCAGGGATTCGGGGCTAGGCATTGCGCTGTCCACTCAAGACCGAAACGAAAATCGCAATTTATACGTCCTCGACGAATCCCCCAACACCTTTCTACCCAAACTCGGCTCGCCGCTCAAGCGCAGCGCGACCGCCGCAAGAACAGAGCGAACACGGGCAGGTCTTGCCTTTTCCATAAGCCGATCTACTGCGCTAGTGATGAGCCCGCTGAATCGCCGCAAGTTGGTAATGCGAATCGATCCTGGATCGGACATCGGTCTGTTCCGCTTTTTGCGGCCCAGACTCTCCATGGCGGGTCGAACACTCGCCCGCAATCACCTAATCATTGTTGAATCGGTAGGAGATAAACCGGGCTATCCGTGCTCCTAATGCCTCGCCGCCACAATGCCGTCGTGGCACACTGACGGCCATCCCCGCGTTCAACTCATGCAATGAATCGGTTTTCCGACACGGCGTCGGCCTCGCCGCTGACCAATCCGCTGTTGCTGGTGATGGTGCTGGCCGCTTTCACGAGCGTGCTCAACAACAGCATGGTCAACGTGGCGATTCCGACCATGAGCCGCCATCTCGACGTGTCGCCCAGTTTGTCCGGCTGGGTGATTACGGCGTTTTCGATCGTCTTTGCCACGGGCGTGGCCCTGTATGGCCGGGTGTCGGACAGTTACAGTTTTCGGGGGACGTTTCTGGCGGCGCTGGTGGTCTTCGGTGGCGGCTCGCTTACCTGTGCGCTGGCGCCGACTTTCAGCTTTCTCGTGGCCGGTCGTGCGATACAGGCCGCTGGCGCGGCGGCGATTCCGTCGCTGTCGTTCAGCTCGGTCGCGCGGTTGTTTCCACCCGGCAAGCGCGGCGCGGTGTTCGGAACATTGTCGTCTGCTGTTGGTCTCGGCGCGGCGGCCGGTCCGCTGATCGGCGGCCTGGGCGTCAGCGCGTTTGGCTGGCGTGTGTTGTTCTACGGCACGCTGGCCGTGATCGGGCTGTTGTTTATCGCGGCCTGGCGTTACCTGCCAGATTTGAATGCCGATCGGGAACGCCAACCACATCGCTTTGCGCGGCTTGATCTGCCCGGGGGCTTGCTGCTGGCCATCGGTGCGGCCGCCCTGCTGTACGGCGTGACCGAGGCCAATCACGCAGGTCTGGCCGCGCCGCGGGCCTGGGGCACGCTGCTTCTGGCGGTCGTAATGATCGCCGGTTTTGCCCTGCGTATCCGCACCGCGGCCTACCCGTTCGTGCCGCCAGCGTTGTTCGCCAATCTGCAGTTTCTGTCGGCTTCCGGTATCGCGCTGTTGTCGCAAGGGGCGTTCATCGGCGGCGGTCTGTTCCTGACGCCGTTGCTGCTTATCAATGAGTTGGGCCTGTCGGCGTTTCAGACGGGTCTGGTGATTGCGCCGGGCGCGTTCGCGGTCGCCCTGCTTGCGCCGATGATCGGCCGGCTGTCGGATCAGTTCGGGCCGCGGGCGGTGCTGGGGACTAGCCTGACCTGCCTGCTGACCGGTTTGTTGTTCATGTCGTCGTTTGCCGTCGGCGCCGCCCCCTGGCTGATAGCCGTTGCGCTCGTGATTGCCAGTACCGGTTATGCCGGCGTGACGTCGCCGGCCGCCAACGCGGCGTCCAAGGCCTTGTCGGCGCGGATCGCGGGCGTCGGCTTCGGCATCTATCAGCTGTTCTTCT
>Ga0206123_10001739_pt1 | contig 19985 bp, 6 predicted proteins | sample Helgoland_Spring_2_FD_160086 | JGI IMG/M metagenome (GOLD analysis project Ga0206123, IMG submission 160086) | Pelagic subsurface seawater microbial communities from Kabeltonne, Helgoland, North Sea - Helgoland_Spring_Bloom_20160316_1 | ecosystem: Environmental > Aquatic > Marine > Epipelagic ...
AATACCGCAAATCATACAGGTGATTTCACCATCGCAAAATTCGGAATGCTCACGCTGGATGTACCTGACACTTCCTCTCGGAATATGGTGACGAGCGAAGAGGTTTCGGTTACTTTCCAAGTAGAAAATGATGGCAATGCTGAAGATGATGTCAAAGTGGAAGTATCGAACTCAAATGAACTTGAGATGCTCGGTTTCGTCTTTACCACAGGGACGCAATTTTCAGAAAAAGTTCAAGCGGATGGTATCTCTTCTCAATTTGAATTAATTATACGAGCACCAAGTGATGCTGCAGAAGAGATCCGTGCTGAAATCACCATTATCGCAACAAGTGACAATGACGACTCAGAATCCGATACAGTACGCTTCGACCTCATTGTGGAGGCAGAAGATGAATCATCAGGGCTCGGGGCTCTGTCTCTTGAGAACACTGACGATTTAGCCATGTATGGGGCCATTGGTGGCGGAGTTCTCTTCATCATCTTCCTTCTCGTCATCATCTCTCGAATCTCCAAGCGAAACTCATCTCGTAATGTTGCAGTTGAGGACGAACCTGAAGAAGAAGCAATAGAAATCGATGATGAATTCGATCTTGATTTCGATTTTGAAGAGGATGAAGATTTTGAATCAGATGACCTCGATGCTATGTTTGACGATTTGTAACGCCGTCGCCTTTTTCTTCAAGGTCGATTAAGGCCAATATTTGAGTCAAAAGAAGGGGAATACTCAAAGACGTGCTGTGCTGGGTAACACCTGCGATTGGTGAGATGCGGATGCTAGGTCTAAAGGGAAAAACAGCCGTAGTGTTCGGAGTTGCGAGTGAAGATTCGATTGCTTGGGCCATCTGTCAACAACTTGCAGAGGCAGGAGTAGACCTGTTTTTGGGCTTCCAAAAGCGCTTCATGTCTCGGGTTTTCCAACTCAAAGACAAACTTCCTGCCATCAAAGGATTCTATCCACTTGATGTCGCACAAGATGAAACAACCGGAGAATTTTTCGAAGCCTTTTCCAAAGAACATCCTGGGCGAAAGATCGACATCCTCGTTCACGCTATCGGATTCGCTCCACGGAGTTGCTTCGATAGACCGATTCTTTTTGTTGAGGACGCTGATATCAATACAGCAATGACGATTTCTGCAAATTCATTGCAACGTTGTTTAAAATTCGCTATGCCTTACCTTAGCGAAGGATCTTCAACAATTACTCTGACCTATGCTGCATCAACACGCTTTGTTCCATCATATGGAATCATGTCCATGGCTAAGGCTGCTCTCGAATGCTGGACAAGAGAACTCGCTTGCCATCTAGGACCACACGGGCATCGTGTCAATAGCATCTCTTCAGGACCAATTCGGACGATTGCAGCCTCAGGCATTCCTGGTTTTGATAAAATTCTTGATCACGTCCAGGCAAATGCTCCTCTGCGAAGAAATGTCAGCCAATCTGATGTTGCAGGAACGACTCTTTGGCTCGCAAGCCCTCTTTCCGCCGGTGTAACCGGACAATGCATCCATGTCGATGCAGGCTATTCAATCACCATGGTGCCTCAGAGTATCATGGACGTATGAGGTGAACAAGATGACCATCACAACAGATGACGGAAAACCCTGCGAAGGGCTTGAACAAGGACCTTTTGAGCCGATTGCAGTGATCGGTGTTGCTGCGATGATGCCGGATGCTCCTGACCTCGATACGTTCTGGCAGAATATTATCGATTCACACGTAAGTATTCGTGAAGTACGAGAAGGTCGCTGGCCAGGTCCAGTTGATCATTTCTGGACTGAAGGAAAACCAGGTGACATCAAACATGGTTTTACCTATTCTAAGATAGGAGCTTTCGTAGAAGGGTATGAGTTTGATTGGAGGAGGTGGAGACAACCTCCAGGTACACTCCCTCAGATAGATCCATGTCAATTATGGGCGGTTTCAGTTTCTGCAAAAGCAATAGAACAAGCAGGTTATGGAGATGATGGAAAGCAATTCCCTCGAGAAAGAGCAGGTGTTGTTTTCGCAAACGCTCTTGGCGGTGAAAACAGAAATCTGTCAAACATCCGCGTTTGGTCGAATCACACGGCTGAACTCGCTAAGCAACATGGTATGCCAGCATCTGCAAAAGAATCTTTCATGGAAGATGTAAATGAACAATCTCCCAAAGTTGATGAAGATACAATGCCAGGTGAACTTGCAAACGTTGTATCTGGAAGAGTTGCTAATCTTCTCGATCTTCAAGGACCAAATCACGCAATGGATGCTGCTTGTGCATCTTCCATGGCTGCTGTCATGGATGCGTGTCGATTATTGCAAACACGGCAAGCCGATGTTATGCTCGCCGGTGCAACAGATCGCACAATGGATCCTGCAACCTATGCCAAATTCAGTGCAATTGGCGCACTTTCACCAACACACTCTACGCCCTTTGATGCTCGTGCGAATGGATTCGTAATGGGAGAAGGTGCTGGAGTCATGGTCCTCAAGCGTTTGTCAGATGCTATTTCTGATGATGACGTCATTCACGCAGTCATTCGCGGCGTTGGTGGTTCATCAGATGGTCGGGGCAAAGGAATCACTGCCCCAAGTCAACGAGGTCAAATTCAAGCCATAGCCCGTGCTTACAACCAAGCTGGCTATCCGGCCTCTTCCGTTGAATTAGTGGAAGCACATGGTACATCGACAAAGGTTGGCGATGCAACTGAACTTTCGACACTCACACGATTGTGGACAGATGCTGATTCAGGAGATAATGTGGCAGTAGGTTCCATCAAATCCCAGATTGGGCATCTCAAAGCAGCTGCTGGGATTGCAGGTATCATCAAGTCAGTTATGGCTCTACATCATCGCACAATACCTCCTTCAGCAGGGTTTGAAACCCCTAACCCTACTGTTGATTGGCCGAACATTCCTTTCTTTGTTCCAACCCAAGCAAGAGAATGGCCAGTTCCAAGCAATCACCCACGTAGAGCGGGTGTTTCCGCATTCGGTTTCGGAGGTACAAACTTCCATATCGCCCTAGAAGGATACGATCCATCATACCATCAAGAGATGGCAGAGGATTGGGAAGATCGTTGGCATTCATATGCTCGTCCATCATCTGTTTCAGCACCATCAATCCTTGATGCAAGGGCAAAACCCACCTTGACGCATGAAGCAATGAAAGCCATCGAGGGAGGTGTCCTTCTGCTTTCAGGAAATTCTATCGAAGAACTCACTGCATCTCTTTCTACAGTTCACTTTGAGGGGGCTCTCTTCGATTCAGACCCAAGAGGTCTCCGTCTTTCAATGGCCTTACAAGATGCGAGTTCAAACTTCCAAGCAGATGCTCCATGCCGTATGGCACTTGTTGCAACCTCTTGGGCTGAATTTGAGAAGAGAAAGACACTCGCATCAAGTTCACTTTCTGACAAAGCCAAGTGGGGCTTCTTACAAGCTCAAGGAATTCTCGTCAGTGATGAGGCAAGTCTTCCGGATGGAGTGAAAGTCGCTCACATGTATCCTGGTCAAGGCTCACAGTATGTTGGGATGACAACTGACCTCTTCCATCGATATGGTCCAGTACAGAACGTCTGGCAAGCCTCAGATTCAACAATGGTCGAGGTACTCGATGGGGAAACGTTGTCATCATTCGTCCTAAGAGATGGACTTGAAAAGGAAGAACGAATTGCTGCTGAGCATAAACTCAAGCAAACTGAATACACACAACCAGCAATGCTAACTGCAGATTTAGCCATTGAACACGCTCTAAATGCGTACGGGCATCATCCAGATATGGTTGCTGGCCATTCCTTGGGAGAGTATGCTGCTCTGATGGCGTCTGGAATCCTCAACATGGATGGGGCTCTACGCGCAGCGGCTGCCCGTGGCACAGAAATGGGATCTGTTGAAATCGATGACAAAGGATTGATGGCAAGCGTCACAGCTCCATACGAAGATGTGGAACGAATTCTTTCATCGTGTGATGGTTATGTCATTGCAGCAAACAAAAATTCTCCAAAGATGACTGTCATTGCAGGTGCTACTGATGCGGTTCAAAATGTGATGAAGGCCTTCGAAGAAGAAGGATTCAATTGCGTCCCATTAGCAACCAGTCACGCTTTCCACTCAAGTATTGTCGCTCCAGCGAATGAACCACTTCGTAGGTTCTTATCTTCGCTTGAAATCAATTGGCCGAACATCCCAATCACTGCAAATGTAGATGGTATGTTTTACCCAACTGAAGGCCCTGATGCTAAGGAAGGTATCTTGGCAAAACTCGCTCCACAAATGGCTTCTTCTGTTGAATGGACAAGTCAAATCCAAACTATGTACGCTGCTGGTGCTCGAATCTTTGTTGAAGTTGGGCCAAAGAGAGCATTGACAATGTTTGCATCTCAAATTCTTGAAGATCAACCACACCTTGCCATCATGACGAATCACCCTAAGCAAGGAGGCATTGCATCTTTCCTTACTGCATTAGGCGCTCTGGCTGTTGCAGGCCGTCCTCCTAAGGCCATCGAGGCAGATTCAGATGTCTTCTCACAGGCATTCAGAGCAGGGCCTATCGAAGCACACGCTGCTATGGAACTCCCAGTTCGTTCCAGCCAAGAAGACCTTCGAGTCCGAGCACGTCCTCTTCCATCGAAAGGCAGTGCGGTACAGCCTGTATCTGCTCCAGTTTCAACTACAGTACAAGTTGTCAAAGAAACAACAGTTGCAGATTACATCGGTGATCGGATTGCAGCACATTGCGGTTACCCTGCTATGTTTTGTCAAGGAATGGTCAACCTCCGTTCTGGACTTGGTTTATCCGATTCTTCTGTTCAAAGTATTATTGCAGGGATACGTAATGAAGCCGAAACAGATTCTGAAGTTGATGTTTCAAGTGCTGAAACAGTTGCAGATTTGGAACGTTGGGTTCGAGAAACACCACAAGGCTGGGCTCCTCGAGTTCATCTTGTCTCGTCGCAAACCAGTGCTCAAGTACAATCCGTAGCAGTTCATGATCCTTTGATGCAACGACGTTCTGACCCATATGTTGTTTCTGGCATCTCCCTTGGTCTTCCAGGTGGAGAGAAGGTCTTTGACGAGGACGTATTCGAACGCTTGGTTCGTGGTGAAACCTGTATCCAAGAAGTCTCTGATGAATACAAACAACGTCTTCTCGACAAGAACATCACACGACTCATCAAAGGCCGTGATGGTTCAGTAAACATGGAGCAAGCGAAGGTGTTTGGAGATATTCCTCAACTTGCAGGAGTTAAAGCAGCCTTCGATTTAGCAGAAGAATTCGGCGTAGATCCCAAACTTGTAATGGCTTGGGATATTACAACACAACTCGCCATGGGGGCTGGACTTCTTGCTCTACGTGATGCAGGAATTCCTCTCACTCCAGAAGAACAAATCGGTAAAGGCGGACTTCGATTGATACGAAATTGGCAAGTCCCTTCTATCCATAGAGATCGAACAGGAATTGTCTTTGCCTCATGTTTCTCTGGAATGCAGATGGCCATGAAACATGCAAAGTCTAACGGTGATGATGGTGAAGGGAAGTTCGATCGTAGATATCTCTTCCAAATTCTGACTATGGGTCATTCACAATTCGCTCAATACACAGGTATCCGTGGTCCCACGACCACGATTAATCTTGCATGTGCTTCTGCTACTGGTGCTTTCCAAATAGCTGAAGATTGGCTTGCAAACGATCGTGTCGATCGAGTTGTTATCCTGTCCGCTGATGATGTTACGGGAGACGAACTCTGGGAATGGATTGGTGGTGGATTTGCAGCCTCTGGAGCAGCGTCGACCAGTAATGTCGTTGAAGATGCGGCATTGCCATTTGACAAGCGCCGTAATGGCCTGGTTCTCGGCATGGGTGCAGCAGCATTCGTTGTCGAACGAAAGAGCGAAGCAGAACAACGTGGTGTTCAACCAATCGCTGAACTGCTTGGTGCTAAAACTGCTAATTCGGCATATCACGGAACACGTCTTGACGTCGAACACGTCGCAGACACAGTTGATTCCTTTGTCGAAGAAATGGAACAGAAATGGGGATTGAATCGCCACCAAATGGCCAAGGAACTGGTCTTTTATTCACATGAAACATACACGCCGGCTCGTGGAGGCAGTGCTCAAAGTGAAGTGCGTGCTCTTCGAAAGACGTTTGGTGATAGTACTGACGAAATGGTCATTGCCAATACGAAAGGATTCACTGGTCACCCAATGGGTGTTGGAATTGAAGATGCGAGTATGTTTTATGGGCTATTGAATAAGCGTATCCCACCTATTGCAAATCACAAAGTTTTGGATGAAGAACTTGGCAATCTCAATCTTTCAAAGGGTGGAGATTACTCTGAGTTAAAGTATGGATTGCGCTTTGCAGCTGGATTCGGTTCACAGATCGGTCTTTCCATGGTTCGTTCGTGGCCCATTGTTGGAGAGCGAATTGATGGAAAGCGCCTACTTGCATGGTGCCGTAATCTTGCAGGCAACGACGATATCCAATTACGTGTTCTCGATAATAAGTTGGTTGCTTACGTTGATGGAGATAACAATCTTCATGGAGGAATTCAAGGCGATGTGTACAAAGTGACTGCTCCATTTGAAGGACTCCCGTCAGAAGTTGAAAGCGCTCCAGAACAACCAGTGCCTAAGGTCGAAGTTGCACCTGTTGCAGAACCAACCCCGACACCTGCTCCAACTGCACCAAGCACACCTGCTCCAGCAAGTGGGGATATGGTGCAAACTGTGATTGATGTTGTCGTGAAACACACAGGATATCCTGCTGACTTTGTAGAACTAGACCAAGACCTCGAAGGTGAACTTGGTATCGATACTGTAAAGCAGGCAGAAATCATGGTCGATATCCGACAACATTTCTCTCTCCCAGTCGATGAAACATTCATTCTCTCGGACTATCCTACGCTGAACCATATGATTGGTTACATCCAGAAGATGCAAGGTGGTGAAGCACCAGTTGCTGTTGCTGAACAAAAGGTGCCTGAACCAGCATCTGAACCGGTACCTGCGCCAACACCTGCGCCAACACCTGCGCCAGTTGCCACACCAATTACTCCTGCTGCAGTGGCAACGACAACTGATACAGAAATGACACAACAAGTGATTGATGTTGTCGTTAAGCATACAGGCTATCCGGCTGATTTCATTGAATTAGATCAGGATTTAGAAGGTGAACTCGGCATTGATACGGTTAAGCAAGCCGAGATTATGGTCGATATCAGAACATTGTTCGCATTGCCAGTAGACGAAGATTTCCTTCTTTCCGATCATCCGACATTGAATCACATGATTGGCTATATCGTCAAGATGAAAGGAGGTGCTCCAGTCGCATCACCAACTCCACAAACCGCTTCTGAAGAACCAATCGTTTCAGAAGTTTCTGCTCCTATTTCGCCGTCAACACCGGTGATTCAAGATGCGAACATTGAATCAGCCTTGATCGAAGTCGTTGTGAAGCATACAGGCTATCCAGCTGATTTCATTGAGATGGACCAGGACTTAGAAGGTGAACTTGGCATTGATACAGTAAAGCAAGCCGAGATTATGGTCGATGTTCGAGAGATATTCTCTCTTCCTGTCGATGAAGACTTCTTGCTCTCTGATCACCCAACACTGAATCACTTTGTAGGATATATTGTGAAGATGAAAGGCGGGCAACCTGAAGCGCAATCAACTCCCTCTGTTGCAGATACAACGAAACAAGCACCTACTCCTACAGTATCGCCTCCAGAAGTAACAGGTTCTCGACGTTGGCAAGTTGAGGTTGAAGAAGCAGAAACAATTGCAGATAGTCTTTCTCTTGAAGGAACCGTCGTTATTACTGATGATGGATGGGGAATTGCTGAAGCACTATGTTCTCGCTTAGAAAACCGAGGGTTATCGACAATCCGTGTTGGATTTGAAGCAGGTATTCGCGATGTTTCGATTCAAACTGAACAGGGCCGTACTGTACACCGTGGAGATCCTGGAAACAGTGAGCACCTTGAATCGATCACTTCCGCTCTATCAGATGTGCAACTCGCTGGTGTGATTCATCTTGCACCAATGAAACTTGCATCCGCTGAATGGGCTGAGGATGTTACACCATCGTCTCAAGTAACCCTTTCTGCCCATGGTTGGTTTGGATTACTCAAAGGATTAGATGCTACATTTGCAAGCCTTTCCAACGGTTTGATTGCCAGTGTAACTGCTATGGATGGACGACACGGAACTCTCGGAGAGCGTTTCAATTCGATTCAATGCGCTGCTTCAGGGGTTACAAAATCGTATTCTTTCGAACGACCACAACTTCGTTCACGAGCTCTAGACCTTCATCCCGAATTGATCTTTGATGCAGAAAATGCTGCTGAACTTATTGAGAACGAACTGTTCAATTGCGGTGGAGATGTCGAAATCGGCCTTGACCGAGACCAACGGCGTTGGATTTTAGCAGCTTTCGCAGAAGATGTTGTCGGTGATGTTGAACCATTGCAATCTGATGATGTTTGGCTCGTTTCGGGTGGTGGTTCTGGCGTGACTGCTGCATGTATGATCGGTGTTGCTAAGGAAAGTGAACAAGCAGGGGCAACATTCCATTTGCTTGGTCGATCTGTTCTTATCGAGCAAACATCAGAATGGTTGGATTGGCCGGAAGAACAACTGACCAATGAAAAAATGGCCCTGCGTCAACGGTTAATTGAAGCCTCGGAATCTGAAAAGGTTACGATGGTTGAGTGGAACAATGCGTGGCAGAAATTCACTCGCAGTAGGGATGTTTATCAAACGCTTTCAGAAATAGAAGCAACTGGAAATAGAGCATTCTATCATTCGATTGACGTTACTGATATTGAAGGGTTACGGGCTCTAGGGGCTTCTCTTTCCCAGCCAATTACTGGTCTCATACACGGTGCTGGGCTTGAAGATTCCAAGCTCGTAGGTGACAAAACATGGAACACATTTGACAATGTTGTTCGAGTTAAAATCGACGGATGGGCTGCATTAATGGGTGCAGTTACATCATCAAATGGAACGTTGAGATTTGCAAGTTGTTTCACTTCGGTTGCTGGACGATTTGGTAACGGGGGTCAGACCGACTATGCAGCTGCGAACTCAATACTTGATGCAGAGATGGCCCGCCTTACTGCCAAAGGAGACTGCCGTGCAGTTGCAATTGGATGGACGGGTTGGAGAGATGTTGGAATGGCAACTCGAGGTTCTATCGAAGCAGTCTTCGAAGAGGCTGGAATTGAAACTCTACCAGTTGAACTCGGTGTTGATATCTTCGTAGGTGAAGCACTACGCGGCGGTAAACGTCGAGTCATTGCCTGTGGATCACTTGGTCTCATGGATCGATTTGATTCATTTAGAGAAGCACCACTCATGCTGTCGGGAGACATGGCGTCCCTGATAGCAGATCCTTCGCGATTCCCATTTATTGACAAGGTTCTTTCTGTCGAGGAAGAGAATTCAATGATGACGCAGAGTACGCTTTCTGTAGCCGACCATCCTTTCCTATCTGACCACGCCATCGATGGTGTGCCTTACCACCCTGGTGTTATGGCATTGGAAATGTTTGCTGAGAATGCGTTGCTTCTTTGCCCACACACCTGTCTTGCTGGATTCGAGGACGTCAAGTTCGGCCTACCTGTCAAGGTGATGAAGAATTCAATGCTTGTCCGTGTTCTTACTGAAGTTGCCCGTTCGGAAGGAAATGTAACTTGGGTCTCATGTAAACTTGTATCGGATTTAACCAATTCAGACGGTGTAGTCTTTGGTGAGCGTGAACATCATGAAGCAACAGTTCGACTTGTAACAAAGTCCGATGATTTGAGTGGATTCTTGGAAGGGGAGATTACTGCTCTCCCATCGATTGGAATACCTCCACAAGGACGACTCGAACATCATGCATCATTCATCTATCTGAGGTATTTCCATGGGCCTCGATTCCAATCACACGGTGGAGTTTTACGAGGTATAGGAGATTCAAACCAGCCTGGAGTGGATGGAATTGCATTGATGCGACATCAACTCCCTGCAACCGACCAATTTGCTCTAGAGCGTGAAGGAGAAGATGTTCTTCTGGAAGCATTACCTATGCTCATTGAAGCAGGTTTCCAGAATGCTGGACTTGTAGCGATGGAATCAGAGGGATTCAGTAGTTTACCAGTTGGAATCGATTGGTCGACTATGCTACGTGTTCCTGAGAAAGATGAGAAGTTACGACTACGTTCAGTACGTACCCATGTTGAAGACGCAGGAGTTACGGTCCATGATGTCTTGATCATCGGTGATGATGATGCTCCTGTTGTTGCATTGAAAGGACTTCGATTGAAGGCCATGGCTCCAGTTCCAGAGGATCAGAAATTCACTCTCGACCGCTGAGGGTGATGTAGTGGATGTCAAATTCGATTTTATCGAACTGGAACATAATGCTCGCTTGCTGGTTGCAACCTGCCGGATTCGTCCGATTGATCCTACGACACTCACATTGATCGATTGGGATGAGATTCGCACCTTCAGGACTGATAAGCGAAAGGATGAGCACCTCAGCGCCCGATGGTTGTTGGAACAAGCATTAAGCGAATGGGGGCTTAAAGACCTCACAGCACTGATGATTTCAAGAACAGAAGAGAGGGCTCCATATCTCAACGTCATTCATGGCATGTGGATTCAATATTCCTTGCCAAGCATTTCCATTTCTCATAGCGATGGGCTTGCTTGTGTTGCTCTTATCGATGAAGGCTGGACGGTTGGACTTGATGCTGAACCATTGAATCGTCCTCCCAAACCAGCAGTATTCGATATGATGGCGAAAGGGGAAGAACTCGAACGATTAAATGAGGGTAAAATAGATCCATTATTGGCTTGGACTGGGAAGGAAGCAATTCAGAAAGCTCTTCGAATGGGAATGCATTTCAACCCACGTGAAATTGAAATTCCAATTGGAGATTTGGAAAGTGAAATATCAATTGGAAATTCAAAAATCCAATTGAGAAATTTCTTACATCCTACGCATAAAATTACGCTTGCTTACGGTAAAGATTCAGCTCCAATTAGGTCGCCAGAAGAGGCTCTTCTTGAAGCGACAAGAGATGCCATGGATTCTGGAGCATCTTGGGGTGTTGGGTGTTCCACAACTCGGAACAATAGTTGACTCACTTTGTCCAAACTCGACTTGATTCCCACTCTAATCCAAGTAGAATTCCGATTTCTGTGAGTATAACATAGTTGAACAGTAAATACATGAGGTATGCGATTACTATTACGAGAAGCGAGGTGTTCACGACCTTTCTCCTCTGTCGCTTTACATCATCCAGTGTACAAATTCCACGATTTCTAAAATACATTACAAGACCAATGATGACGAATAGACTCGCTAATCCTAACATTGTCGGCCTGAACCACCAGTAACTTCCTGTTCCCCAATACAATGTGTCAGAAAGGGCAGCTGCACTGCTAACACTTGCTAAGCCGAACATGACCAATATGACGCTTGGTAAACAGCACATGGAAGCGATTATTGTTGATGTAGAAATCAATTTGATGAGGGATTTCCGGTCACCCTCTTCCTCATCCATGACTCTCCACCTCGCTCCCTACCGTTAAACAATTGTTCAGAAACATGATGCAAAAAGACCACTTTCTGATGGATTCGTATAGACTTGAAGTGGTAATACAGGCGTTCCGTCAGACCATTTACCCATGTTCGATAGCATTGGAGTATTGATGAGATTCGCATAGGCGAAGTCAGCAGTGTTTAGATCACCTCGGCTTTGAGCTACAACCCAATCAGCCTGTGCATCAATTCTGCGATAAAACGCCCAATCTGCAAGCGTATCATGGGCTTCATTTGCAGGAAGATAATGCGTTGCAACCAATCGAGGGAATCCATAACGATCACTGGGTATGTAGATGAGTAATGTATGATTTTCATCCACAGCGCTGAACAAATCCATGTGATGTACGCTATCACATTGACTAACAGTCATATCGTCCTCACTTACGACAAGATGGACGAGAGTATTTTCCGGTAAATTGGTGTAATTTGGCAACCAGTTTTCTTGTACTGGTCTCGCTGCAGCCATTTCGGTATCGACAACGAGGGTCTGATTACCCCATTGCTTATTCTGAGCCATTTGTAACACCTGTAGAGAATATGCACCGCCCAAACTATGGCCACCTATCCACAAATGTTGTGGTAGGATTTTCAGATCACCTAATGTTTGGTTGACAACATCATCCCTTGTTGAGTCCTCAATTCGTTCTTCCAGTAAATCGATAGCAGATTGAAGTGCATGCATTCTCGGTACATGATGCGGCCAATTTGACATCCCATCCTCTTCTAGGAGGGTAAACGTGTTTGCTTCATCAGGTCGGACATCAGTTGGATATTGGATATAGGCTACGACCATTCCCTTCCCAACTAAATGATCAATCCAATCTGTGTAGGAATCAACAGATGGGTTGTTGAACGCATGGAGTAGGATTGCTAGCGGTACGCCTTCAATACCTGGGTCGCTTGGAAGTTGGGGTAGATAGAGGTAGATTGAGAAATCAATGTCTTCTTCGGTGGGCCCTTGGATGTCAGAGACGAGTTCAGGTATCGGATAGAGATATTGAACACGAACCGAATCGAATGGACCAGCTTGGGCTCCATATCCCATTGTAGGTGTGTCCGGAGGCGAAGGAGCAATTCCAATCAGAGCAGGTATGCCTGGCATAACAAGCCAAGCGGCAAAGAAGATTGTACACAGATGAAGGAATGTGTATGTCTTCTCTGTTTTGCTTTGTTCACGTTTAGGAAGATGAGGTGCTCCTCGCACAGCAATAGCAGATGCCAAGAGGAGAACGCCGTATAGTGTTGGAAGAAGTAAAAACGCACCACGAATATATCGTATATCCATGAGCAAGAAGATAATCCAAGAGGCTAAGATCGCTCCGATTAAACACATCAGACCTATGACTGAGAGTGGATGTAAATCAGTGCCTTTCCGCTTTCGAAGAGCAACCCAAACGCTTGCTGCAAGAATAAGCGCAGAGAATATCGCAATTGTCGCAATATGCTGGCGTAGAAAGAACGTCCATGCAAGCGTTCGTATTGCTTGTGGCCAAATAGCATTTTGAATCGGTTCTCCTAGAAGGAGGAGGTAAATCGATTCAGATAAGGCGATAACAGCTCCTAGCATGAGTGCAACCGGATGAAGAAACGGTGATTGCAAGACTCTTTGGTAGAGGGTGAGCGTCTCTATTGCTTCATCCTCCATATGCATTGGAACGACCTTGGGTTCAAAAAACGTCGTTCTAAGAATCAAGCATTAACGTTACGAACTTCAGGTGTTTGATCTGCAATCATGAATTCGAGCATTGCAGCCCACATCACGAATTCCATGCTCTTCTTGAGTTCCTCTTCACCACCAACAACCTCAATCATGTTGTCAAGAGTATCATCAGGTGAATGGTATGCACTGTAATCAGAATCATATGCTCCAAGATGGAAGATTGTTTGAGCGCCAAGGTCTCTGAAAGTAACGTGGTCTGAACGTCCAAATGTATCTTCATGCACATCCATAACAAGGTCCTCATGTTCAGGCCAATGCTGGTCGCAACCTGCTCCATATGTGCCTTCAATTCTCATGTCCATTGGTGCTCCAAGGATATCTCTGTGAACATGGTCTAGAATAGTGGTGATCTCAACATCCTGGACTTCTGGATCAATATCTGGCCCAGACCATGCATGGTATGGATACGGTTCTCCAGTTGGCTTAATTGCAGGATAAGAGATTCCCATCATATCCATATTGATGTAGAAACGGAGTTCTTTGTCTGTGGGTAAGCAGTAATCACACTCGTTGTTTGCAAAGGAACTCGAACCACGTAGCCCTTCTTCTTCTGAAGACCAAAGGGCTAGGAATGTGTCGCATTGAACTTCGATTTCGACGAATGCTTTAGCAAATAACATCATGCTAACAGTTCCTCCAGTGTTATCGTATGCTCCTTCATAGGTTCCGCCTCCAGGAGGGCCCCCAGGTGGTGCAATGTCCATGTGCGCTCCCATTCCTTGGACACAAGAATCATCACGACCTTCCTTCCATGCAATGACGTTCAAACTTTCAGGTTCGGTTGGGTTTCCATGGTCTGTGACACGGAGAATGTGAGTTTCGTAGCCTAGTCCTTCAAAATGACCTTGGAAGAAAGAAGCTGCACGCTCGAATGCAGGGTTTGGAGTCCCCATCCATCGATTGATGTATCCTCCACATTCAGTCGAGTCCGTGCAAACGCTTGTGATAAATTCCATTTTGTCAAGCCATTCCTCACCGTTCACGATTGGTGTTCCGTTTGTGATAGGCATCTCCAGTGCTTCACCGGTGCCATCGGGATGAACGATGGTGAGCGTAGCCTCTTCGACGTAAGGTGTGAGGAGGAATTTCCCATTGATTTGATCGCCGGTTACAGTTACGTATCCATTTGGAAGGATGGTGTCGTTAACGAAGAGCATAACTCCTGTTGGAACAGAAAGAGAACGACCATTTCCTTCGAGAATGAATTCATGCCATTCACCAGTTCGAAGTGTTACATCTTCTGGAGGGGAGAAATCGATTTGAAAAATAGATGAAACAATTGGTTGATCTTCTGCACCTTCTTCACCAAAGCATCCTGACAAAGAAGTCAGAAGCATGAGTAAGACAAGAAAGAGGCCTTTGGAGGCTTTCAGCGTCTGCATGACTCACGCTGTTCGCAATTCACTCATAGGCTTTGTCAATTGAGGTGCGGATAGCGGGAGTCGAACCCACGACATAAGGTTGGAAACCTCAGATGATAACCACTTCACCATATCCGCACTGTGGTAATCCTTGCGAACAATCTCTCCTCTTTGAGCGCATCGGTCAAATCGGTTCACTTGACTTCAGGTGGAAGCGGAGTGGCATCGTAACCTAACTCAACTCTTCTTTGTTGAACAACATCTTGATCCGACATCATTCGATTGTACAACACTTGAGCGGCTTGTGTTTTACGTTGTTCATCATCCTTTACTTGACGAGCTTTACCACGAATAATGAGCATTCCAAACAGGAAGACAAAGACGATCATCGCTGCAAAGATTTGGAAGATCGTTGAATCGAGAATGGTATCCCAGCCGAATTCATCTTCAACATCAGATGAAACTGAACTGTTGTACACATTCAATCGTATTGAGGCAGTATCCATTGGAAGATCAGCACCCGGTTCTGTAACTGTTAGAACGAGGGTAAAGGACCCTTCAGAGAGGGCTTGGCCGGTGAATATCTTCTGTTGGAACGGCCCTGAACCCGTATTGAAAACCATCAATTGGGAACTTGTTTCAGCATAGAAATTCGTAGAGGATTGCAAATCAATTCGTGCTGTAAACCCGTCACTCATCGAGGTGGTAACTGTACAGGTGAATTGGAAATCGGCTCCTGTCACTGAATCTCTGGAGATTCGATCTGGTAAACATTCGAGCGTTGCTTCTCCAGCATTTCGACTCGGATCATTTGGCCAATGGTCAGGTTTGTGTGCGCCAGATGTTTCGTTATCACCCCAGCCATCACCATCAGTGTCTTGGTATTGTGAATCATGCAATGGGAATGCATCTTCAGAGTCGGCATAGCCATCACCATCGGTGTCTGGGCATCCTTGTAAGGTTCCAAGGGAAGCCGTACCATATTCGTCAGGACATTGGTCTGGAGCAGTACCTGAATTTTCATCTCCAAATCCATCCATATCATCATCATACCATTGTGTTGCATCATTTGGCCAGACGTCGTTAATATCGGAGTAACCATCCGAATCTGTGTCTATGCAACCAAAGACATCATTGGTTGAAGTTCCTGCTTCCAGAGGACAGAAATCGCCTTGAGTTCCGTTCACTTCATCACCAAATCCATCCGAATCTGTATCAGTCCATTGTGTCGATTCACCGAGGAAATCATCGTTTAGATCAGACATACCATCATTATCTTCATCAGCACAACCAAATGAATCTCTGAATGAACTACCTTGTGTAGTGGGGCAGTCATCTGCTTCGAATCCAGTAGGATTGTCTCCAAATCCGTCGTTATCTTGGTCTGCATTTTGAGTCGCTTCGAATGGGAATGCATCTGAACCATCTGACATATTCCACTGAGCATCGGTGTCAGAGTAACCATCGCCATCAGAATCGAGGCAACCAAAACGATCGAAAGTGGAATTCCCAGCAATCAACATGCAACCATCTTCGAGGTCATCGTAGCCATCACCATCAACATCAGATGACCGAGCAGGGTCTGATGGGAATGCATCATTATCATCGGAGATTCCATCGCTATCAGAGTCAAGGCAACCATAGCGGTCGACGGTGGATGTACCTGGTATTCCTGGGCAAGCATCAGGTTGAGGTCCTGTTGCATTGTCTCCGAATCCATCGGCATCTTGATCGAGCCACTGGTATTTGAGAGCAGGTAACTCATCGATTGTATCATCCCATCCATCACCATCAGAATCCACACAACCGTATCGATTTCCTTGAGTTGAATTTCCGATAGTCCCTGGACAAGCATCTGGAGTGGTTCCTCCAAGATTATCTCCATATCCATCACCGTCGACATCAGCCCATTGAGTCGGGTCGTCTGGTTGTTTATCTTGACTGTCAGCCCATCCATCTTGGTCTACATCTAAGCATCCAAATGTATTGTTTTGCCATGAATCTCCAAACTCTGTTGGGCAGGCATCTGGAAGGTTTCCAGAGGCATTGTCTCCGAATCCGTCTCCATCTTGGTCTGCCCATTGTGTCTTATCATAACGGAATGCATCTGCACCTTGAGAAACATTCCAAAGCCCATCCGCATCAGAAATCCCATCTCCATCTTGGTCAGGACAGCCGATTCGATCAACGGTTGAATTTCCACCTTGCGTTGGGCAGTCATCTGGATTTGAACCCGTTAGGTTATCTCCAAATCCATCATTATCCGAATCAGCCCATTGGCTGACATCGGTTGGAAATGCATCGGCTCCTTGTGCAATGCTCCATGTGCCATCAGCATCAGAAAAACCGTCCCCATCTGTATCAAGACAGCCATTTCTATCGGTAGTGGACGTTCCAGCTACGGATGGGCAACCATCTCCATTTGTGCCTGAAGGATTATCTCCAAATCCATCAAGGTCTGAATCTACTTGCTGTGAAGCGTCGTTTGGAAGAATATCAGCACCATCTGCAATGGTCCAAATCGGGCCATTTGTACCTAACAAATCCTCATCAGAGGTACCATCGTTATCGGAGTCGGGGCATCCAAATCGATCTGTTACAGATGTTCCTGAAACAGTCGGACAATGATCTGGATTGGTTCCTGTAGGCTCATCGCCAAATCCATCGCCATCAGCGTCTGCCCATTGTGTAGAATCATTCGGGAATGCATCATCGCCATCAGCAAAGCCATCATTATCGAGATCAGAACAACCAAGATTTCCTAATTCAGTTGAAGTTCCAAAGGTTGTTGGGCAATTGTCAGCGTTTGAGCCGGTTGAATTATCTCCGTAGCCATCACCATCTTGATCTGCCCATTGGCTCGGTTCAGATGGGAACGCATCAGCACCCTCTGCAGTAGTCCACGTCATATCCCCATCCGAATATCCATCACTATCAGAATCAAGGCATCCAAATCGATCCTCGAAGGATGTACCTGCAAAAGCCACACAAGAATCACCTTGTGTTGCAGGCTCAGGTTCATCACCGTATCCATCGCCATCAGAGTCAGCCCATTGGGTTGAATCACCCAAGAATGCATCAGCTCCGTTTGCAATGGTCCAAACTGAACCGTTGATGCCAGTTGGGTCAGGGTCAGAAGAACCATCTCCATCTTCATCAGGACAGCCATTCCTATCTCGTGAGGAGAAAGCTTTCACAGTATTACAAGCGTCTGCACCGTTCGAAACAAGCCATACGCCATCGTTGTTGGAATATCCATCCCCATCTCCGTCTAAACATCCAAATCGATCGAGAGTTGAGTTCCCGAGAATTGTGACACAAGCATCAGCTTGAAACCCTACGGCATTGTCTCCGTATCCATCGAAATCTTGGTCAGCCCATTGTGTGCTTTCTGATGGGAATGCATCGGCACCATTCGAAACAAGCCAAACACCATCTGGATTTGAATAACCATCGCTATCGCTGTCAGGACATCCCGCTCTGTCAATGGTCGATGTACCGTATGTGCTAACACAATCATCATCGTCGTCAATGACACCGTCGAAGTCCTCGTCCTCTGTGAGGTTAACCAAGGTTGTTTCCTGATTCAATGCCAGGGCGAAAAATTGTGGACCGCGTGGAACATTTGTCCCATTGACATGGACTTCCCAGGTACCCTGAGCAGGGTTTGAAAATTTCAATCCACGAAGGTTGTCAAGATTGTTTGATAATTCGGTCCAAGTTCCTGAAGGATCTTTTACAGCGAGATCAAGATCGTTCACGAGGTTAGTAGAAGCAACAGTCGTACTTTCAGGATCGGTCCAAGAAAGTACGATATTCAGGTCAGGAGCTGAGTTCGGAATGTTGAAACTCCATCCCCTATTTCCAGACGTTGAAACACTTTCATCCTCAATGAACGTGGCGTTCAAAGCATTTCGTAAATCAACAAGCCCCCATCCTTCATGATTGTTCGGAGCAGTTTCACCAGCACCATTTGTCACGTCGTTGTATTGACCCATCATGTCGTGTGCGCTTGTAGCAAAGATTGCCTTAACCAATGCAGAACTTGGGTCTTGATGACCCCGATTGTCGATGAGGTGTTCGAGGAGAAGAGCAGTTGCTCCAGCAGTCAACGGCGTTGACATGCTCGTCCCGCCCATGTATGTGTAACTTGAGTTGTATGCCAGCCAACCAACAGAACTTGTTGATCTTGATTTTGTCGAAAGAATAAATGTTCCAGGCGCAGAAATATCTGGTTTCAATCGCCCATCATCGACAGGTCCACGGCTTGAAAATGCAGCCATTCCACTTACGTTATCGGCTCTTAAGTCATTATTTATTGGAGATCCGTATGAACTTCCCCAGATGTAGTTTAGTGACGGGCGATCATTTTCACTCGCCCCAACAGTGAAGACATTCTTTGCAGTTGCCGGGTTTCCTAACGAATCGAAATCAATCTCTCCATTTGAGTTTGCATCTGCCCCTGAGTTTCCTGCAGAAAATAAGATTGTCATATTTGTGTAATCTCGCGCTGCAATGTCTGCTTGTAATGATCCAATAGTGTACTCGCTGTAACAAGTGCCATTGCAGGTGCTGCCCCAAGAATTAGTATGGACTCGAGAACCATTTTCAGCAGCAAATCTAAACAAATCAGTTTTGTTTGTAGGAATTCCTAGTAGCGTATTTCGCTCACCAGCAGGGTTACTTGCACACCATGATCCCACAGATTGGAAATACAATCTTGCTTCAGGAGCCATGCCTTTGATGTTTCCAGAAGAATCAGTCCCATCCCCTAGGACAGAACCCGCTACGTGTGTGCCATGTCCATCGATATCCTCCGCACCGTCGTTTGCAGGAGACCCGCATGTAGATGCCCACCATGATGTCATTGGAAGTGAGACAATATCGACGATGTGGTCTCTAAAATCTGGATGCATAGTGGAATCATTTGTACCGCTATCAAGTCCTGAATCTGCGACGGCTACGATAATGCCGGTGCCATCGACATAATCCCATGAAGAGTTGATTCCGCTCATTGTTGCTTGGCTCCATAAGTCAGGGGCCTTTAGAACCGTATCAGCCTCATCGTTTGTATGCGTGTACCAAAACTCCTCTTCCAACCATTCAATCTCATTCTGATTTGCTAACCAAGATATTGCAGAAGATGAGGGTTGTATGTAGGCTGTAGCAAATCTCCCTACATGATATGTCATCTCAATATCATTCATTGAGTGGATTTCTTCGGGAAGTGTTTTGCCGCTAAGTAGAAGGTTAACTGGAACCATATCTTGCTGGTAGAAGAGTTCCGATGTGCTTGAGAGATCACCTGTCAAAATTC
>Ga0206123_10001742_pt1 | contig 19979 bp, 22 predicted proteins | sample Helgoland_Spring_2_FD_160086 | JGI IMG/M metagenome (GOLD analysis project Ga0206123, IMG submission 160086) | Pelagic subsurface seawater microbial communities from Kabeltonne, Helgoland, North Sea - Helgoland_Spring_Bloom_20160316_1 | ecosystem: Environmental > Aquatic > Marine > Epipelagic ...
TTTGCACCGGGCCTGATTATAGACAGCCTGAGTGGCACTCCCCAGGGCGCCGCAATCGCAATACGGGGAATTGGCTCAAATGAAACCAGCAGGAACTATGAACCGGCAGTTGCACTCACCGTTGACGGTGTCTACGTCGGCACCCATGGCAGCCAGAATGCCTACCTGTTTGACTTCGAGCGAGTTGAGATCAGCCGGGGCCCCCAGGCTACCTATCAGGGTCCGTCGGCTATTGGTGGCGCAATAAACATGACCCGTTCTCGGCCAACGGGCAAAAAAGGGATAAAATCGCGAATCGCCCTGGGTACTAACAGTCACTCCGAATTTGGTCTGGTCGGCAACCTGCCGCTAACAGATAGCCTGAGTGGCAAGCTCGCGCTTAGTGGCAACTACGGTCAAGGTAACACCCTCGATAACGGCAATAGCGGGCGGGAGGAAAATAATGAAGACAGGTTGTTCATTTCGGCTTCAGTCCTTTGGCAAGCCAGTGAAAATCTGGAACTACAATACACTTTTGATAATGAATCTGACGACTCTGATACCCCGGGGCTATTAAACCTGAGTAACAGCAGTGATTTGTTATGTACAAATTCTGCCTCAAACCAGAATGCCAACTGCGCAAGATTACCTGATATATCTGTACCCGAAACGTCAAACCTCACAGCAACCAGCCAGAACTTTTCCAACGATCGAAGTCTGGAAGGCAAATACCATACCCTGAGAGCGGATTTTGACTACTGGAATCATCACTTTACAAGCATCACCGGACTGCGTACCACCGACGAATCAACAGATCAGGATCTCGATGCAACCTTTGTCGACTTCTATTCTTCAAGTTCACAGATCGATTATGACCAGCTAAGCCAGGAGTTTCGCGTCTACTCCGAATTCTCCGATACCGTCTCATACATGCTCGGCGCCTATTTTCTGGATGCTGAATATGATCTGAACCAGCAGGATAGCTTTATTCTCAACGCCCTTGATGACGCCAATCGTATCGTTCCAGTTGCTCCCGGTCGAACCCGCGATATTCTCAGCAAACACACCTCGAATACAAATTCGTTCTTCGGCCATGTTTACTACACCATTAATGAAAGCTGGAAGGCAGACCTTGGCTTGCGAAGAACTTCCACCGAGAAAGAATTAACTCACCGTGTTAACGACCCGGCAACAGCGGGAGATATAGTGCTTCAGGGCTCAGCCGAGTGGCATGAATTTAATACCAGCGCAGGGCTTTCCTATCGGGTAGACGATGGCGCAATGTTCTACTTTCGCTACGCCCACGATTTTCGGCCCGGTGGATTTAACGACAATGCAACCAGACTTGCGTCAGGACAACCCTTTGATGATCAATCCGTGGACAGCTATGAATTGGGATTGAAAAGCGAGTGGCTCGATGACACTTTAAGATTGGACTTCACACTATTCCAGAATCGATACAACGATAAACTCGAAAAATTTGCCCGTATTGCAAACAATAGCCGGGTTGAAACCGTGACGGACAACCTGTCTGCCTATGAGGTGCGGGGCTATGAACTTGAGTTTGAGACTGTGCCGATAGAAAACCTTTATATTCGCGGCAGCTATTCTCATATGAACGGTGACTATATCGAATTTGCGATTCCTGACGTGTCGGCTCCCGGCGATTTTATTGATTTTAGCAATGCCGCCCCTAACCGTGCACCTGCGGATATGCTGTTTGTATCTTCCCGCTATTCATTTGCCTATTTCCATGGCCAGGTAAATTTGAGCGCAGGTTATCGGTATACCAATGACTTCCAGACCAATCCTTATCTTCCCGCTGCAAGAGTAGACAATGCAACAAACTGGGATCTTGCCGCGGAATATGTCTGGCAGGATTGGCGCTTCAAACTCTTTAGCCAGAACTTCAATGATTCAAGATACCTGCAGAATGTCAGGCAAATATCCGATAGCGAAATTGTCTCGCTGGCACCAGGTTTAACACCACAAGGTATCGTCACTGTCGCCGAATATAACCGGCCAAGATTAACCGGCATTGAGATCACCTTCACCCCGACTTTCAATTAATCGAGAGGAACTAACATCATGAGCCTGACTTGTCCCAAGTGTCGCAGCGTAATGGAGAAAATCAGATACGTTGGTGTCGCAATAGACAGGTGTACCTCCTGCCGTGGGCTCTGGTTCGACAACCTGGAAAAGGAAGACTTGAAAAACCTTAAAGGTGCAGAGTCCATCGATATTGGCGATGAATTTATCGGGGCAACTTTTAATGAGGTTAAAGACTCCCCTTGCCCGCGCTGCGATGTCCCCATGAGTCAGGTTATCGTTTTAGATCCGTTCGAGATCAAATTTGAAGTCTGTGATGCGTGCCACGGCAACTTTTTTGATGCGGGTGAATTTCGTGACTACCTGGATGATGAAATCTTTGAGCAATTTCAGGCACTGGTCAACGGACTACCAAAAGGGTGAACCAACGCTTAATAACGCGACTCATCCAGTACTTTGCGAATCTTTTCAAGTTCCGGGATCAACTTCCCCAGTTCTTCAACTTTCATCGCCTCAAAAATAAGGGTAAGTTGGGGGGCCGCAGCAGCAATCGCAGCATCTCTGGCTAATCGACCTGTTGCCGTCATCCTCACAATTTTTTGTCTGCCAGAATTTACATCAGGACTAATTTCCACCAAACCTTTCGCTTCCAGTTTCTTCAACGTATTGGTGATTGCCCCTTTGGTAACTTCCATCGCCTTTGCCAGTCGACCGGGTGAAGCCTGATCATCAACTCTGGTAAACCAATTCAAAACACGGAACTGGGAACGATTCATGCCTAACGGCATCTGCTGCTCAAAGCGGGTATTCGATAGCTGGGCGATAATGCCTATTTCATTAAAAAACCGAAAAGCAAGATCAAGGTCAGTCTCCTTGACTGGTTTCATCTTCGATTCCCCTCTAATTTTTTCCTCTCACTTGCGTGCTTGATAATTAAAAAACTCCAATGAAATTAATGTTTGGGTTGCATTCTTTTTAAGTTTAGCCTTAAACTGTTTAATATTAAACTATAAAATTCATCAGGATTAAGTCAACCTGGAACTATCACATCAAGAGACCAGACGAATGAAAAAAATAATATTGTGGGTACTCGGTATCATTTTCGCCTTGTTTGCAGCCGTTATGATCCTGCAGATTGCCGCCTCTGAACGAGTCGAAGTTATTGATATGAAAACCCTGGATGAAAATGGCGAATATGTTGAAACCCGATTATGGATAGTCGACCACGATGGCATGCAGTATGTTCGCGCCGGTTCCGACTCTGGCTGGTATCTCCGCATGAAAGCCAACCCGGAGGTTTTAATGACTCGAAATGGTAAAGAAAACAAGTATCGTGCGGTAGAAAACAGACCCAAAGCTGACCTGATACAACAGCTTATGAACAAAAAGTATACATGGGGTGATGACGTCATTGGCTTGATGTTCGGCAGAGAGGATCCAATCCCGATGGAGCTTCATCCCCTCTAGCGTGAATCTACTATCATCAATTTGGCTATTAGGGAAAAATCAATTCAATGACCTGGATTTCAGGCCAAAAACTTATGGTATATTCTCGGCTTGTTTGTAACGATTTAATGGATGCTCAATGCAAGCTGTAATTTGCAATCAATTTGATTCACCTGACAAGCTGAAAGTACACAATATTGATGACCCGGTCCCCAGGGATAACGAAGTTCTAATCCGGGTTCATGCAACGGGACTCGGCTACGTTGATGCACTCACGGTTGCAGGGCTCTACCAGATCAAACCAGAGACACCTTTTATTCCAGGTAATGAGATTTCCGGGGTGGTCGAACAAACCGGCGAAGAAGTTAAACATTTGCGCGTGGGTCAACGAGTGCTTGCGATGCCAAGTCAAGGTGGACTCGCAGAGCTCGTATGTCTGTCGGAGACTCGGTGTACAACCATACCCGAAGTACTCTCCCATGAGGGTGCTGCCAGCTTTCTGGTGAACTACTGCACGGCCTACCATGGGCTTGAACGCTGCGGGCAACTTAAGGAAAAGGAAACCATTTTAATTCTCGGGGCTAGCGGTGGCGTCGGTATGGCAGCGATCGATGTGGCCCGGGCAATGGGTGCTGAAGTGATTGCTGCAGCTTCAACCAAAAAGAAACGCGATGCCTGTCTCGAACTCGGTGCCGACCATGTGGTTGACTATACAAAACCGAACTGGCGGGACGAGGTGAAGAAAGCTCTCGATGGCAAACCCCTAAATGTGGTTTATGATCCGGTTGGTGGCGAATTTTCCGAACCTGCGCTTCGATGCCTGGGTCCCGATGGTCGATTTCTTGTTGTCGGTTTTGCCGGTGGAACTATTCCCTCGGTCCCTCTAAATCTACCCCTGTTAAAACGTTGCTCCATCATTGGCGTTAACTGGGGTGGTTACATTGCTGACAACCCCTCCGAATCACGTCCGGTTTTAACCACATTGCTGGAATGGATAGCTGCAAGAAAACTCAATCCGCAGGCCGGTGAAACAGCACCACTAAAGAAAGCCGGTAGCGCAATGATGAAAATGCTAAACCGCAAAGCCATCGGTAAAATTGTCATTACCATCACAGAATCAAGCTAAACTCCAAACGGAAATACTATGTCAGATAGCAGTAAACTCTCCGTCACACCTTTCAAAATCCCGGATTCAGACGAGCAAATCGCAGACTTAAAAACGCGGCTGGCCCTGACCCGATGGCCCGACAAGGAGACCCCAACGGATTGGAGTCAGGGTATTCCCCTGGCTTACATGAAAGAAATCAAGAACTACTGGCAAAACGAATACAACTGGCAGGACAGGGTCGCGAAACTTAACCAGTGGCCGGGTTTTATTGCCGAAGTTGAAGGTCTTGACATACATTTCCTGCACATTCGCTCTAAACATGAACAGGCAAAACCGCTGCTGCTGACCCACGGTTGGCCTGGTTCCATTATCGAATTTCAAAAAGTCATCGGACCCTTGTCTGACCCAACTGCCTTTGGAGGCGACGCCGATGATGCCTTCCATGTGATCTGCCCCTCTCTGCCGGGGTTTGGCTATTCCGGAAAACCGGTTTCAACCGGTTGGGACATCGCAAAAATTGCCGGGGCCTGGGATCAGCTAATGATAGGACTGGGGTACGACAAATATTTCGCCCAGGGAGGAGACTGGGGCTCAATTGTCACCGCAATGATCGGCGCCCAGAATCTTGGTCATTGTCAGGCCGTACACATGAATATGCCAATTGCACCCCCGGACCCAGAGAAGATGGATGATCTGACGGAGCTTGAGCAAAGCGCGTTGGCAGCCCTGCAGTTCTATCAGGACCATGACTCAGGTTACTCAAAACAACAGGCGACCCGGCCCCAGACGCTTGGTTACGGACTGGTGGACTCCCCCATCGGGCAGGCTTCCTGGATCCTCGAGAAATTTTATCAGTGGACAGACTGTGACGGACATCCGGAAAATGTGCTGAACAGGGATGAACTACTCGACAATGTTATGCTGTATTGGTTGCCGGCGACCGGTGCTTCTTCGGCCAGAATTTACTGGGAAAGCTTTGGAAACACTGCAGTGGATGAAATTACTATTCCAACCGGCTGCAGTATTTTCCCTAAAGAAATATTCAAGACATCAAGACGCTGGGCCGAATCGAAGTTCACAAACATCATTCACTTCAACGTGCTGGACAAGGGTGGTCATTTTGCCGCTTTCGAGCAACCAGAGGTTTTTGTTGACGAGGTTCGTACCTGTTTCCGACAGGTACGAAGCTAGATCCCAGGACGGTGAAGAAGACGGTCAGTGAATTTGGCCTGATCTCACCTTTTACAAACAGGGGCCGGACGTTATAAATACGCGTCCTTTGGGTGGGCTACAATTAGACAAGTTTCAGACACCTGATTAAAACGACTAAATCAATCAATATCCAACTACCAGGAGCGCCAAATGGCTAAAATCAAGTTCATCCAGCACGATGGAACAGAAATAGAAGTTGATGCAGAAATTGGAGCGTCAGTGATGAACGCTGCAATTGACAATGGTGTCGCAGGCATCGACGCAGATTGTGGTGGTGAGTGCTCCTGTGCAACCTGCCATGTTGTCATCGACGCAGCCTGGATTGGAAAACTTGATGCAATTTCGGATCAGGAAAGCTCAATGCTTGATCTCAATCCGGACCGTGAAGAAAGATCACGTCTTTCCTGCCAGATTCCGATGACGGAAGAAATTGACGGCATGATTGTTAATTTGCCAGAATTTCAATACTAGTTTGGTACTTAGGTGCGGTGCTGGAATTTAATTCGGCACCGCCTCTACCTCTTCCCTTCCCCTTAGCCCTGCCCTCCAACACTTATCTCGCCGACTTAATTGCACCTTTAATAAACTTGATATGACTACCCACGAAGAACTCGGAATTAACCCGGTTCAAAATCGTTTTGTCCCAATCGATCAGGAAAGTTGTTCGTCTCACACCAAAACCCATCGGGCCATTCAGACCATAGGCTTGTATCACCTTTTTGCCCTCATCAAATAACAATGGAAAAGGCAGCTTGTGGGATTTTTTGAATCGCTGATGGCTGGCCACCGATTGCGGACTGACGCCAACAACGTTCAGGTTTGCATCGAGAATGTCATCGTGGATATCCCGAATACTGCAGGCTTCCTGGGTACAAACCGGGGTAAAGTCGGCCGGATAGAAATAAAGAATGAGTGGCTGCTCATCTTCGAGCAAATCTTCAAGGCTGATCGGTTCGCCATCTTCATTTTGTAATTCAAAATCGGGGGCAGTATCACCTATTTTCAACACGATTAGTTCCGCCGTATATTAAAGGCCAGCATTCTATCAGGATAAATTGCCGGGGAGATATAGATATGCGCGGGGTAAGTGAGTTGTGGACAGGCAAAAAAAAAGGCTGGCAATCGCTACAACGTAAGTTGTAGCACCAGCCTGCAAATGGCTAATGATAGAATACGGGGATCTATCGAATAGCCACGGAGCTACCGGCCACATAGCGACCGGAATCAGTGCCAAGGGCAGTCACGTTTCTGCCGCTGGTATCTGTGACACAGGAAGTTCGAAGCTTTTGTCGTTCTCCATTAGCATCCCAGACATTTCCATTAATGAAATAATTTGTGGTATCGGCAGCTTTTTTGACAAGGTAGGTTCGGTCCAACACCAGACCAGCCCCACGAAATTGGGTTTGCAATTCGGCTTCACACTGCTTGAAGCCCCGCTCTGTTACCAACGATGATGCACTGGCAGCTGTAGATAGCCCAAATGTTAAAACCATTCCGGTTAATATTCTGTTCAACATGATTCTCTCTCCAAGTCTGATATTTGTTTGTATTTCAGATCAGCCTGTGAACTGGCTCGCGTCACTCAAGCTGTGAAATGAATTCTGGTCTGAATCCGGGCAACTGTCCTTGCGAGAACGTTGAATTTACCTGCCTAATGTCTTGCTGCTCTGCCAAAAACCTGTTTTCTTCCTACCTTCTCTCTGCCCGAACGTTATATGCCGCAAAAACAGGGCAAACCGACTGGGTCGGATTTGTCGGAATGGGATACCCGGGGTAAGATAATTCTGGACAGCAGCCTGTCTGGTCGCCGATTTTGAATGGCACCGGACATAAACCCGGAACAGAGCAGCCTGACCACATGCTATTAATTGGTGATTGGACAGTACATCAAGAGCTTGATCGGCTTACCCAGCATGATGAGGAAGTACACATCACGCCAAAGGCGATGGATGTGCTCATTCACCTCGCGGATAACCAGGGCAAGCTGGTTACCAAAGAAGCCCTGCTCGATACCCATTGGCGCGGCGCAATCTCCGGCGACAACGCTGTCCACAAGGCAATGGCAGAGCTTCGTCGTGTATTCGGTGATAACCCGCGGAATCCATCCTATATTGAAACCTTTCCCAAGCGGGGCTATCTGCTGATTGCAGATGTTACCAATACAAAATACAACAACCGTCGAGGTGATCGACCTAATCGCAATATACAGGCACTGGCAATATCCGAACCGATCACCGCACCAGTTCTGCCGGTACAGAAGATCCTGGCGGACGATGCCATCATTTCAGTCCTGCCTTTTCAAAATCTGGTGCCCGGTGGTGAATTTGAACACTTTGGCGCCGGCGTTGCCGCAGAAATCACCAACGCCCTGGGGCGGTCCGGTCTGGTGAAAACCATCTCCCACTCGGCTTCAAATCAGCTTTTTAACGATGCCACAATGACCCTCGACCCCGTTAAAATTGGAAAAGCCCTGAATGTGACCCATGTACTGGAAGGGGCTATCCGCAAGGATAAGGAGATGGTTCGTATCACCGCACAACTTCTCGACACCAGCGATGGCACCCAGTGCGCCGCCAAACGCTTCGACCACCACCTTTCACCGGAAGCCGCGGGCGCCCTGATCGCAACACAGGAGGAGATTGCCTTACCGGTTCTTAACCTGCTGTATGATTATTTTGGTATCGCTCGCCAAGCAAGACCGATATCCCGTGTTTCACGCTCCCCTGATCAGAGCTACCTGAACGACATTTTCGATCGCTAGGCAGGATTACACACAAATCATCAGCTTATGATCCTGATCAATTGATTTATCTGTAGAAATCACGACAATAGCCGCGAAAGTATCCTTATAAAGCCCCATACTATCCCAATGAACCCAACGACTAATCCATCAGACAATCAGGCATCCGAACCGGCATTGCCGATTGTTGTCTGCGCACTCTACAAATTTGTCACCCTGGAGGATTTTGAGGCGTTGAAAACCCCATTACTTGCAACGATGGAGGGCCTTGGTATTCGGGGTACCTTGCTACTTGCAACGGAAGGTATCAATGGCACCGTTGCCGGTCCCAGACCGGCAATTGACGCGTTGCTGGATTACCTGCGAACTGATGATATCTTCAAAGGCCGTCTGCAGAATATTCAATCAAAAGAGTCCTATGACGAGACCATTCCATTCCATCGAACCAGGGTCAAACTCAAAAAAGAAATTGTGACCATGGGGGTTGATGCAATCGATCCTAATCAAATAGTCGGGACCTATGTAAAACCCCAGGCATGGAACCAACTTATTTCCGACCCGGACGTTATTCTGGTTGATACCAGAAATGAATATGAGGTCCAGATTGGTACTTTTAAAAATGCCATCAATCCACACACAACCTCATTCAGGGAATTTCCGGAATATACTGCCAGTCATCTGGACCCGAAGGTTCACAAAAAAGTGGCCATGTTCTGCACCGGTGGGATTCGTTGCGAAAAATCAACCGCCTACCTGAAAGAACAGGGGTTCGATGAGGTCTATCATCTTGAAGGTGGCATCCTCAAATATCTGGAGGAAGTCCCGGAACAGGAATCCATGTGGGAGGGTGAGTGTTTTGTATTCGATAACCGTGTCACCGTGGATCACAATCTGGAAAAAGGCAACTATGACCAATGTCATGCCTGCAGGATGCCGATCACAGAACAGGACAAATTGAGTAATGCTTACCAGGCTGGTGTGAGTTGCCCCCATTGTATCGATGAGCTTTCTGACTCACAGAAACAAAGATTTCGCGAGCGCCAGCGACAGGTGCAACTAGCGAAAGCGCAAGGCAAGATGCATATCGGCGGTGATGCAAAGACTGCCCAGCAGGAAAACAAGCTGGCAAAGGCGCAACTGAAGGAACGTCAGCGGCAACGCAAGTAAGCATCGACCTCAATCAAGGGCCAGTGTCACAAGCGCCATTCCTTCCGTTACAATTTCAACTGTTTCAGTGACAAAACCAAACCGGTGATAGAGTGCCATGGCTGGTTGATTACCGGTGGCAGTAGTCACACGAACTGATTTGACCCGGGCATCAACAATGCCCTTAACTAACCGGCTTGCCAGGCCTCGCCGGTGATATTCGGGGGTTACCACTAACCGGGCGATCAACAGATAATCACCCTCCTGTTCCAACTCAATTAGAGCGACAAGCAAGTCCCCGTCGTGAATCCCAAAAAACTGGTTGTTCGAACGACGGATATCAATTGTGGTTTCTTCAAGTGGAGGAAATTCTGTGACACCAAGCAGATTTGCTTCATGGGTGTATGCGGCCCGTGACACCCGGTGAATATCTGCCGCAACGGCAGATATCCTGTGCGCCAATAGGGATTGGGATTCAGTCAACCCATCTGTCCCAATGCATAATGGTCGAAGCAGGTGGCCGGGTTGCGCGTTTGAAATCTGTACCTTTTGTGTAGGCAACCGGCAACAACGCAATCTGCATGACATCATCAGGTATACCCAACAATTCAGCCGCTTCTTTTTCGCAGGCCAGATGCAGGGAGGTTAGACATGAACCAAGTCCCCTGGCCCGCAGCGCCAGCTGAAAACTCCAGACTGCAGGAAATACAGATCCCAGCATGGCTGCAACCGCCATGGTCGGTGCACCTTCCGGTGGCCTGCCCTGCATACACGGAATAACATGCAAGGGGGCATGCTGCAGATTATTCGCTAGAAACATCGCAGAATCGATCACTCGTTTAGTCTGTTTGTCACCGGACACCTCAGCACTTTTTGCTTCGCCTGCCAGATACCCCTCCGCCGCAACCCGGTAGAACTCCGCCAGTTTTGCGCGCTTGGCTGCATCTTCAACCACAATCCAGCGCCAACTCTGTGAGTTGGTCCCGGTAGGTGCCTGCTGGGAAATCGAGATACACTCCTCAACAATCGATTTTGGTACCGGCTTGTCAAAATCAAGCCGTTTCCGGACAGCCCTGGTTGTGCAGAGCAACTCATCAGTCATTGCTAAATCAAAATCCATATTCCTTTCCTTTTTTAAGTATCCGACCCGACGCTTAAACAGCCAGCTTCAGGTCACAGATTTTTAGGCGTTAATTTTCGGCGGACAATAGCCTTGGTAACAATCGAAAAACCTCAACACTGGTGCCCATACCTATATGGGTTCCCCGGGTCTCAAAGTGTTCGACATCGGGACTCTTGTCGTCAATGCAGGCACGCCAGGCAACAACGCCGTCGAGCTTACTGTAAATACTACGGATCGGCACTTTAATCGGATTACGCTGCCGAACGTGTAATAACTGATTCATCTCCTCCGGGGTCAAGCCGGTCTCTTTCATGACCATCCGGGCAATACTCGACGCGCCTGCACCACCCTTGACCGGCGAGCCAATGGTAATGACCCGCTCAACCAGTTCAGGATGATCCCTGGCAACTTCACGAGAAATAATGCCACCTCGACTCCAGCCAACAAGCCTCACCTTCTGTTGAAATTCAGCTTGCATGGCCTGCACTGCCGCAAGGACCCCGGGCAAATGATCCATCATTCGCGCGGCATTAGTACCAAGTCCCCAACCTCGAGCCTTGTAGCCGATAGAGTTCAGAAACTGTCGCAGCACAAATGTCGAATTGTCATCTGCCATAAAACCAGGCAGTACCAGCACAGGTTCACCTTTTCCTCGTTGAGCCTGAAACCGGATAATCGGCAGTTGCAACATAAGCTGGGTCGCTTCAAAGCCAACCCGGCCCTCCATCGCGCGAAGCAGGGCGCTGGGCGGTGTGATTTTTTCAGTCATAGCAGTACATCTTCGAGTATTGGGGAACCAGGGAGTCAAGAACGTCATATCGACGATCACCAATCATGCGTGAGGATTGCATAACGACGACAACCTTGTAAAGATGAAGCCATTATGAATGCAGAAGAAGCCAGAATTAAGTTCGCGGAAACCGTCAATCGACGGGATGAGGACATATCGCTGGACAAAGCTGTACTTTTAATTGCCGCCGAAGCCGATCCCGCTTTGGACATCGACCGGTATTTACTCATACTTGATGAACTGGCGAGCAAGTTTGAAGCTTCGATTACCGGTAGACCATCGCTCGGCATATCCGTTTCCGGTTTGAGTGAATTTATTCACCAAACGGAAGGTTTCTGTGGCAACGTAACCGACTATTATGCGCCGGAGAACAGCTACCTGAATCACGTCATTGACGTGCGCCAGGGTATTCCTATATCACTTGCACTCGTCCACATTTGCCTTGGCACCAGACTTGCCATACCCGTTCGGGGAATCAACTTCCCTGGCCACTTTCTGGTCAAGTATGGCACGGACAAACATATTATTGTCGACCCCTTCTCGGGCCGAATATTAAGTGAGCCAGACTGTGCCACCCTGCTAAAACAAATTGCCGGGCCAAGGGCACTGATCAAACCCGAATATTTTGAGACCGCTACTAATCGCAGCATCCTTATCCGGGTGCTGGATAATCTGAAACAGATTTACTGGAAGAACAAAGCCTGGGAAGAAAGCAAGGCGTGCATCGAAAGACAATTGCTTTTGCTACCGGACCAAAGCGAATTCAGTATCCAATTAGGCGCTATTTACGAGATGCAGGGAGAGATGCCGCTGGCACAACACACCTACACTCGTGTCCTGCAGGAATGTAATGATGAGCAACTCGCCCAGGTTGCGAGTAAACGTCTGTTGGCAATGGGTAATACCAACAGAACCATTCATTAAAGAAGGTCACTAATCAGGCGTTTAGTAATTCCAGCGCCTGACCGGCCCGATGTGCAACACCCTCTTTTGAGCGTTCCAGATCCATTTCCCGGCCTTCACCCATGGCACCCACCAGATAACGTTTGTACACACCCTGGCCAATCGCCGCCAGACGCCAGTGGGAAAATGCCCGATAGTAGTTTATGTCAGCAAGGTCACGACCCGTGTTGTTTGAATAGCTCGAACACAACTCATCCCTTGTCGGGTAACCAGGCATCAATGTTGGCGCAGAATCTCCCTCACTTGATTCGATTTCACCCGGTGCAACCCAATTGTTAAGCAGGTATCCAACATCCGCCAACGGATCTCCAAGGGTACAAAGTTCCCAATCCAGCACGGCCTGAATCCTTTTGCCGGCGACAATCATATTACCGAGTCGATAATCACCATGGACAATCGTCGCACCAACCTGCTCTGGCATACGTTCCTCCAGTAGCCTGGCACTTTCTTCCATCGCCGGTATTGGATGGGTTTTGGTTGCAACCCACTGCTTGTTCCATCTTTTTAGTTGCCTCGCCAGATAAGCTTCCTTTCGACCCAATTCACCCAGACCCACATCATCCGGATTGATCATATGAAGATTAGACAGCACCTCCATCACATGAAGTCCCAGATCTCTTCGGTCTGACTCTGCCACCTGCTGACCAATCACTGAATCGTGTAACACCAGACCCTCAACATGATCCATGACATAAAACGGCGCATTGTTCACGCTAACATCGGTACAAACACCAATGGTTGTCGGGACCGGGATTGAAGAGCCTTGTAGGGCAGAAATGATCTTATGTTCCCGGGCAACATCGTGGGCACTTTCAAGCACATGACCAAGCGGCGGACGACGCAATACAAAGTCCCTACCATTCGCATCGGTACAGCGAAAGGTCAGATTTGAATGTCCACCGGCAATCAAGGAAAATTCCATCGGCTCTACCAGATCAGGTACTGCCTGCTTAAACCATGCCGTCACTTTTTCTACATCTATACCTTCAATCATTAATCACACACTCGTTAATAGATAAATTACTGGTCGAACCGGCTCATTTTTTACTTATCTGCCGATTTTTTCGCCGGTGCCTTTTTTGCCGTGGTTTTCCTGGCAGCGGCCTTCCTGGCCGGCGCGCTTTTTTCAACTGTCTTTGCCGCTGGTGTTTTTGCCGCTGGTGCCTGGGCCGCCGCCACCGCATCCAACATTTCATCAATGCTGGCCTGCAGACAATCTGCAAAAAATTCAGGGTCTGGCACCATATCGCGACAGGCATTAATTGATATGGTTATTTGTCCACAGTAGCTAAATACCGGGAACATTAAACCCATACCATCGTGCAAGGGTCCCAGACCATATTGGGTAACCAGCCTGGCGCCCGCTGAATACAAGGGAAACTGGGGGCCAGGTACATTACTAACAACACAGTTATAGGGATGGCTAATCTGCTCCGCCATGCCTACCTCTGAGTACAACCTTGAAGCCAGTGCTGCTGTGGTTGACGGAACAAATTGACCAAAGTCAGTCATCAATTTTGCGCCGACGGCGTTGGTCATTTCCTTCGACGACATCGCTGAAGCGTGTACAGACTTAAGGCGCTGAAGTGGATCTTCGATATCCGTACCCAGCGCAACAGTCATCGCTGCAACGCTGTTGCCCTCACTACCGGACTCGTTTGTTGACCTGACCGATATCGGTGCCATGGCAATCAGTGAGATCTCCGGCAATTCCTTTTTGGACAACAGATAACGGCGCAGGGCACCGCCACAGATCGCCAGTACAGCATCGTTAATCGTCGCACCTTCCACTACATGTTTCACCGCTTTGACGGCGGCCAGTTCAACACTACGACCCTCAACCACTCGATGACTCGACATCACCTTGCCAAACCGGGTTTTGGGTACATCGGCATTAACCGAGAACTTTCTCTTGGCCAGCCCCGTCTGGAAATTCGCCATCGCCGGTATGGCGCGAGCCATGACTTCTGCATAGCGAAATGGCTGGGTGAAATTATTAAACTGGGCACGGGTGAAAAGCTCAAACGGATTCGGCGCATCTTCTCCGCGCCAGGGTCGGTCAGGCTTGGGTGGTGGCGGCCCGTAAGGCTCAAGGCTATGCAGCACCTCGGTAATATCCGCTCCGGCGACACCGTCGATACAGGCATGGTGTATTTTTGACACTAACGCATAAGAGCCTTTTGGCAAACCCTCAATCGCATCAAGCCCCTCGATAACAGTCAGCTCCCAGGGTGCTTTGGTCATATCAAGCGGGCGCGAGTGAAGTCTGGCAACCTGGATGAAAAGCTGACGCCAATCCCCCGGTTCCGGCAATCTGATATGGCGAACGTGAAATTCGAGATCAAAATCCTTGTCTTCAATCCAGTAAGGGTGGTCAAGATTAAAAGGCACCTCCACCAATTTACGCCGAAATGTTTTGGCCAGATGAAGCCGATCTTCAATAAACTGCAAAATATCCTTGAACCGCTGTTTACCGCCCTTCACTGTTGACGGATCGTAAATCGCCACACCCCCTATGTGCATTGGGCTACGGGTATTTTCACCATAGATGAAGGTTGCATCCTGAGCAGATAGCTGTTCCATGTGACGACTCCATTAAATCCTTTATTTCAGAGGTGACCAGAATACCCTAGCCGGGGATGATATTGCACCTGTTCGCTGGTACCTTAGGCTGATATCCAAAAGCCGAGACGGAAAAGCCCAACTCAACCGGAAGCCTGCGATGAAAATTAAAACCATGCGTTGTCATGAAATCAATGACGACATCAGTACTGTGACCCTCGATGAGATTGACCTGACCGCTCCTGCAAGCGATGAGGTCCAGATCAGAATAATGGCCTGCGCTGTGAACTTTCCGGATATCCTCATGATCCAGGGCAAATATCAATTTGCGCCACCCCTGCCCTTTGCCCCAGGAGGCGAAGCCGCGGGTATTGTTCTCGCGGTGGGAACCGATGTGACGGAATTTCAGGCGGGCGACCGAGTCTCGTTCGGTGATCGCTATGGCGGCTTCTCCGAGGCGATCAACATAAACGCACAAAACGTCAGGAAGATACCGGGCAAGCTGTCATTTGAGAAAGCCGCGTCCTACCAGACAACTTACCTCACCGCACTGGTTGCACTCACTATCCGTGGCAGGCTCAAAGCAGGCGAAACTTTGCTGGTTCACGGCGCCACTGGCGGAGTTGGTATGGCCGCGGTTGATCTTGGTAAACATCTCGGTGCAACAGTTATCGCCACTGGCGGAGACGACACCAAGCTTGCCGTGGTGAAAGCCAGGGGGGCGGATCATGTCATTAACTACACCCAGGCCGACGGTAGCCTCGGCGGTTTTAAGGACAAGGTAAAAGAACTGACCGATGGCCGGGGTGCAGATGTTATTTATGATCCTGTGGGTTGCTCGGTATTCGATGAGTCCATGCGCTGCATAAACTGGGATGGCCGCATACTGGCAATTGGGTTTACCAGCGGTGTCTGGCCAAAAGCCGCGGTCAATCACATACTAATCAAACAAATTTCGGTGATCGGTGTCAGGGCAGGTGAAATCGGCCGACGCGACCCGGAAATCGGCAAGCGCTGCCGACGTGAACTAACAGAACTACTGGAATCAGGCGCGATAGATCCCTACGTCTGTGCCGGCTTTCCACTGGAGCAGGCGGTGGATGCCATGAACATGCTGACCCAGCGTAAGGTTGTTGGCAAGGTAGTTGTTACCATGAATGGTTACAGCATCGACACCTGAGCGACAAATTAAAACAGCTAATACAGACTGTTAAACCAGACAAAAACAGAGAAAACAAAAATGACTGATGTGGATGTATACTTTTCCTTTAGAAGCCCCTACTCGTATCTGGCAACCCCGGGCATGCTGGAAATTAAAAAGAACTACAGTGTCAACTTGAATTTGCGACCCATTTTGCCGGTCGCCATTCGCACCCCTGAAACCCTGTTTAGCCCCGCCAATATGCCGAGGGCCCGCTACATACAACTTGATTGGCCGAGGCGGGCACGATTTCTTGGCATGTCAGACAAATGGCCGTCCCCGGATCCCATTGTCCAGGATATGAAAACCCTGAAAGTCGCCGAGGAACAACCCTATATCTACCGCCTCAGCTTTCTGGGTGTTGCTGCACAAGCCAAGGGCCGAGGTCCCGAATTTGCCTATGAAATCTCCCATCTGTTGTTTGGTGGGACAAAAAACTGGCATCAGGGTGACCATGTCAAACAGGCAACGGCACGGGCAGGCCTGGACCTGGCAGAGCTTGAAACTGCCATTGCATCCGGCGAACAGATAAAGGAGATCGAACAAAATCAAAAGTTTCTCGATGATGCCGGTCACTGGGGTGTACCCACGTTTGTCATTAATGGTGAACCTTTCTTCGGCCAGGACCGTATCGAAACCCTGTGCTGGCACATGGACAATCTTGGCCTTAGAAAGTAATCGCCGTATAGGAACTATTAGAGCCCATGACCTTAACAATAGAGAAAAACCTCGCAGTCTCCGAGGCAGACCAACTGCGACAGCGACTGGATGAGTACAACGAACCCATTGTCGGTAAACGCACAACCAGGGATCTTGGCTATGCGATTAGAAATGAAGAAGGTGAACTGATTGGCGGTCTTATAGGTTCTATCGTCTGGACTATGCTGCATATTAATGTGATCTGGGTATCCGAATCTTTGCGGGGCAAGGACTACGGCTCAAAGTTAATGGCGCAAGCCGAGGACGAAGCAAAATTATACGGCTGTGAATTTGCCAGGCTGCACACTTTCAGTTTTCAGGCTAAACATTTTTATCTAAAAAACGGTTACACCGTCATTTCTGAAACCGAGGATTTTCCAAAAGGTCATTCCCAGTATTTGATGGTCAAAGCCCTGTCATGAAAGAGTCTGACCTCTACCCTCCCCTGAAATATTATCTGGAAACCCAGGGTTATGAGGTTAAAGGGGAAGTTCAGAATTGTGATGTGGTTGGCGTCAGAGGCGATGAAGCGCCACTTGTGGTCGAACTCAAACTGTCGTTTAACTTGCATGTCATTTTGCAGTCGGTCGAACGACTTGCCCTGACACCCCATGTTTATATCGGCGTCCCACGAAAGACTAAAGTTGTTGCAAAAGAACGCAAACGTATCAATAAACTGCTGCGCAGATTGGGATTGGGGCTGATGCTGATCAACCCGGCGACTAAAGCTGGCGGTGACGCTAAAAACAAAGGTAAAAGTGGCAGTGTCGAAATCATCCTCGACCCGAAGCCCTACCAACCCAGGGAATCAAATGTACGCAAACAACGTCTGCTGGGGGAATTTTCCAAACGGGTGGGTGACCCGAACAAGGGTGGTAGTCAAAAAAGAGGCGGCACCATGACCGCTTACCGACAAAGGGCCATCAGGGTTGCCGAGCACTTACTGGTTCAGGGTCCGGAAAAAGCGTCTGAGGTTGCAATGGCCCTGGAACTTCCGGAAGCTAAAAGAATCCTGTACCAAAATCATCATGGCTGGTTCGAGCGAGTCTCAAGGGGTATCTACGAGCTTTCACCCCGAGGCAAAACTGAGCTGCCCCGTTGGCGGCAATCGGAGGATGATTAATATGAGTCAGGGTCAAACCCAAAGGGCCAAAATAATAAGCTGCACGCCTTCTTTTAGCGTCAACTCTATCACCGATGCCAAAACTCACTATGTGACTCGACTTGGATTCAACCTCGACTGGGAGTGGCAAAATGGCGAGACAGGCGAAACGGTTATGCAAGTCAGTTGGGACAACCTGAAACTGTTCCTGCTTGAATCCGAACCGTTCAATCCTGGACAAAGATTGAATATCTATGTCTCGGCGCTGGCACCGCTGGTTGAGGAATGGAACCGAAATCAGGACAAAAAGCTCTCGATTGTGGTTGAACCGCCCTACGACCTCCCGACCGCTTACATCCAGGATGCCGATGGAAATGTGTTGAGCGTACAAGAGGCACAATCCGATACTCAGCATTCCATACAACAGACATCCGTCGACACTATTGTCGCACAATTGACTAATTTGGTGTCAGCAGATCAACCACTTCCAAGTGCCGGACAGATCATGAATGAATTTGGTGTAACTGCAGGTGTCGCCCACGAGGCTTTAAGTCGATACCTGCAATCAGGATAATCCCTGGGCTAGCAATAGTATTTTTGCCAATGTGCGGAAAAAATAAACGTCTATCAACCCTTATCTAATGCTGCTTAACTAATGCTGCTTAACTACCCCACTCGCCTCCAGCACACCAATCTCATCGTCCAGAAACCCGGCCTCCTTAAGAATCAAACGGGTATGTTCACCAATCTCCGGTCCGTCCTTCGGCACCTTCTTGTCAAAACCGCCCACTTCAATGGGGTTACCGATGGTCCATTGATAATCCGGGTTATCCGATTCGGTGCGCACAATGGCACCGTTCTCAATCAGGTGTGCGTCTTCAAGCACTTCACGGACGGTTTCAACCACACTAAAGGTGGCATCAACGGCTTCCAGCGCTATCACTGCATCAACCAGATTCAATTTTGCAAATCCCGCCGCAAACAGCCCCCGCAAATCTTCCCGGTGAGCCATAATGCCCGCCATATCTGCAAAGCGTTCATCCTCAAGCCATTCCATGTGACCCAGAGCTTTGCACAGCCGCGGCCACTCCCGAACCGGGTCAGCACCCACTAGTTGAACGTAGCGTCCGTCCCTGGTGCCATAGGGCAACATAAAATGACTACGATAACCGTGTTCCTTCAGCACATCTGTAATGCTATTGCCGGCAATCGCCGCCTGCAGTGGCATACCGTTGGACCACACCCCATTTGCCGCAAGTGAAGTTGCAACATAACTGCCTTCGCCGCTTCGCTCGCGATGAAACAAGCCCATCATAATGACTGAAAACAGCGACATGGCACTGGCATGATCCCCCACACCACCCACGGCATTCGGCGGTCTCTGGTCACTGGAGGTCATCAAATCCAGAATACCGGAGCGTGCCCACCAGGCAGCAATGTCATAGGCGCGGCGACCACTATCCGGGCCGCGGGTGCCGTAACCCGTGATATGGGCAAACACCAACCTTGGGTTGATCTTCTTTAAGGTCTCGTATTCGAGATCGTATTTCGCCAACTGATCCGTATTGAAATTCACCAGAATGACGTCTGCACCCTCAACCAGCTTATGCAACACCGCCTGACCTTCCTTGCCCCGAAGGTCAATGGCGATATCCCGCTTGTTTCTTGAGGTCAGCGACCAGAAATAGTTGGTACGGTATGCCGCAACCAGACCACGGTAGCTATCGCCAGTCGGCGGCTCAACCTTGATGACATCCGCGCCAAAATCCGCCATTACTGTGGCCGCTGCTGGCCCTGCAACATAAGAGGCAACATCCAGCACTCGCACGCCCTCAAGTAAATATTCCATTCAACACCCC
>Ga0206123_10001743_pt1 | contig 19956 bp, 14 predicted proteins | sample Helgoland_Spring_2_FD_160086 | JGI IMG/M metagenome (GOLD analysis project Ga0206123, IMG submission 160086) | Pelagic subsurface seawater microbial communities from Kabeltonne, Helgoland, North Sea - Helgoland_Spring_Bloom_20160316_1 | ecosystem: Environmental > Aquatic > Marine > Epipelagic ...
CCGAGAGTTGTGTTACTATTACACCGACAGACACATTAAGAGTAATAAATTTAAATACAAATGCACCTTCAATTGTGTGTTGGGAAACATGTTCTTTTTGTATAATATATGGCTGTACAGATTCAACAGCTTCTAACTTTAATCCTATTGCAACTGTTGATGACAGCACTTGCATTACATGTAACTATGGCTGTATGGATACATTAGCAATGAATTTTGACTCACTAGCTACTTGCCAAGACACTTCCTGTATTTATCCCCAAATATTTGGTTGTACAGATTCAACAGCATGTAATTATGATTTTTTAGCGAATATAGATGATAGTTCTTGTGGGTATATAGTTGGGTGTACAGATTCTTTAGCATTTAATTATGATTCTTTGTCGACATGCAATGATAGTAGTTGTTTGTATGAATATAATGTTACATTTCAATTAGACCTTAGAGAGCAAGTAAATATTTCATATATAATACCAGAGATTAATGGAGCATTTAACGGATGGTGTGGTAATTGTGCTCAAATGACTGATGTAAATAATGACTCTATTTGGGAAATAACAATCCCATTACTTGAAGGCTCAGGTCCTTCAGGTGCTCCTGGTTGGCAATATAAATTTTCTGCAGATAATTGGAATATTGAAGAGAATTTATTTTCAGGAGATCCTTGTACATTTACATCATCCGGATATACAAATAGATATATAAATGTTACTCAAGACACTATTTTAGATCCTGTTTGCTGGGAAAGTTGTGTTGATTGTTTTGGGCCACAGAGCTCATATAATGTTACTTTTCAGGTGGACATGACAAATGTATCTGGATTTAGCATTCCAGAAGTTAACGGAGAATTTAATGGATGGTGTGGTAACTGCTGGCCTATGACTGATGTTAATGGAGATGATATTTGGGAGTTTACAACTTTAATAGATACTTCATTACAAGAGTATAAATTTTCTGCAGATAATTGGAATATTCAAGAACAATTAGACTCTAGTATGAGTTGTGTATTATCCATTATTGATTCTTCAGGAAACGTATATGTAAATAGATACTTAGATATTAATTCAGACACTATTTTAGAGGTTGTATGTTGGGAAGAATGTACGGATTGTTTTATTATGCAACCTTCATGGGACTGCAATGGTCAAGGAGATTGTTTTAACCCTGGAACTGGTTTGGGGGTGTATCTAGACTCACTTGATTGTACGCTAAATTGTCAAACCACTCAATTAATAGAGATGAATAATAATTATATAATTTATCCAAATCCAACAAGTGAATTTGTCTATATTAATAGTGCAGAAAATATTGATAATATTATTATCTATAATAAAATAGGAGAAATAATATTTCAAATTGATAATCCAAACCTCATGACAGAGATTAATTTTTCAGGAAAATCATCAGATATTTATTTCATGGAGATTTATAATGGCACTAATATATATCGAGAAAAAGTTATTTACACTCAATAGATTATGAAAAGAATAATTTTATCAATAATATTTTTGGTATCATATACTGCTTCTTTCAGTCAGAATTGGCAATTAATTTGGGAAGACGATTTTAATGGCAATTCTTTGGATCAAAGTAAATGGGTTCACGATATAGGTACCGGCTCTCAATACGGTATGTGGGGATGGGGAAATGGAGAGTTACAGTATTATCAACCTCAAAATACAATTTTAAATAATGGAATTGCTATAATTGAAGTTAAAGAAGAGCCAAATGGTATTGTTGATTCCTGGGGCGCATCATCATATTTTTCTTCTTCAAAAATCACTACTAAAGGAATCTTTGATTTTAGATATGGTAAAGTGGAAGCTAGAATTAAAACTATTGATGGTCAAGGTTTTTGGCCTGCATTTTGGATGTTGCCAACTGGAGGAAGTTGGCCTTGTGATGGAGAAATAGATATTATGGAGCAGTGGGGAAATAATTATTTAACAAATAGTACAACTGGAGCTGCACATATCGGGACTTGTCCTTATTCACAATCTACACATTTTTATGAGAGTTTCTCTAGTTATATTTCATCAGGATCATATGCTGATGATTTTCATACTTACTCGGTAATTTGGAAAGAGGATACTATTACTTGGTATGTGGATGAAACGGAACTATTTTCTTTAAATCCATCAAGTTACTGGTCTATCCCATCCCAAAGTGCTTGGCCTTTTAACGCTAATGAATGGTATCTAATGATTAATTTAGCTATTACTCAAGCTGGACCAAATGCTAATACGTTTTTCCCCAATCAAATGGAAATTGATTATGTTAGAGTTTACCAAGAAAACACTACTAGTATTGAGAGTGTTAGGCAGAATGAAAATATAATTTATCCTAATCCTTCAAATAATTATATGGTTTTCAAAGGAAAGAATCTTAAATATATTAGAATCTATAATATTGAGGGAAGGTTAATGTTAGATAAGATATTGAATCAGAATAAAACGATAAATGTAGAGCATCTTGATAGTGGGATGTATTTAGTTGAGTTAGAAGATTCATTTGGGGTTAAGACTAATAAAAAAGTAATAATTAATTAAAGAATATGGATATTGCAAAAATAGATGTTATTGTATTTGTTTCTTATTGTGTTTTGATTTTAGCAATAGGTTTGTATGTTTCAAGAAATAAAGATGGTAAGAAAAAAACAGCTGAAGATTATTTCTTAGCGGGAAAATCTTTGCCATGGTGGGCAGTTGGAGCTTCACTAATTGCTGCAAATATCTCTGCAGAACAATTTATTGGAATGTCAGGCTCAGGTTTTGCTCTTGGTTTAGCTATTGCTTCTTATGAATGGATGGCTGCAATAACTTTATTAGTAGTTGCAAAATATTTTCTCCCGATTTTTATTCAGAAAGGCTTATACACCATCCCAGAGTTTATTGAGAAGAGATATAGCACTAATCTAAAAACAATTTTAGCGATTTTCTGGATTGCATTATTTGTGTTTGTTAATTTAACCACAGTATTGTATTTAGGAGGAAAAGCTTTAGATACAATTATTGGAACAGGGGATGGCGGTATTTTAATGACTAGCATAATTGGATTAGCACTTTTTGCATTAGCTTATTCTTTATGGGGAGGGCTTGCTGCAGTTGCTTGGACTGATGTAGTTCAGGTTGTTGTTTTGATATTTGGTGGTTTTATGATGACTTATTTTGCATTAATTCATGTTAGTGGTGATGCGGATTCTTGGTTGATAGGTTTAAAGAGTGTATACAATACTGTCCCAGAGAGATTTTCAATGATATTATCAAAAGGAGAAATATTTACTCCAAATGGAAAGGATGCTTGGTGGGACTTACCTGGTCTTGCTGTATTAGTTGGAGGAATTTGGGTTGCTAATCTTTATTACTGGGGTTTTAATCAGTATATTATTCAAAGAACATTAGCTGCAAAAAATCTTCAAGAAGGTCAAAAAGGACTTGTCTTTGCTGCATTTTTGAAATTATTAATTCCAATTTTCGTGGTTCTTCCTGGAATAATTGCATATGTTATGATCTTAGATCCAGCAACAGGGACATTTGTAAAAGAATCATTACCATCAAGTTTCCTAGGGTTAGACGGGAGTATCTCAAATGATAATGCTTCTCCTTGGTTAATTAAAACTATAATTCCTGTTGGACTTAAAGGATTAATTTTAGCTTCATTAGCGGCTGCAATTGTTTCATCTCTTGCATCTATGATTAATTCGACATCCACAATTTTTACAATGGATATTTATAAATCATTATTTAATAAGAAAGCAACAGATGATCAAATGGTTAAAGTAGGTAGAATCTCAGGTTTTATAGCTTTAATGATAGCTTTAGTGATAGCTCCACAATTAGGAAGTTTGGGTCAAGTCTTTCAATTTATTCAAGAGTATACAGGTGTAGTTAGTCCTGGTATATTAGCTGTTTTCTTAATGGGTCTTTTTTATAAGAAATCAACCAATAATGCAGCAATTTGGGGTGTTATTCTATCAATACCTATCGCTATGTATTTTAAACTTGCTCCAGAGAGTTGGATGTTTGTTAATATTCCATTTATGCATCAAATGCTTATTACGTGTATAGGTACTATAATCATAATATACGCAATCAGCTATCTTGAAGGAAATAAGAATAATTCAAAAGCCATAATATTATCAAAAGAATTATTCTCAACTTCATCATCTTTTAATATTTCCGCTTTTCTTGTTTTATTAATCACAGTATTCCTTTACGCTTTCTTTCAATAAATCTTAATATTTATGTATAAATCTTATTTCCTTATAATATCCCTCCTTTGTTTTTCTTCATGTAGTAATGAAGATTCTAAGTCATCATTTTTACTAGATTCAGAAAATGAAGAGTCAATTAGTAGTTTGATAAATGATATGACTATAGAAGAGAAGGTTGGGCAAACTTGCCAGATTACTTTAGATGCAATATTAAAGAAAGACTCATCAGGAGTTTTATTAGAACCTCATCAAATAGATCAAGAAAAATTAGATCAAGCGATATTAGAATATAATATAGGATCTGTTCTGAATGTATCCAACCATACTTTTAGTTTAGAAACATGGCATAGTATAATTGATGATATTCAAACCATAGCATTAACAACCAACCATAAAATCCCAATTATATATGGTGTAGATGCTATTCATGGAGCTACTTATATTCAAAATAGCACTTTATTTCCTCAAGAAATAGGTTTAGCAGCAACTTGGGATACTTCTCATGCTAGAGTGATGGGAGCAATCACTGCCTATGAAACAAGAGCCTCTGGAGTTCCTTGGAATTTTTCACCTGTCTTAGATTTGGGTAGGCAACCAATTTGGTCACGATTTTTTGAAACATTAGGTGAAGATGTTTATTTAGTAAAGACAATGGGTAAATCCATAATTAATGGGTATCAAGGAAATGGCATGATTGATAAATATCATGTAGCTGCTTGTTTAAAACACTATGTAGGTTATAGCTATCCATCTAGTGGTAGAGATAGGACTCCTGCTCTTATCCCAGAAAGAACAATGGAGGAATATTATCTTCCTCCTTTTAAAGAAGCTATTGATGCTGGAGCTTTAACTGTTATGATAAACAGTGGTGAGGTAAATGGAATTCCGGGTCATGCAAACAAATATTTACTTACAGATGTTCTAAAAGATAAATGGGGATTTTCTGGATTTACTGTCTCAGATTGGGAAGATTTTATCAATTTACATAAAGTAGCACAAACAGATTCTACATTAAAAGACGCTATTGCAACAGCTATTAATGCTGGTGTTGACATGAGCATGGTTCCTAATAATCCAGAATATAAGAACTATTGTAAATTATTAATTGAATTAGTAAAAGAAGGAAGAGTTAGTGAGGTCCGTTTAGATGATGCAGTTAGAAGAATCCTTAGAGTAAAACATCAATTAGGATTATTAAATGAGGTTCGAATTCCAATTGATAATGATTATCCAAAATTTGGATCAGAAGAACATAGAGTAGCATCCTACAATGCAGCATCAGAGTCTATAACATTATTAAAAAACGAAAAAGATATACTTCCATTGTCTACTAACAATTCAGTTTTGCTTATTGGCCCAACAGCAAATAGTTTAAACTGTTTAAATGGAGCATGGACACATACATGGCAAGGTGTGGATGAAACTTACAACAACAAATATCCAACTATTAAAGATGTAATTGAAGAAAGGTTTAGTAGCGTAAATTACTTTGAAGGATCAAAAATGATAATGAAAGATGGGGATGAGGCAGATATTCCATCTTCAGACCTTCAAAATGCTGTACAGACAGCAAAGTCTTCAGATGTCGCAATTATCTGTTTAGGAGAGCTTCCTTCTACTGAAAGGCCAGGTGATATTTATACATTAGACCTGCCTAAAGAACAGCAATTTATTGTTGAAGAATTAAGCAAAACAGGAATACCTATTATTTTAGTGCTTGTAGAAGGAAGGCCTAAGATCATCAGAGATATTGAACCATTATCAGATGCTATAGTTCAGGCATATCTTCCAGGAGATCAAGGTGCCTCTGCTATTGTTGATGTATTGTGTGGAGATATAAATCCATCTGGTAAATTGCCTTATACATATCCTAGACATAATGGAGTTATAATGCATTATGATCATAAACAATCAGAATTAATAAATGCAAATACTTGGAAGAACGATTTTTATAATCCACAATGGGATTTTGGTTTTGGTTTGAGTTATACCACATTTGAATATTCTAATATGCAAATAAGTAGTAATACATTATCCTCAGAAAATACATTATTAGTTTCAGTAGATGTAACAAATACTGGTAAGATGAAAGGGAAAGAAGTAGTGCAGTTATATGTTAGAGATCATTTTGCTAGCATTTCTCCCTCACTAAGAAAGCTAAAAAGATTTACAAAGATTGAATTAGAACCATCAGAAAAAAGAACTGTAGCGTTCACTATTGGTATTGAGGATTTAAAATTTTATGGGAAGGAAAATAAATGGATAGTAGAGGAAGGAAAATTTAGTTTAATGATTAATAGTCTTTCCAAAGATTTTAATTTTAAAAGATAATGGGCTCAGGAGGAATATATAAAGTAATCTTATTGATGATATTTTTCATTATATCTGTTCCTTTTCTGTCTTTTTCACAAGATGATTCCAATAGTATTTCTTTTCAAAGTACACCAATTACTATTAAAGATCCAATCTCAAATATACGGATGGGTGGATACTTTAGATTTTTAGGGTATGTACGTAACTTTCAAGAGATGTATGATTTTGATGTTCCTAATTATTATTCTGGAGAATATCCTCAATCTACAACAATTGGCATAGGTACTGGATATCGTGAGCCAATGATGATGCTCTCAATTTCAGGAAAAGCAAATAAGAATGTTAACATTGGTACTGACTTAATGTTAAATAGTCCTTTTAACGGAACCTTTGATAATAATAGTGTAGCAATGTATCTCGGAACAAATTTATATTCTACCATAAATACTGATGTTGGTAAATTTGGGATACATGCTGGAGGGATAAAATGGTACAGGCAAAGTAAACTTACTGTTTGGGCAGAAGAAGGATATTTAAGATATAGTCTTTTTGAGCGCGCACCATACGACCCTTTGAGCAAGGAAGTGGCTGAGAGATATAGTAAATATTATGATAAAGGATCTATCTCACAGGATTTACGATTTGGAAATGTTGCTTTTCAAGGAGTTACTCTTACAGGTTCAGGAATTGGAGGACCTTCCTCTTCTACATTTTCTTTTCAATCTATTATAGGAAAAACTCAACATAATATTGGAGAGATAGTATCTTATGGAAAAGATGACTATTGTACAGGATTAAGAATAAATAATGATATCGGTAATGGCTCAAATTTTGCACTTAATTATTTTACTTCTATAACAGCAACAGACTCAGTAAAAAATAATTTTAGACAATTCTCTATTCAATCATTAGAGTTTAACTTTAAACTAAAAAAGTTAAGATTTACAGGTGAAGGTGGTATAGGAAGTTATGAAAGTCATATTACTGAAAAAGAATCGGGAGAGGTATTTGTAATAAATTTAGACATACCAAAAGAATACTCTTGGATACCATTTAAGTTGCAATATTCTAGAATTGCTCCTGAAGCAGTTAATGTAAATTCCTCATTTAAAAACACTTCAGTAGTTGAACTTGTGCATTCTGCAAAAGTAGAAGAAGGAGCAGATGCAACCACAATGACTTCATTTGGTGGGCCAATAAATAATTTAGGTTATTTAGCTAATAATAGAGAAGGATTTAGCTTGAACACAGAATTTAAAATTGGAGATTTTTCTGTTTCTGGTGGATTTGGTTTTTATTCTGAGCTAGAAAGAATAAATGGTAATTTTTCTTATAGCCATAAAACAAATGGGTTAATGCTGTCTAGAATTGCCTATTTTAGTTCTGGTTATGGACCATATAAACAGTTCAACTCCTATTATAGAGGAGTCTTTGAAAATGTAAATATTTCGGGTTTTGTCTATGAAGATGATGGCTCAAAAACATTTACTGGATATTTTCCAGTTTACATTGACACTACATATGATGAAGAAGGAGTTGTAGTAGTATCAGTTGATACTACATATGGTGAGACACCTTTATTTGATAAATTCTACTGCTCCTCAGACTTACATTTAAAATATAAAACAAGAGTGTTTGGAAAGAATCTGTATTTATTTTCTCTTTTAAATTACAATACAGCACAGGATTTCTTTAGCATATTACCTGTTGCAAATTCTTCAGCATTTATTCGACATTTTAGTCAGCAGTTTGATTTATGTTATGAGTTGAATAAGACAACAACATTTGTATTTAAATATGGTATCGAAAGAGTTTTAGGAAATAAGTATACAGATATTGATGATGACGATCCATATCCTGATGACGCTACATGGGGTGTAACTGAGGATTATATTCCTTCTTTCAAACCAAGAGATCAATTTGGTAACCTTCTTGGTTTTGGATTTGATATTAAATTAAATGAAGGCGCATATTTGTTTTTAAGGCATGCTGCTTTTCATTATTATGACAAGAACTTTTCAGCAACTAACATTAAAGGTAGTGAATCTACTATTGAACTAAAAATTAATTTCTGATGAAAAAAATATATTTATACTATTTATCAAGTCTAATGTTATTTCCAATACTTGCACAATCACAAGTTAAATCAAAACTGTGGTATGATGGTAATGCTAGAGTTATGTATAATAGAGATGCACTAGAAGGCACTTTAAAAGAAACGGATACTGTATCAACAAGAAGTAATGGAGGAGGTTTTACTATCCTAGATTTAGGTTTTCATTTTACGCCAGTTGACGATATTGAAATTTTTTCTGAGGTAAGATTAAAAAATGATTTTGGAGGAATGTGGGGGAATAAGAGTTTTGTTGAATTAAGAAGATTGTCTGCAAAAGGAGTTGTAAATAATAAGATTGCATTTAGTGTTGGAGACATCTATTTGAAGCAAACTAAGTTTACACTATATAATTATGAGCAAGAATTATCAGAATATGAACCATCAGTTTTTAAATTCTACAGAGATTTTGTAAATTACGAGAATTATTATCAGTCTAATTACTGGAGATTGCAAGGAGTTCAAACTAATTTTTCATATAATATGTATAATTTTATTGAGCAACTTGACTTTGATGGTTTTACTGCAAGAATTAGAGGCCTAGAATGGATGGGTAAGCCAGAATTATTAATGCTTGGTGGTTCTGCAGTCGTTAAGTTAAGCAATAAGATAAATTTGGGTTCACATTACGTAAATACCTTTGAAATTTTATCTTCTAGTAATGGAACAGTTGCTTATTATAATCCAGTTCTTAATACTCAACTATCTTATTCTGGGTCATTAAAAGATATACCATATAAAATGTTATTAGAAGGAGGGTTTTCAAAAAGGGGTTGGGACGGAGATTCATTAGCTCCTGAGATAAAAGGATATTTTACGAAAGCGTCAATACACTCAAAAAGTAAAAAAGGAGAGATTAACCTTGGATTCAGATATGTTGATACTGATTTTAGAAGTATAGGAGCTCAAACAAGAAGAATAGATTATAATACAGCCACCACTTCATATCCTTATTATTCTAATAATTATATGCAAAGGAAAGTAAGTTTATTAGATGTCATGTCTGACCCTAATGTATATAATCAGAATCTGTCAACTTCATTAATGAACTATAACCCAATGTATAGCTGTGTTTCTCCGTACGGAGACGCTACACCAAATAGAATTGGGATCACTGCTGAGGTTGATAATTTTAATTTAACGGACTATCTAAGTGTTAAAGTTCAAGCACAGTATTTTTCTGAGATTATTGGTCAAGGAACAACTAATAAGAGAAGTTTTAATAAATCTGCTTTACATTCTTTACTATCTTTAGATAAATTATTATCTCTTAAAAATAGTTTTGACCTTGAAGGAAGTATAAATCTTGAAACTGTAAAAAGAGATGGTGAAGATTTTGAAAAGATTGATTTTAACAGCATATTATATAGTGGTTCAATCTCATATGAGTTGATCAAGAATCTTAAAATAATTGCTGGAGCTAAAGTATTTTATGCTGAGGGTAATGAGTTTATAGCTGAAAGAGATATGTATGATCAGATCAATGATTATTCAAACAATACATATGACAGTAAAGAGACTATTTTAATAGGAGGAATACAACATCATTTTACAGATGATATTTATTTTACAATGCAATACAATCAATTTAATGTTTTAGACAAAACAAATACCTATGATGAATTTTCTATGGGTAGATTAATCTTTATGTTTAATATGAATTTATAATATTATGAAAAACTTAAAATTTCTTTTACTGGCTTTACCTTTCTTTTTCACCTCTTGTGAGAAAGATAAAATAGAAGGGCCTAGTTTAAATAATTTGTATGGAGAATTAACTATACTGGACTCTTTAAATGTAGTTGGTGATGGTGCTGACTTTAGTGTTGGTGAAAATATTTATTTTACTGCATCTTTCTCCAAGCAGGTTGATTGGCAAGTAAAAATAAAGGGATTAAATTCCGGTTCTGTAAAAATTATTTCTGGAAAATCAGATGCAATTAATCAATCTAATTCTACATGGGATGGAGGTTCTACATATTTACCTTTCTTTATAGCTGAAGATTGTGAAGTGGAGCTAACATTTGAGATGCATGATGATACTAGTTATAATCAGCTAATTATTCAAGGAGAAAAAGAATATAATGATGAAAGCACAGTGTTAATTACTGATTTTGAAAATGGATTTAATCCCAATTTTACTGGGTTTTTTCAAGCGGGATGCACTAAGGCTTTAACAGTTGGAGGGGCAGGTCAAGGAATCAATTTTCTACAGCAGTTTGGTACTTGTGATTGGGATTGGTTAATTGGGTATATTGATTATTACTCAAATTTTTGGTACGATCAAGAGGAGCTAGTAAATGATCCAAGCCAAGTATATTTTAATATAATGATAAATGGTGATAGCACTATTTCTCAAGTATCTAATGTGCCGAATTCATTATTTAAGCTAGAATTTTATGAGGATGAAAATGGAGATGGCTATTATGATGCAAATACTGAAGATAGATACGATTATGAGTTTGATGTAGACTGGAATGGATGGAGAATGGTTTCATTATGTTATAATGATGTAGAGAAATTAGTTCTGGCTACTAGTGGAGGAAATGCTGTAAGAAATCCATCAAAGATATCAAATGTCAGAACATTACTTTTAGCAAATCCTGAATCTGGATTTGCAAAAGCAGATGTGGATTTTTTAATTTGGAGTATTGGCAAACCACTTTTGAATTAATTTATGTATAGGTTTTTAATTATATTGCTATTTCTTTTTTCATGTACAAATATGAAGGAAGTGTCTTTGTATGAGCATGAGATAGAACAAACAGAAGGAATAAATGGCTTTACTTCTATTGAGATTTTTAGTAAAGGAGGCACAGATGAAGTTTGGGGAAATAAAGATGAAGAATGTAATCCATTTAGTTTTTCATCACTTGATGCTAGTGTAGATTATTCTTTTGTTAGTCGTTCTTCAGAAAATATAGAAGACATAATTAAAGTTGATATTAAATATGATTTACCAGTAGTTAAAGTAAAAGATAAAAAGGGGATAGAGAAAAACTCTCTCCATATAAAAACAGACAAGCCTCCAACTTGTGAATGGATTGGTATGGGAATTGGTTGGGATGGTTGGCAAGGGAAAGATTTATCAGCTATAATAAGTAATGCTGCTATTGAATTTATGGCTAGGGTTGATGGAGATCCAATTTACAATATTCCAATTGTTTTTATTTTAGAAGATTATTCTGCTAATCAGTGCTATGCTTCAGCAGGTTATTTAGGGATTGAAGGGGGTGAGGTTACAAAAAAATGGACAAGAGTAATTGTTCCGCTACCTACTTTCTCTTATCAAACTAATAATATTGATTTAACAAATATTAAGCAATTACTATTACAATGTTACGATAAGGTTGATATTTATATTGATGACATGAGGATTATTCCTCATGAACATAATTATAAAAAGGTCTCTACTTCTCTTACAGTAAAAGAAACGGACCTACCAATAAATGTATTCTCAGAAGAATTAAGTTCAGCATGGGGAATAAGTAATGATTATTGTGGAAATATAAAGCTAAGTTCAGATGTAAATTATTCTGGAGGAAAATTTATTGATATCGATATTGACAAGACTAAATGTAATTGGAAGGAATTTGGTATTAGTTGGAATGATTGGCTATATACAGATTTAAGTAGTAGTATATATGGAGTATATCTTGAGTTTGATTTAAAATTAGATGAATATCAAAAAACTAAAATTTCAATTGAAGATTATAATGGAAAGAAGATGAAAATAGATTTAGCAAAATACATTAACACTGCAAGGAATGATAAATGGCAGAAGATTCGAATTCCAATGAAGAAATTTCCAATTAGAAAGTCGGCTATTGATTTAAAAAGAATAAAAAATATAATTTTTGCTTTTGAAGATAAAGCAAAACTAAAAATTGACAACATTAAATTAACTAATTAAAACTATAACTTATGAAAACTAAAATTTTTACATTACTAATTTTAACACTTCCACTTTTCTGCTCATCACAAATCCTATGGGATGATTTTGAGCAAACACGTGTTGGTTATTATGAATTTACCCATGGTGGGATGACAACTAGATTTGAGAATCCTGACCCAGCAAGTGCAGTAAACAGTTCTGAACTTTGCGCTCAATATGTTAGAAATCCTGGAGAATTATGGGATGTTTTAGTAATAGTAGCTAATGGACCAATGAATGATGTGAACGACTATGCAAATGGAACAAAACAGATGAGTGTAGATGTTTTTAGTCCAGCACCAGGAATACCTGTGCAAATTACTTTGGAGGACTCTTCTCTGGCTGGAGCAACAAACTATCCTACTGGCAGGCATAGTATCTATTTAGGAGTAACAACTCTTACAAATGAGTGGGAAACAATTAACTTAACGTTTGATTCAAAACCTGACCCTAGTATGTCTGATGTGGGTTTAACTTCAGTTATTTTGTTGTTTAATGGTAATACTAATACAGATGATACTTATTATTTTGACAATCTATATGGCCCTGAATTTGCCAATCAATGTGATGGTCTTACACTTGACCCGTCAGTTAACTTTGCTGATTGGGACTGTAATTGGAATTTAGGAATTTGCCCCTCAGCTACACCTTGTTCTTCTTATGATTATGTAAGCGGTTGGCTAAATCAAAGTTATAATCCTGATAACACAACTATAAATACAAGTAAGTATAGCGGTGGATACACAAGAAATCCTGATGGAAATGGAGAAGATGTTCTGATTGCGTATTTTAAAAATGGAGCATTGGACCTTAGTACAAATACGCATTTTAACTTTAAACTTTATGGTCCTCCAAGACCAATATATATGTCTTTTCAGGATGCAAGCAGCAATGAGATTTATGCTTATAATTCTGCCCTTACATCTAATAACCAATGGGAACAATTCTCGGTTGATTTAACTAGTGTTGCTTCACAGAGTATTTCTCGTTTTGTTTTATTTCTTGATCAAACTGTAGTTAACTGGGACATGTATTATTTAGATGATTTGAATTTATCTTCAACAACTTCACTTGTTCAGGATATAAATGATTTAGAGGTAATAAATGTTTATCCTCAACCTGCAATAGATAATTTAAATATTGATATTAAATTAAGTAATAATGATGTGAACAGATTAGATCTTTATGATATTCAAGGTAAAGTATTATTATCAACTGTTGTAAATCAAAATTCTAATAATGTTAGTTTAGATGTTTCTGGGCTCAATTCTGGAATTTATTTTGTTAAGGTTCAATCAAAAGATAATCTGTACACTAAAAAAGTTCAAATAATTAAATAATGAGATTCAATTTCCTTTTTCTCGCTTTACTTATTAGTAGTTTCTGTTTTTCACAGATAAAAGACATTCAAAAAACGGAGGTTATTAAAACCAATGAAGGGTTTCAATTATTAAGAAATGGAAAGCCATATTATGTAAAAGGAGCTGGGGGTACAGAATATCTTTCTTTACTCAAATCGATTGGAGGAAATTCGATAAGGACATGGAGTACAGGTGATGCTCAAAAAATTCTGGATGATGCATATGCTAATGGAATAAGCGTTTGTATTGGATTATGGGTAGGGCATGAGAGACATGGATTTAATTATAATGATGAATATGCAATAACTGCTCAATTAAAGGCATTTGAACAAGATATTATAAAATATAAAGATCATCCTGCCTTATTAATGTGGGCTATAGGAAATGAAGTAGATCTATTTTATAAAAATTTCAGGGTCTGGAATGCAATTGAAAACATTGCAAAGATGATAAAAGAGATAGATCCAAATCATCCAACAATGACAGTAACTGCAGGAATAGATCCAGCAGAAGTTTTTATGATAAAAACTTATTGCCCAAGTATTGATATTTTGGGTGTTAATACTTATGGAGGAGTACAACATCTTGCTGATGCAGTTAGAATGTTCGGTTGGGATAAGCCTTATATGGTAACAGAATGGGGTCCGTATGGGCACTGGGAATCACCTATGACATCTTGGGGAGTTGCTATTGAGTCAACTAGTAAAGAAAAAGCAAATTTTAGAGATATAGCATATAAGTCTATAAGTAAGGATGTAGACTTATGTTTAGGGAGCTATGCTTTCTTATGGGGGTATAAACAGGAGCAAACACCAACATGGTATGGTCTTTTTACAAAAGAAGGAAATGCAACTCAAAGTATTGATGTGCTAAATAATTATTGGGGGAATAATCATAGAAATAGAGCTCCAATTCTTCATTCGTTTTTATTAAATAATAAAGATAAGAAAGAAAGCATAAAAATAAAAAGAGGTAAGAATTGTGTTTTTACATATGAAGTTACTGACCCTGATAATGATAGTTTAAAGTATGAGTTTCAATTAATGCCTGAGAGTACAGATAAGAAATCTGGAGGGGATTTTGAGAAAACCCCAGAACCTATATCTTTTAAGATTGTTGAGCATTCAGATAATAAAATAGTGATAAAATCCCCATCAAGATCAGGGCCATATAGATTTTTTATTTATATTCGTGACAATAATAAAAATGTTGCAACTGCAAACTTTCCATTTTATGTTAAATAATTTAAAAAACTAATTATATGTCGCCATTAAATTTATCTATTGACTGTGTTGTTCTGGGTTTTGATGAAGATCAAAAATTAAAAGTATTATTAATAAAAAAGTTTATTAATGATAGAAATGATGATCAGTTTGCACTACCTGGTGATTTAGTTGGTCTTAATGAAGACCTTTTAGTTGGAGCACAAAGGATATTAAATAGTTTAACTTCAATAGATAATTTATTTTTAGAACAATTCTCAGTTTTTGGAGATCCTGAAAGAACAAGACAAAAAAAAGATCAATCTTGGCTTAAAATGTATAGAAAGAAGCCCAAGGAAAGGGTTGTGACAGTTGGATATATTGCTTTAGTAAAGATGGAGGATTATGAGCCTCACGCATCTTCATTTGCTATTGATGCAGAATGGGTTGAGTTAAATAAAGTTTCTACTGAATTAGCATTTGATCATAATTTAATCTTAAATGAGGGAATTAAATATTTAAGAAATCAATTAGATCATGAATTGGTTACTAATTTATTGCCATCAAAATTTACTTTGTCTCAATTACAAAATTTGTATGAAATACTATTAGATCAGAAATTAGATAAAAGAAACTTTAGGAAAAATGTATCTAAAGATATTTTAATAATTAAAACAGATGAAAAACAAAAAGGTGTTGCTCATAAGCCTGCACATCTATACACTTATAAAAATAGAGAGAATTAAATAGAGAATTTTAATTTATTCCTAATATATATAATATAACCTAAATGAATTTAATAGAAGAACGTCCTTGGGGTAAATATGAAGTGTTATTAGACGCTAATGATGTGAAAGTTAAAAAGATAACTGTAAATCCAAAACAAAGATTATCATATCAATATCATCACAAAAGACAGGAACAGTGGGTGGTGGTAATTGGAAGGTTATCAATAGTTTTAGATGGAAATAAACTTATTAGAGAAGCTAGTGAGACAATCTCTATACCTTTAGGTTCACATCATAGAGCTTGGAATGAAACTGAAGATGTTGTTGTATTTATAGAAGTTCAAACGGGAACTTATTTTGGTGAGGATGATATTGTTAGGATATCAGATGATTATAAGAGATGTTAATTGTAATTTATATGTGCATTAAATTAAAAAATTCCCCACTCATTTGAGTGGGTTTCTTTTGGTGGGCCTCTCTCGGTCCTTATTTCGAACTATTTTAATAATTCTTTCATTACTTCTATTATTTTCTCCCTATCTTCTAAAGTTAATTCCTCCCAATTGTCTGGCTTAATCATTCCAGGCGCTGCGAAAACTATTCGGCTATCATAACTTACTTTGTCTTGTAAAGTTTGTTCGTCCCCCTGCCCAAAGTGTATGAACATTTTCATTAAATTTTTATTTTTCATTATCTTGTGCTTGTTTTAATTATTAAATTGTTTTGCTCTTGCGTTTATATTTTCTTTTGAAATTTCTAGCTCTATACTCCTATTATCTACGCCTCCGAGATAGGAAATTGCACCTCAATTTCATCAATATATATTAATTTCACAAACATAGTGTAAAACTTACACTAACAAGAATATTTTTTGTTTATTTGTAAAAAATATTATCATGACACTTATTCAAACAATACATTACACTAACTCAATATCAGAGTTTTATCTCAATAAAGATAAAAAAAGCATTACGGAAGTTAAATATCTTCCTGATGGACGCATCAAAGAATACAATGTTAAAGATTCAGATATTAGATTAAAAAGAATATTACAAATAACTGATGTTAAGAAATAATAAAGGAAACTATAATATATTTCACAATAGAAGAACTTTTTTTATTCTGTTTTCTGTTTTAGTGATATTTGTGTCATTTTTTAATACTGACTTTGATGTTTCTCAAAATCTGAACAAAATGAATCAAGGTGATATTGCATGGATGATTGTTGCTAGCGCCTTTGTTTTATTAATGACTCCAGGATTGGCTTTTTTTTATGGAGGAATGGTAGATAAAAAGAATGTTATTTCTACCATGTTTCAGAGCTTTATAGCCCTTGGTATAATCTCTATTTTTTGGGTGTTTATTGGGTTTAGTTTGTCTTTTGGGGATTCAATTGATAGCTTAGGAATAATAGGCGATCCACTTCAGTATTTGAATTTTAAAGGGGTGCTATCAAAAAACAGTAATATTCCCTTTTTACTTTTTGCAATGTTTCAATTAAAATTTGCAGTTATCACTCCTGCTTTAGTAAGTGGTAGTTTTGCCGAAAGAATTCGATTTAGAAGTTATATTTTATTTATGATTTTATTCTGTCTATTTATTTATTGTCCATTAGCTCACATGACATGGGCTTCAGATGGTTTATTTGCAAATTTTGGAAATAAATTAGGGTGGGCTGGATATGAAGGGTTACATGTTTTAGATTATGCTGGAGGCACTGTTGTGCATCTTTCAGCAGGTGTAGCGGCATTATCAGGAGCAATATATCTAGGGAAAAGAAATAATATAACTCCTTCAAAAAAAGCTGATGTTCCTGCTAATATTCCTTTTGTAATTTTAGGCACTGCATTACTTTGGTTTGGTTGGTTTGGTTTTAATGCAGGATCTTCTTTAGGAGCAAATATGGAAGCTGTTATTGCTTTTGCAAATACAAATATTGCTTCTGCTACAAGCATGATTACTTGGGTGTTTTATGACAGATTCATGAATAAAAAAATATCAGCAGTAGGAGCATGTATCGGTGCAATTGTTGGATTGGTTGCTATAACACCAGCAGCAGGATTTGTTACAATAGGGCATAGTGCATTTATTGGTTTCTGTGCTGCTATTATTAGTAATATTACCATCTCCATTATGAAAAAATCAGTGATTGATGATGCGTTGGATGTTTTTGCAACTCACGGAGTTGGTGGGATTGTAGGAATGTTACTGACTTCAGTTTTTGCGAATGAAGTAGGTCTTATATACGGAAATTATCAAACATTTATCTTACATCTTATTGCATTAATCTTAGTGTTAATATTTGTATTAATAGGATCTTATGCAATATACTATTTTGTAGACCTATTATTACCTTTAAGGGTTAGGGAGGATCAAGAGTTGAGAGGATTAGACTTGTCTCAACATGGAGAAAATATATAGCTTTTTTGACCATTTCTGTGAAATACGAATGCTTAGTGTCCAATCTAAATTATTGAATAAATAAAAACCCACTCATTTGAGTGGGTTTCTTTTTGGTGGACCTATCGGTCCCAGTTTCGAACTTTTTTAGAAACATATTGTGTAAGTTTGCATCATGAGAAGAATAGCAATTACAACTGGAATTTCTTTATTAATAATGGCAATAGTTGTTAACATTACTTGAATAGTGAAATAATCAAAAACTGTTAAACAGAGTGTTAAACAGAATTAAAAAACCCCTGCAATCTTTTGGATTACAAGGGTTTGTGTTTTATAGTTGCGGTCTGGACGGCACCCTGTATCTATACAATCCCTTTCATCTCCTTTCATTTTGTTTCAATAAATTAAGCATAGAAAACACCTCTCATCTCTGAAAAATATTGAAATATATTGAAACTAATGTTAATAAATCCTTCCCCTAATCCTTCCCCTTTTATGATGCTTATTGTATCTTTAATAAAAACTAATATTTATGGCAAATGCTAAGTTCTATTTAAAGGATAAAAATTCTAATAATGAGACACTTATATTGATGTTCTTCAATTACAATAATAAGGTCTTTAAATACTCCACTAAGACATCTGTAGAGCCAAGAAATTGGAATAATAAAACCTGTAGAGTTAAACAACAATCTTCACATAGTTTAGAGTTAAATAAACAGATAAATAAGATTGCAGATTCAATAATCAACATATATCATAGAATGAAAACTAATGATAGAGTAATAAATAATAAAATATTGAAGGAACAACTAGATGTTAGTTTAAATAGACAAGATAAAGAGGACTTCTTTGCATATATGAAACTGTATATTGAACAAAAGAATGAGTTAAGAGATACTACTAAAAGAGACTATCTTCAAACTTTTGCTACATTAAAAGAATTTGAAAGAAATACTTCTTATGTAGTAAGTTTTGAGACAATAACACTTGACTTTTATAATAGATTACAGAAATATATGATAAAGGATTTAGATCACTCTCTAAACACCTTTGGAAAGAGAATAAAGACCATAAAGAGTATTATGAACTATGCTACAGAGATAGGGGTAAATAAGAACCTTGAATATCAGAAGAAATCCTTTAAAGTCTTATCTGTAAAAACTAATAGGATTTATCTTACAAAAAAGGAAATTAATAAACTTAAAGAGCTTAATCTTAGTGGAGCTCAAGCAAAGACAAGAGATGCATTTGTGTTAATGTGTTACTTAGGATTAAGGTTTAGTGATTACAATAAGATTAATCATAATAATATCTCCAATGGTTTCCTAGATATTACTATGCATAAAACAGGTGAACGTGTTTCTATACCTATACATCCATATGCATTAGAGATTATAGAAGGGTATAACTATATATTACCTCAATTATCCAATACTAAACTTAATAAAATGATTAAGAAAGTATGTGAATATGCTAACATAGATGATGAGGTAGTTGATAGAGGGGTAGTAAGTAAAAAATATGAACTTGTGACTTGCCATACAGCCAGAAGGTCCTTTGCAACTAATGGATACCTTAGTGATGTTCCTATTAGAGATTTAATGAGAATTACAGGCCATAAAAAGGAAAACACATTCTTAAACTATGTACAGGTTAAAAGAGAAGTTAAACTAAGTAGGATTCTTGAAAT
>Ga0206123_10001749_pt1 | contig 19896 bp, 17 predicted proteins | sample Helgoland_Spring_2_FD_160086 | JGI IMG/M metagenome (GOLD analysis project Ga0206123, IMG submission 160086) | Pelagic subsurface seawater microbial communities from Kabeltonne, Helgoland, North Sea - Helgoland_Spring_Bloom_20160316_1 | ecosystem: Environmental > Aquatic > Marine > Epipelagic ...
GTAAAATGTATGTGGCCGTTACCCGCGCGCAATACGCCACCTTTATTGCGCTAGAAGCGGTGAAAGAGCATCGCAATAATCCGCTGTTTTATTTGCTGAACGGCGGCGAGTCACTAACCGATGAGCTGTACAACGAAGTCAGCGAGCGCTGGCAGCAGGCACCGCACACACAACTAACGCGACTGGAAGACGACGAGCCTTTAGTTCGTGCGTTGGAGCAGGAACAAACAACGCCTAAACTCACACCGCGCAGCATGCCCGCAGACCGCAAACTGGAGCGTTGGTGGGTGGCCAGTTACAGCGCGCTGAAGTACGAAGGTGCCGTGACAAAAAGCGTGCAGGCACCGCAGTCGCCCGATGAAATGAACCTGTTGGACGAGCGCGACGACCCGGATGAGACAGAAGTTGCCAGTGCCGCCGAGCCAAGTCCGGACAGCATTCATCATTTACCCAAAGGCGCGGGGCCGGGCACGTTCTTACATAACTTGCTGGAAGAGTCGGCCAATATCGGCTTTGCGCAAATAGCAGGTGACGCTGCCGAGCGTACCGGGCTGGTAGAGGGCTTTTGTGTCAGCCCGTATTGGCAGGAACATCAAAACAGCCTGGAGCACTGGCTGGACGCCTATTTGCACAACGAATTCCCCATTAATGACAGTGGTGAAAGCGTGAGCTTAAGCGCACTGGAGCAATACAAAGCCGAGCCGGAATTCTGGTTCGGTGCCAGCGAAGTTAACGCACAAAGGCTGGATGCTCTGGTTCGTGAACACATTTTGCCGGGGCACGAACGGCCAGCGCTGGAACCTAATGTGCTGAACGGCATGCTGAAAGGCTTTATCGATTTGGTGTTTGAGCACAAGGGTAAATATTACGTGGCGGATTATAAGTCCAACTGGCTGGGCGAAGACGACCACGCCTACACCGAACAAGCCATGCGCGAGAAAATTCTGCACAGCCGTTATGACCTGCAATACGTCATTTACACCCTGGCGCTGCATCGCCTGTTAAAAGCGCGGCTAGGCAATGATTATGACTATGACACTCATGTAGGCGGTGCCGTGTACCTGTTCTTGCGTGGGCACCGGGCGGAAAGCGGCGGGGCATTTTGTGACCGGCCGCCACGGGCGTTAATAGAACAGCTGGACGCACTTTTTGCGGGTAAGGACCTTTCAGGTAAGGAGCCGGTATGACAGAAGTAACCTCGAACACCTTATTTGATGCTCTGCGTGAGTGGCGCGATGCCGGCTGGATACGTTCAATAGACCTAGCCTTTGTCGAGTTTTTGCAGCAAGCCGGAGAAGCGCGCAGTGAGGTATTACTGGCTGCCTTATGTGCCTCGCACGAAGCCGGTCGCGGGCATACCAGTATTGACATAAAGGCGCTGCAGAATGAGCCCGAAAGCGTACTGAATTTACCGCCCGAAAACCGCTATTCACCAAACTGCGATACTCCCAGCGAGTTGTTCCGTCAGTTTGGTACCGATGTTGAAGCGGTATTAATTCAAAGTCACTGCGTAGACGTCGACGGAAAAGGCAATCAGCCGCTGGTGTTAAGTGGCGGCAAACTGTATTTGCGTCGCTACTGGCAGTACGAAGCCTTTATAGAGAATGATTTACAGGCGCGCATGAGCGACCGGCCAGTTACCAACGACGACTTGCTGAAAAGCACGCTGGCTAAGTTGTTTGCCCAAGCCGGTGGTGAAAAGACGAATGACATTAACTGGCAACGTGTGGCCTGCGCCAATACCGTGCGTAACCGCTTTAGCGTAATAACCGGCGGGCCCGGCACCGGCAAAACCTACACCGTAGTGCGCTTGCTAACTGCGTTGCAGCATCAGACTTTATTCCTCGGCCTACCGCCGCTGCGCGTATCGCTGGCAGCGCCTACCGGTAAGGCCGCCGCTCGACTCACCGAGTCAATAGAAAGCGAGCTGAATAGGCTGCGGGGTGATGCAAAGCTCGCCACCCTGAAAGATGCCTTAGACTCCATAAAGCCTGAAGGTAAAACCCTGCATCGCTTGCTGGGTGTAAAACCGAATTCGCGGGCGTTTAAACACCGCGCCGATAACCCACTGCGCACCGACGTTGTGATAGTCGACGAAGCCTCAATGATAGACATTGAAATGATGGCCGCGCTGCTAAAAGCCACACCCAAAAATGCGCGCTTGGTGCTTATTGGCGATAAAGATCAGCTCGCCTCAGTAGAAGCCGGCGCTGTGTTGGGCAACTTGTGTGAAGGTGCTGATGAAGGCCATTACAACACCGACACCGCTCAGTGGTTACAACAAGTAGCCGATACTCCCACGTTCCCAGGCGACTTAATTGACGAAAGAGGCAAGCAACGCCTGCAACACGTGGTGAAATTCCGCAAAAGCTATCGCTTCAAAGGCCCTATTGCCGACTTAGCTAACGCTATTAACCAGCAAGACAACGCCGCAACAAAACAGGAACTCGAAAAAGCCAAACACGCCGATGAAGACTATCCTGTTAGCCTGCACGAAGTCAGCAGCCTAGACGACCCAGCCTTCGAAGCTCTTATCAGGGGTAGCCTGACGTTACACGTCAGGCACAATACCGACACAACAGCCGATGCCAACAACATCAACGATATCGCCGTGGAAGCTCTACAAAACCTAAGCAACTTCCAAATCCTGACCGCCCTGCGCGAAGGCCCCTGGGGCGTAAAAGCCGTTAACCAAAAAGTCGGCGATATACTCGGCGTAAACGCCAACACCTGGTACGAAGGCCGCCCCGTTATGGTCACCAAAAACGACTACGGACTGAAGCTGAACAACGGCGACATTGGCCTAACCTTTAAAGACCCGGAACACGGGCACCTGCGCGTCGCCTTTCCCGACCAGACTAACAAGTCTGAAAATAAAGGCGTGCGCTGGGTACTGCCCAGCCGCCTTACCCACATCGAAACCGTGTACGCCATGACGGTGCATAAATCTCAGGGCTCCGAATTCAAACACACCGTGATGGTTTTGCCCGACCACGACAGCCCTGTGCTAAGCAAAGAGCTGCTTTATACCGGAATCACGCGGGCTAAGGAGCGGTTGAGTTTGGTGGGGGGCGACTTGTTATATTAAGTCTATTAGATTATGACTATAATTAAACGATTTCTATATATTTTAAATATTAACTAAAAGAGTTCAGATAATGAATTTAGATTACTTTATAAAAAGTCTATCCAGTTTGATAGGGTTGAAACTACCTTCAATTAATCCAAATACTCCAGATCTTGTGCTAAAAGAGATAAATTTAGAGGAAGGAAAATACTTCATTTCTCAAGCAGGTGGAGGAACAATACAAAGTAGAAATATAAAGGAACTAAAAGATATTTATTCGACATTAGAACGAGATGGATTCTGTAATGTTGACCAGGCATTATATGGTTCAGGATCAAGCAGAAATCAGCCTGAAACATTAGTGGCAAACTTACCATTTATTCAGCACTTTAAATATAAAGGAAAAAAACACCTTCTGCTAAGAACATGTGAAAATAACTGTTCTATTGGACTTTCAGAGGTTAAGAACGAAGATATAAAAACCTTGAGAAGGCAAATAGAAGGGTTTAATGAAGTATCGCTTACAAGATTATCACTAAAAATGAGTGATAATCTTATCGACTTAGATGAAAATTTAAAAGCTTTAAGGAATAAATATCCGGGCGAGTTTGCAAATCAAGTGATTAATGAATGCATGGAAAATTTATATGAATGTAAAAGAGAAGTTGAGTCTGGAATAGTAAATCTAGACTATCAGTTTGACAAAACTAGGTCTTCATCTGAAGATTTAAAACCTAACCATTTAGCAATGGATGATTTGATTGAGAGCAGTGAGACTTCAGGGGTTGAAGGTGCTCCGCGTGAAAACTCAAACAATCTCAGGACTGTTAGTGCAAGAATAAGACCCCTAACCCCAGTGATATCATTAATTTACGATAGGGTTGAGTTCAAGGAAATTGATTTGCAACCAGACTTCCAAAGGAAGGATCGAATCTGGCCAGTTTCTAAAAAGTCTAAATTAATTGAGTCAATCTTAATGGGACTTCCTTTGCCTGTATTTTATTTTGGAGAGAAGCCAAATGGTGACTGGGTCGTTGTAGATGGTTTGCAAAGAATTACTACGTTCTATGATTTTATAAAGGGCGAATTTTTCTTGAAAGACCTTTCTATACTGCCAGATTTAGAAGGGTGTAGCTTTAAGAACTTATCTAGATCTCAGCAGAGGAAAATCAGAGAGTATTCGATTACAGCTCATATTATAGATATGAACAACGATTATGATGATTTAGTCGTTGAGATATTCCATAGAATCAATACTTATGGTGTAAAACTTAGCGATCAGGAAATACGGTCAGCCCTTAACCAAGGCTCTAGTGTAAGAATGTTGAGGTATATAGCAGCTACTAAACAGTTTAAATCAGCAACTAACTATAAAGTTAATCCTGACCGACAAAAAGACATGGAGCTTTGTCTTTCGAGTATCTCCTTTATTTGCTTAGGTGTTAATAAGTTTAAAAATAGTTACGATCAATTTTTATCTTTAACAATGGAAGAATTAAACAAGTTTAATTTTGAGGTTGATGACGCTAAGTTAATGGATTCAGGAGATGCTAAAATTACTAGAGAAACTGATGGGTTTATTTTTAGTCTAATTGAACAGTTTCTCAATAGTCTGAATTTTTCTAAAGAAATTTTTGGCGATTTTAACTTTAAAAAAGAACCAGCAAAAGATAAAAAAATTCCAATCAATAGAGCTCTGTTTGAAGTCATAACTGTTAGTTTCTTTTTCGCAACAAATGAACAAAAAGCATTAATTAGAAAAAATTCTCAAGAGTTTATCGAAGCCCTATATGAAGCGATTTACTATGATTTAGAAAGTTACGCAAAGTGGACATCAGAATCATATAGAGGGAGAGATAGAGGATTTTTATACTCAATAACTACATCAACTGGAAAGAATGTTACTGTAAATTATAGGTTTCAGTCTTTTCTTAATATTTTGGTTAAGCATACAGGCGCAGATATTAATTTAAGGCCTCTACTGGTAAATTAGGAGTAATGAAATGATTAAGGAAGTGGAATTGAAGAATTTCAAATCCTATAAAAAAGAAAAGTTTTCTATGAAAAACTTAACTTTGTTTTGTGGAAGTAATTCTGTTGGAAAAAGTACGGTAATACAATCAATTGCTGGTTTCTTACAAACTGGTAATCGTTCTCCTTTTCGTCTAAACGGCGAACTAATTAGACTAGGAAGAAAAGAAGATATCCACAGTTTTTTTAATGTCGATTCGGATGAGTTGAGTATTGAGATAGTTGGCGATGATTTTCAAGTTAAATGGGGTTATTTTGATGCTGAAGGTAGAGAGAATACTCCTCCTCAAGAATTGCCATTAATCAGTAACCAGGGAAACGAAAAAACACCTGAAAACCTAATTTTTCAGTACTTGCACGCTGAACGCTTAGGGCCTCGAGATAACCTTGTTTTAAGCGAAAGTCAAAAAGGAGAAAATTGGCTTGGAATTCAAGGAGAATACACATTTGAAGTTCTCTCTAAAATTAGAACTGAAAGACGCTCTTCTTTGAGGTTATCTCCAGACGAGCACAGGATGCATGCTAATTCTAAAGGTAACTCTCAAGTTTTTCATAATATAGTATTGTGGATGTCAGAAATCTCACCTGGGTATGGCATTAACCCGGAGACAATAATCGAAGCCAATGTAAGCTATAATTCAATAGATATTGCCAGCGAAACCTCTATAGGCGTTTCAGGACATAAATCTAGACCAATAAATATTGGATTTGGGTTTTCATATGCATTGTCTGTGGTGACTGCGTTATTGCTAGCTAAGCCTGGAGAATTAGTTATATTAGAGAACCCGGAGGCGCACCTCCATCCTAAGGGGCAAAGCTACCTTGGTCGCTTAATAGCTTTAACGTCTATTTCAGGAGTCCAGGTGATTGTGGAGACGCATAGCGATCATTTGCTGAATGGGATTAGAGTAATATTTAGAATTAACGATAGCTTTGATAATAGTGAATTTGCTCTATATTATATATCTCAAGAGAAATCGATTAGTAAAGCTCAGTATATATCACTTCAGGATAATTCAGCATTGTCTTCATGGCCAGAAGGGTTCTTTGATCAACAGGCTTTAGATATGTATAAAATAGCTACAGGAAAGGATCTCCGCGATGAAAAATAGGATATGGATTGCAAAGAATAGCTTAGTTCTTAGTGGCGGATTTTCGAAAGTTCAGAAATTACTTGATGAAGCGTCAAGAATAAAAAATCAAACAAAATCAGAACTGAATAGCTATTCCCAATCAAATGACATAGGGCAACTTATAGAAAAACTATATGAGCCGGATAACGGATTTAACGAAAATGAAAAAGGAGTTATTACTAGTATTATTTATGGTCCAGTTTTGTCTGGTGTCGAAAAAAGTGAGATTTCTACTAATGAAATATTAAACCTGATTGAAGAAGATGATAAAGATAAACAGGTTTCTAAAGATTTTTTATTTTCTATAGATAAATCTATTGGAAAATATAAGAACATCGTTTTTAATGAAGACGATATTTTTCAATCCAGTATTGAAACGCTAAAAAACTTTAATCATAGCGTAGAGAATTTTCCGAGTTATATCGAGAGTATTTTTAAAAACTTATATTTTTGTCCTGAGTATAACTCACTATCTAAGTTGGATTCAGATTTTAATGAGTATAAGAAAGCTATAATCGATTTTCTGTTATGCCTAAATAACTTTGAAAATATAGATGTTGATACAAAAAGAATTCTTAGGGAAATCAAAGCAGGAGTTCCTTATGATGTAGTCGAGGAAGGTGGAGGGAAAGAAAAAAGACGAAATAACTCAACGTCAGATCGTCTTAAGCGATTAGTTGTTATAAATAAAGAAAGAAAGAATATAAACTGTGAATATCATTATAAATTGTCATATAAAGACTCAGATAATCAAAGAAAGAAATATACTAATGCTAATCGAATATATTTCGGTATTTTAGGTTATAAAGAAAATAAATTCGCTATAGCCCATATAGGTAATCATTTATAATTCTTTTCAAGAAAGTCTGAAATCATATTAGCTATCCCTTCACTTAGTAAGTATGGGACGCCGTTACCTATAGTTTTAAACATATTGCTTAAAGACATATAAGGCGGTAATTCGAAATTTTTAGGAAGAGATTGTATCGCAAGTGCTTCGGCCGCAGATAGACGCCTGCTTTTATAAGGATGTATATGAACCTCATTATTTCCGTATGCAGCTGTTGGCGAGTATCTCCACCTATGCAGTCTTTTGAATGATTTCTTTTTGACATCCCCTTCTTCTATAGATTGAAAACGCTTTAAAGCGGCTCGTGGTTTAAAATGATGAGAGGAATTCGGGTGGTTATTAACATCATTTTTATCAAACCAGTGCTGTATAGTTAACTCCTTTAAAGAGCTTATTTCCTCAGGCATTTTAGTTGCTACGTTCTCTTTATAAGAGTTTGTAGTAGGCCAAGGGAAGCTAGAGATTACTTTTTCTCGGTCCTGTTTTAGGTAACTATTCCAACTTAATTCTGATAATAATTCATCATTATTAGCAACTGATGTATTACACTTTTTTATTCCAAATAAAATTATTCTATCTCGGTCTTGAGGGACAGAGTACTCTATTGAGTTGGTTAGGCGATCGGCCAGTAGATATCCAGAATTATATAGATCATCTTTCATGGCGTCATAAAATTTTCGATGTGCCTTTGTTCGCCAAAGTCCTTTAACGTTTTCGAAGATGAAAAAGTCTGGTTGATTATCGATTATACAGTCGATATAAGTTTTAGTTAGCATACCATTTTCGCCTGAACTTCCTCTATTCTTTCCTCCAACTGAGAAGTCAGGGCAAGGAGGTCCGCCGATGAATCCGACGGGTTGTTTCGACTTTTTGGCTTCGGTAACTTTACTGTTCAGATATGCCTTTAGGTTCCCATACACTAATTCGGATATATCGGAGTCGTTGAAGCCGAAAATAGGAGGAGCGATATTAAGTTTTTTCCTGCTATATTTATAAGCTTCAAGAAAAGGTTTATGATATTCATTTACGAATACGACATTAAAATTATTTAGTTCAAATCCAAGGTCTAGAAAGCCTGAACCCGAGAAAAATGAGAACAAAATTGGATTTTTCATTAATGTACCGATTAGTTGAGCTCAGATTTGTTAATTTACGCACTGAGTGCGTAATTGTCAAGAGATAAAAATGGTATTTTCTAAGCAATTAAATTATTACAAAACCGAGCTTAATGTTAGTCAGCGTGAGTTATGCGGCGAACTATATGGAGTTCCCCAACGGACTTTGCAAAGTTGGCTAAAGGGTGAAAAAGAGCCTCCTTTATACGTTCAGGAACTAATTCTCTACAAGCTTAGCACTTTAGTGGACGGTTAATGTAGTTTTGAGATAATTGAGACGCTAATGTTAGCGAAAATCTTACTTCTTGAGTAGTCTGTCTGTCGTTTTGAGTTTTTGTAACTCTCGGAACAGTAATATCTAAGGGGCTTTACTTCGTTATTACGGACCATCGGTGACTTATATTGGCACCTATGCGCGGTCAAACTTTAACACTTTAGTTGTGCGCCAATCCAATTAGCTCTAGGATCTCTCCACGACCCAGTAACTTACTGATCTCATGGCTCTTTCCTTTAAAAGCTTAACCCGTTCATTTGCCTATCTTTTTGTTCTGTTCACCGCTGCCAGCGTACATGCGTCCGAAACCTTCACTATGGAATCTAAGCTCCTTGATGAAGGAGTCACGGCAAGGGTTGCTTTGCCGGAAAGCTATGAGCATTCAGACAGCTTTCAGTATCCGGTGCTGCTGGTTATGGACGGTTCAACGCAGTTTGAGCACATAGCGGGTAACGTTAATTTTTTAAGTACGTTTTCTATCGTGCCGGAAATGATTGTTGTCGGGGTCAGTGCGAGGAACCGCTTAAAGCGTTTTACTCACACCAAAATGGAAGCCTACGCTGACCGCTCTGGCGGTGCTGAGCAGTACACCCAGTTTTTGCGAGATGAGCTTATGCCAGCGTTGCAGAAAAAGTACAGAGTGTCGCCTTATACGGTGGTTACTGGGCATTCGCTGTCAGGGCTCTACACCAGTTATCTGGCGACTCACCACTCAGATTTTATCAACGCCGCAATATCGGTCAGCCCAAGCCTTTGGTGGGATGACTTTGCGCTTATCAATGACATAAAAGCGGCAGAGCAAGAGGCAGAAAAGCCGGCGGTACGTTGGTTTGTCAGTATGGCGAATGAGCCTAACGAAATGGCCGAAAGCTATGAGCGTTTATTGAATGAGCTTGAAGCGAAGCCGGAATCGGCTTTTAACTGGGAGTCAAAGCAGTTTCCCAGCGAAACCCATGACAGCACGCCACTAATTGGCAATGTCGAGGGGCTTAAATCGGTTTTTCGTGGGTTTAACGCGGTGCCGAATATTGAGATTAAGTCGCTGGAGCAGTTGCAGGCGTTCTACGCTGATTACGAAAAGATGGTGGGTTACGACTTCCCTATGTCGGTGCAGCAATACAACGTTTATGGCTTAAAGGCCGCTTATGAAGGCCAGGTTGACTGGGGACAGGCTATTCTGGAGAAAGGTGTTGAGGTATTCGACCAGTCCGAAGTTTTATGGGACAGCCTGGCAACGGTTTATGCAATGAATGACAACAACGAGAGTGCGCTAAAGGCCTCGAATAAAGCTGTGCAGTTCGCACGCGAGCACCAGTCAAAGTACATCAGTGAAATTGAAGCGCAGAATAGTGATTTGAAGTCACGCAGTAAATGATGGAGCCTGCGGCAAGTGACATTCAGACTTGCCGCAACACATCTAAAATTCCCTGATCTTTCGCTTTTTCTTTTGCTGATACGTCAAAATAGTCGTTGGCTTTTACCCTGTCTTCCCAAAACTTCACAAAATCCATGGGCTCATCCGGGTCTATCTGCTGAGACTCTGGCGTAAAGGTTTTGTGTAAGCTGGTTTTGGAAATTTGAAAACTCATTGCGCTACGCTGCTCACGAGTAATAACGCCAGCATCAAACAACTGGCTGGCCAGTTCGCTCATGTCGTTAGGTGATATATTGCGGGCATTAAAGTTTTCAGTTATTGCTATGGGAATATCGGACTGCTTGCCGTTATTGCCTTCTTCGGCCTGGCGACGCATAGCATCTTCGAATAGCTGATCGCGCGCTTCCATCAGGCTGTTAAGTTCGTCTTTTTCTTCTTTGGTAAGGCTGGATTTACTCTCAAGCTCTTCTATCTTTTGCTCAATTTCTTCCAGATGCCCGGTATCAACACCCATACGATTCAGCAATATGCTGCGGTAGGCATTGTCTATCAGCGACTCACGGTCTTGTTCCGGGGCAATGTCCCTGTTGCCAGGTTCCTCAGTTTTATTACTTTGGGTCGTTGTTGTCGTCGGATAACTCGCGTTATTACTCACAGGGTTCATATTCATGGCTTTCCCTTATCCAAAACTGGCATTGCCGGGTGGCAATGTTTTGCCTGTTTAGTGTGTTATTCGCGTTTATGGATAGGAATTTGCAAGAGGTGTGCCATTTATGAACAGGTTTTTCTGGGCAAACCCGCAAAAATTTGTTTTGCTGTGAGTAACTGAAAAAACAAACGAAGACATTTTGCTATGCTCAAACGCCGCTCAGGAAAAACTACGACCTTTAATGCCGCTACGCCGGACAGCGATGCTCAGCGTGACCGGGCGCGTATTATTCATTCGTCGGCGTTTCGCCGCTTGCAGGCAAAAACTCAGGTGCTGGGGGTGGGTGAGAGTGACTTTTACCGCACGCGCTTAACGCACTCTATGGAAGTGGCTCAGATTGGTTCGGGTATTTGTGAGAAGTTAAAGCAAAAGTATGAAGAGAACGATGCTATTTCGACGCATATCCCGTCTTATTTTCAAATTGAGGCCATTTGTCTGGCGCATGATATTGGTCACCCGCCGTTCGGGCATGGTGGAGAAGTAGCGCTGAACTACCACATGCACAGCAGCGGTGGTTTTGAAGGTAACGGGCAGACGCTGCGTATTATTTCAAAGCTGGGTGAGTATTCCGACCACGACGGTTTGGATTTAACCCGGCGCACTTTACTCGGTGTGCTTAAGTATCCGGTGTTGCATAGCGAAGTTAGTACTCGCTCACTGTCTGCCGAAGACCATCTAAGTGCTTTTAAACCGCCAAAATCTATTCATGACGACGAACAAGATGTGCTGGACTGGATACTGGAACCGCTGACTCCCAACGACAAAGCGGCTTTTCGTTCCACTAAAGCGAAAGAGGGTAAAACGAAAGCTCAGTATAAAGCTTTTGATACCTCCATTATGGAACTGGCAGATGATATATCGTACGGCGTGCACGATTTAGAAGACTCATTGGCACTGAACCTGGTAACCGAAAAGCAGTGGCGCGAAGACGTACTCGCTGTGTTGGACGACAACAGCGTTATTATGCAGGAAGAGCGATTTTACACCGAGGCGCTTTTTTCAGGCCAAAGCCGGGCGCGTAAGCACGCAATTAGTAAGCTTGTCGGGCATTTTGTTGATGCGATTGAAGTCACAGAACAGAACCTGTTTGAATCGCCCTGGCTGGATCTGCAGGCAAGCCTTCCGGAGCATATTGAACCTACTTTGCAAGTACTGAAGGATTTTGTTTTTAAGCATGTTATTCGCAGCTCTTCGGTGCAGGTTCTGGAGTACAAAGGCCAAATGATGATACTGAAGTTGTTTCAGGTACTGAGCGAAAACCCTGAACAGTTGCTGCCGGGTTCTACTCTGCAAAAGTATAAAAACGCAGAAAACCCCAAGCGCGTTATTTGCGACTATATTTCAGGCATGACGGACAACTACGCAACCAAGCTTTACAGTAAATTATTCAGCCCGGATACCGGCTCTGTATTTGATAAGGTTTAATTTTCTATTGATAAAAAAGGGCGCCGTGTTGGCGCCCTTTGAGTTTAACGAGTAGTTTCAATTAGAGAATAAACTTATTCCCATTCAACTAATAAGTCGACGCCTGAGTAGTTAGTATAGCCTTTCATACTAACGTACCAGCGGTCAGCTGCTGGATTTTCGATGCTGCAAGTCTCGTTGTTACCTGAACGGTATGGGCGACACTCGTAGTTCGATTCCGTTGGCTGGCTGCCTTGGCGAACATACAGGTCAGCATCACCACTACCGCCTGACATGGTCACGTTAAGTGATGACATGCCCGCAGGAATATCGACGTAATAGTGAGACCACTCATTGCTTGAACCTGACACGTCATTAACTGAGGCAGAACCGCCTTCGCCACCGCCGCTACTAGGTTCGGTAAATGAACCGGTTAAGTTCACACCGGAGAAGCTAGAGTACGCGTTCACCATTACATAATAGGTACCGGCTTGTACGTTAGAGATAGTACAAGTTTCAGTATTACCACCTTGGTAAGGACGGCAGTCGTAGCTTGAAGTAGTTGGCTGTGCGCCGAAACGAACATAAAGGTCCGCGTCGCCTGAGCCGCCGTTAATGCTAAAGCTGAGGTCTGTGGCACCGGCTGGCACATCTAAGGTGTAGTAGACTGCATCACCTGTTGTTGCCGATAGGTTGCTTACGGTTTGACCGTTAGTCAGCTCGTTGTCTGTTGGTGGTTCTGGATCTCCACCACCGCCGTCACCTGAGCCATCACAGCCATTAGCGTCGATATAATCAACAGCGTCTTTGGTTTGTGCTAAACCGTAACCAAACTGGACGTCGCGCCCTGTGGGGCCTAGATCCTGTGCTGTTGTATTAAGAACGCTCCGGATTTCTTGTGCGCTACAAGTTGGGTGATGTGACCAAACTAACGCTGCAACACCGGCTACGTGTGGAGATGCCATTGAAGTACCGCTCATAGTGCCGTAGTTACCTTGCTGACCAGTGCCTTCAGGGTAGGTTGAAAGAACATCAACACCCGGGCCTGCAATTTCAACTTGGCTGTTTTTCTGTGAGAAATCGGCCAGTTGCTTGCTGCTGTCAACTGCAGCAACGGAAACCACTGCATTGTAAGATGCAGGATAAGACATTGGGTCCGTAGAGCTAAAGGCTGAACCGTCATTACCAGCCGCGGCTACGAGTAAAACGCCCTGGTTATAAAGGTTTTGCATGGCATTGGCTTCGGTTTGGTTTGAACCCGCTCCGCCTAAGCTCATGTTAACCACGTCGGCTCCGTTGTCTGCACAGGTTTCAATCGCCGAAACCAGTGATGATGAGTAGCCCCAGCCGTTAGAGTTAAAGACTTTAACAATGTGCAAATTTGGATCGCTACCAATAACGCCGCGAACACCAAAGCTGTTATCTAAAGCGGCAATGGTTCCGGCAACGTGTGTTCCGTGAGGGCCGCCGTTATCGTACCAGTTGCCGGTACCGCTATCATTTGTGCCGGTAATAGTACCGCCCTGTGTACCCATATCTTCGTGCGGCAATTCTAGACCAGAGTCGATGACACAGATTTTCTTACCGCCAGCAGATGCTGCCGCTACACTGTCATCAACTAAGTTCGCTTGTACCTGACCAATACCGTAAGGAACGTCTTGAGCCATGAAGCGACGCTTATGGTCAATTTCTATGTATTCAATGTTAGGGTTTTTCTCAAGCCGTTTTCTCTGCTTGGGGCTAAGCTCAGCGGCCACTGCTAAGTTGTTGCGCATACTGACTTTTATTTTACCGCCCGCCTTTTTCACGACGTTATTTGCCCGTGATATTGCAAGCTCAGAGCGACCTCTTTCACTGTTTTTGAAAACTGCGTTACCTTTATTCTTAAACTTTATGATGTAACGCTGTGGTGCGGAGCTTTCTACTTGCTCCTGTGCCTGTAACAACGGCTGCGCCTGAGAATCGTCTGGAGGTTTTGCAAATGCTGATGATACTGATACTGCCAGAGCAGTCAGCGTAAGATACTTAAGTTTTTTCATAACTGAGTAATCTCTTCTTGTTTATTTGAGGCTGTAGAAGCCTGTAAAGAAGGCAGCAGGGGATACGGCGCTTGGCTGCGCGGGATGACGTCAAACAACGCCATTTGTTACATTTAATAACAATTTAAGCGGGATTTAAAGGCTTTTTTACAAATATTGTTTATTTTTATTACAAATTTTAAACAATAAAGACGCTAATATTGAATAGCGGCGGTATCAAAGGTGATAATTTTTGGCTATGCTGCAAGCATATTGAGCTGGCGAAACAAGAGACAAAATGAACGTTTATATTATGCTGCTCATTGCCTGGGGCGCTGGCTTAATGGCGGTTTTCGGCGGCTTTTTAGCGCACGTTGAGGGCAAAGCTAATACGACACTTAAGAAAGAGTTCGTACACTGCGTTACGGCATTTGGTGGCGGAATTTTAATGGCCGCTGTGGCTTTTGCATTAGTTCCAGAGGGAATGAAAGAGTTAAATGCCTGGCAACTGACAGGGCTATTTGCCGCTGGCGGCGTTACTTTTTGCCTTGTTGATGCTTGGTTGCAAAAGCATGAGGGCAATGTCTCACAGTTTATGGCGATGGTGCTCGACTTTGTGCCTGAAGCGGTTTCTCTCGGGGCTGTGTTTGCAGTTAACCCAAAAATGGGCATTCTGCTGGCCATTTTCATTGCCGCGCAAAACTTCCCGGAAGGGTTTAACGCCTACCGTGAATTAAAGAACGCGAAGTTAACGACAAAATCAGCGCTGTTCGGTCTGTTTGGTGTGTCTTTTTTCGGTCCGCTGGCAGCAATAATGGGCTACTGGTGGTTGAGCGATGCGCCAAAAATTACAGCGATGATCATGAGTTTTGCAGCGGGCGGCATTCTCTACCTGGTGTTTCAGGACATAGCCCCACAGGCGAAAATGCGCCGCCACTGGATGCCCGCGCTTGGAGCTGTATTTGGTTTCATTATTGGTATGCTCAGTAAGCAACTTATGGGCTAGTCGGTCTGCTTATAGGTAGTAACATAAAAAACCAGTAGTCCATCAGCTAAAGACTTCGTTCCATAATGCTGACCGTAAAATTGCAGGTTATTGTATTCTATTGAGAAAGAACGGAATTCTTGCTGGCTCATGAATGCGCCTGTCGTAATGCACATGGTCAGCCGACATTCGGACTCCGCGTGTAACAGCCCATCCTGGTCAGACAGCAGATTGGATAGCTCCTTCTCGCGATCAACTCCCCACGAACTGATGCCATTTTGCGGTACAAATTTCTCAGCGCCATCGAGATACTTTTCATCATCGGCAAAGTACTTATTCTGTCCCTCAAAAAAGCTGGGGTTTTCTGCAATAAGTTGCTCGCGTTTGAGCTCGTCTTTATTTGAAGTATCGGGAGTTTTTGGCGTATTTACTTCCGATGCTTGGTGGCCTGCCCAAAAAGAGAAAGCAGAAACTAAAACAAATGCGCATACTAATAAAATCCTTTTCATATTTACCTCTAAAGTGTTTGCGGTTTAAATTTGAGTTTCTTTCTAGTATTCAATATCGACGTCACACTAGCGGCTTAATCAACGATAGGCTGGAGTTGGCTCATTGATTGATGATTGCGGTGGTTGTTGCAGCCAGTTTTCGGTAATAAGCCCGGGAACTCGTTCAAATTCTCCGGTGTTATTGGTAACAACCGTGAGTCCATGGCATCGGGCATGGCCAGCTATCATCTGATCATAGGGGCCAATCGGTGTGCCCTGTTGTTTCAGTTTGTGACGAATAAGTGCTGTGTGATAAGCCGCGTCAGTATCGTAATTTAATATTTTCAAACGAGCCAAAAAGCTGTCGAGTTTGTCGGCATTAGTTGTACGTTGCTGCGAGTTTTCGACACCATATTGCAGTTCCATTACTGTAACTGAACTGATGCAGAGCTCGCGCGAGTGTTCATCAAAAATAGGAGCTAAATATGCTGGTCTATTCTTCATGATATAGATGCAAATATTCGTATCGAGCATATAGCGCAAGTTCATAGCGGGTCACGCTCCTGCTCCTCAGGCTGCTCGCGTTCAACCATAAAGTCATCGCTTGCTGGTTCGCCGTTAAACCAAGATGCCCAGCTTGTTTTGGCTGGGGTAATAATTCGGCTTTCACCAACCACTAAAACTTCCACCTCTTTAACGTCTTCGGAAAAGGCAACGTCTTTTGGCAGCCTTACTGCTTGTGTTTGGTTACTTTTGAAAATGGTTGTTCTAGCCATAAGCTCCTATGTATATCCAATTTGGATATACATAGTTTAGTTAAAAAATTATTTCTGTCAAAACTCTTAACTATAAGCTCATCTAACCAAGAACGTGATCACCCCCGCCTGTTTGAGTTATAATTCGCACAAATTTCAGCCGCGAAGAGAGAATTATGGCTAGAAACAAGAAAGAATCCATTGTTTTGGAGACCCCGACGGGGTCTGATCATGTGCTGTTGCATTCGTGCTGCGCGCCATGTTCAGGCGAGGTTATGGAGCGCATGGCGGAAGCTGGCATTAAATTTACCATTTTCTTCTATAACCCGAATATTCATCCGGAAAAAGAGTATCTGCTGCGCAAAGAAGAGAACATCCGTTTTGCTGAGAAGCTGGGTGTCGACTTCATTGACTGCGATTACGACTCTAAAAACTGGTTCGAACGGGTTAAAGGTCTGGAGTGGGAACCGGAGCGCGGTGAACGCTGCACCGAATGTTTTGATATGCGCTTTGAGCGTACAGCGCTGTATGCCCATGAAAACGGTTTTGACACCATTACCAGTTGCTTAGGTATTTCACGCTGGAAAAACATGGACCAGATAAACGACTGTGGTCAGCGCGCTGTAGCACCATACCCAGGTTTGCATTACTGGACTTTTAACTGGCGTAAGCAAGGCGGCGCGGCGCGTATGGTGGAAATTGCCAAACGTGAGCGTTTTTATCAGCAGGAATACTGCGGCTGCGTTTACTCATTACGAGACATGAATCGGTGGCGCCTGAAGAATGGCCGTGACCGCATAGAAATTGGCGTTCAGTACTACACCAACGAATAAATCACACCTAAAAAAAGCCCCGGACGCTGGGAAGAGAGACGCCCGGGGCTACACGTGAAACCTACACTCAGTAAGCTTTAAAAGTTATAACGGAAGTTCGCCATAATCGTGCGTTGCTGTCCGTAAAAACAATCGCCACGAGACAAGCACGAGGTTAATACAGTTTTGTCGGTCAGGTTGTCGATATCCAGACTTAAGCTGTAGTTATCCCAGTCGTAACCGATCATTGCGTCGAATACGGTATAGCTTGGAGTTTCTAGTGGATCATTGAGTACCACACCGTTTTGCTCAACGTAAGCACTGCCATCGGAAGTATTACCTACGTAGCGAACGCCAGCACCAATTTTAAAACCGTTCCAATTATCTGGGCGATAAGTTGCCCAGACAGACGCTTGCTGATCTGGAGTGGCAGAAAGTGTTGCTCCTTCTTCTCCGACGGTATTACTTTCACTGACTACAGCATCGGTGTACGCGTAGCTGGCGTAAACGTCCAGAGAATCCCAGGCCAGCTGAGCTTCCAGTTCAACCCCTTCAATTTCAACTTCACCAGTTTGCACTTGGCCATTAGGGTCAACAATGTCTGGGTCTGCCGCTTGTTCTGCGTTAACACTGGTTGTGCGGTTTTCTTCAGTTATCTTGTAAACAGACGCAGTTAACAAATGCTCTGTACCTTCGGGCTGGTATTTAACGCCCGCTTCCCATTGTTTACCTTCGTTAGGGACAAAGGCTTTACCGAAAGCGTCAGTACCTAATACCGGAGAAAATGACTCGCTATAGCTAACGTAAGGAGAAACGCCACCGTCCATTAAATACATAAAACCTAAACGGCCGGTTGTGGCGTACTGATCCGTTGAGTCCGACATTTCAGGATTCGTTGTAGCGCGATCTCTACGCAAAGCTGCTGACACTAACCATTTGTCTGCTATGCGCATGTTGTCCTGCACATAAACGCCAAGCTGGTAGGTTGTACTGGAAGGTGCGTCTGAAAGATCGGCTTCTGTCGGTAAGCCAGTTGCCTGACCGTACACCGGGTTGTATAAATCGAGTGTATTCATCGCGCCGTAGGCAGTGTCGTTATCAGTATAGGCATCCTGGAAGTCGATACCGAAAACTAAGTCGTGTTCGACCGCGCCGGTATTTAGGTTGCCATGAAGCTGTAAATCTGTGGTCCATGCTCTGGCATCAGCACGCGACAGGTAAGATACGCGATTGACTGTACGATTATCTTCCGCGAACACCGGCGGCCAGCCGTACATTGTGTTGTACTCAGAACTGCTGTCGCTGTAACGGCTGGCCAGGCGCAGACTCCAGTCCAGATTAATATCGTGTTCAACAATGGCTGTTAGCGCGTCTTGTTCCGTATCGTATTTGTCGAAACCCGGCTCTGATACAAAAGTAGAGCTGTCAATTTGGCCAAACTCGTTCGGCAACAAGGTTCCCTGCCACGGGAAAAATTGCGTGCTAGAGCCTGACTCATTGCGCTGAATGTTGCCAATTAAGGTAATTTTTGTGTCTTCAGAGGCATGCCAGCTCAATGACGGGTTTAGTACCAGGCTGTTATCCGGAACGTAATCGGTTTGCGTATCGCTGTCGCGGTATAAGCCAACAAAGCGGCCGGTTAATGAAGCATCATCGTTCAATGCGCCAGTAATATCGCCGGCAACTTGCTTACGGGAATAATTACCCAACTGCGCCCAGAACTGACCCTCAGTTTCTGCCTTCGGACGTTTACTGACCAAGTTGATGATACCGCCGGTAGAGCCTTGGCCATACAGAACCGAGCTAGGGCCTTTTAGAACTTCAATTTGACCAAGAGAATAAGGGTTAACGCGAACGTTGTTGTAGTTACCAAACAGAGATTTAAGGCCATCAAGGTATTGAACTGGACTAACACCTCGAATTTTTGCCCAATCGCCACGAGTATCAACACCGAATGGACCGTTGTATAAGCCTGCTACATAACCGATAGCGTCTTGTACTGTAACAGCACCTAAGTCCTGAATACGCGCTTCGGTAAGAACCGAAACGGATAAAGGCGTTTCAATAATGGGTGTATCAGATTTGGAACCGGTGGCACTAACGTAAGAGATAAGTCCGCGAGAGCTGACATTGATGGTTTCCATCATCTCTTCTTGCGTTTTTTCTTGTTTTTCTTCTTGTGCGTAGCTGCTGGTGGAAGCTAAAGCGGCCAGGATGCTAGCCGCCAATACAGTCTTTTGAATGTTCATGATTCCCCTCGAATCTTAGATTTGGTCTAAATCGAGATGGATCCTAAATGAAAACGATTCGTGTTTAAAGCTTTATTTCACCCAAGTCTCAGGAAGTTCCCAATGAGCTTGATGAACATCACCATTCCAGGTTTGCAGAGTGACCCAAACGCGTTGCTGCGGTTCTAGCTTTTGTGGTGCTATGGCATGAACGTGCTGCAATAACTCACTGCCGTGCAAAATGCCGACATCATCTTGTTGCAGTTTTTCAATAGCAATTGGTTCCTCGCCAATGTTCACGTAACCCTGACGAATATCACTGACTTTCCCTTCGTTAACGTACGCTGAAAAGTCTTTCACCCAGTCTTCATGGTGCGCGTAAGGCGCTTCATTATTTGCGGGTTGTAAGGCTACTTTAAACGGGCCTACGGCTTTTTCATCCCAGACGGGAGGCAGCTCTGGTAGCTGCAGTTGCTGGTACAGAAAGTAAAAGGGCAGAATAAGAATTAAGCCGCTGAGCTTAAATTTATTGCGGTTCCAGAAGGTATTTTTACGGCGCGCCATTAATGAGCTCCTTCATTCTGTAACGACTCTTGCAGCGGTGTGCGTTTGGCTTTTGCCGCTTTCACCGTGCGAGAACCCCAAATCAAAA
>Ga0206123_10001751_pt1 | contig 19876 bp, 18 predicted proteins | sample Helgoland_Spring_2_FD_160086 | JGI IMG/M metagenome (GOLD analysis project Ga0206123, IMG submission 160086) | Pelagic subsurface seawater microbial communities from Kabeltonne, Helgoland, North Sea - Helgoland_Spring_Bloom_20160316_1 | ecosystem: Environmental > Aquatic > Marine > Epipelagic ...
GACGGTGTGCACGACGAAATCGGCCATACGCTGGCCGGCCTGTCCGGGCGGTTCGTACCGCCGGGGCCGAGTGGCGCGCCGACACGCGGGCGACTGGATACGCTGCCGACCGGGCGCAACTTCTATGCCGTGGATAGCCGCGCGATTCCCACGGTTACCGCCTGGGAACTCGGCAAGGCCTCGGCCGAGGCCTTGGTCATGAGGCATCTGCAAACCCACGGCGATTATCCGCGCGAGATCGGGCTGACCGCCTGGGGCACGGCCACCATGCGTACGGGCGGCGACGATATCGCCCAGGCGTTCGCGCTCATGGGCGTGCGTCCCGTCCGGGCGCCGGGCTCGAACCGCGTCGTCGACTTCGAGATCACGCCGGCTTTCCAGCTCGGCCGGCCGCGCGTGGATGTGACGCTGCGGGTATCCGGATTCTTCCGGGATGCGTTCGCCGGCATCATCCGACTGTTCGACGCCGCCGTGCAGCATCTGGCCACATTCGAGGAGCCGGGCAACACCAACAGCATTCGCCAGCACGTCGAGGCGCGTCGCGCCGAACTCGAGGCCGAGGGTCTTGAGGCAGACGCTGCGGCCCGGCAGGCCGGCTTCCGGGTGTTCGGCTCCAAACCGGGCGCGTACGGCGCCGGTCTGTCGGAAATGATCGACAACCGCGACTGGCAGGACAGCGCGGATCTGGCCAATGCCTATATCGCGCGCGGCGGCTATGCCTACGGTCAGGACAGCTACGGTGAAGCAGCGTTTGCGGCCTTCAGTGATCGGCTGGGCCGGCTCGAGGCCGTGGTCCAGAATCAGGACAATCGCGAACACGATATTCTGGATTCCGCCGACTACTACCAGTTCCAGGGCGGCATGGCGAATGCCGTGGAAGGGCTGAATAACGGAGACCAGCCGGCGATCTACCACGCCGACCACAGCAATCCGGCGGCGCCACGGGTGCGCACGCTCAAGGAAGAGATCAACCGCGTGGTGCGTTCACGCGTGACCAATCCCAAGTGGCTCACGGCAATGCGTGAACACGGTTACAAGGGCGCGTTCGAGATGGCGGCGAGCGTGGATTATCTGTTCGCTTATGATGCCACCACGCGCAGCGTCGACGATTACCAGTACGCGGCGGTAACCGATGCACTGATCCACGACCCGGCCAATCAGGCTTTCCTGCGCGAGCACAACCCGGGCGCGCTGCAGGATATGGCCGAGCGCATGCTCGAGGCCATGCAACGCGGTCTATGGCAGGAACCGGGCGAACAGCGCGAGCACATCGAAAACGTGCTACTGGATCTGGACGGCGCCCGCGAAAGCGAACGCGCTGCCGGCTGAGCCTTCAATGCCCGGGCGCACCGGATGGATTGCAGTGGCCGACCGCCGGTTCACTCCGACCCGCAGCGCCGACGGGATGCAGCCAGAACTCGGGCCGCTTTGGCGGCCCTCAGACAGGCTGGCCGCACCGGCGCGATGCGCCGGACACCCATCGTCACTACGCGTCTCCGTCGCTGCGTAAACGGGGCTTGAATACAGACGCAATACGGCACCGTCGGGCTAATCCGGCTGAGTGGCGTACATAATCAGGAACCTCTTTACCGAAGACGGTTCGACAACGACGATCGACTTGCCGCCGAAACCGCCGCACGGCGGCTTGGTGCGCAAAACAGGCCCACTTAGTCGACCACTGCCGCGATGGCGCGGCAGACATAATCCAGATTGTCCCGCGACAGGCCGGCGACATTCGCGCGGCCGGACTTGACCATGTAGATGCTGTGCTCGTCGCGCAGTTTTTCGACGTGTTCCGGGGTCAGCCCGGTGAACGAGAACATGCCGCGTTGCTCCGCAACATGGGCGAAACGCTCGTCCAGACCGTATGGTTTCAGTGCCGCCACGAAGTCTCGGCGCAGGCCGTTGACGCGGTTGCGCATTTCATCGAGTTCCTCGCGCCACATCGCGGTCAGTTCGTCGGAGCCGAAGATGGTGGCCACGATCGCGCTGCCGTGAGCAGGCGGGTTGGAATAGTTCTCGCGCGCGGTGATCGCCAGTTGCGAGCGTACGTCCTGCATGTCCTCGCTGTCCTTCGCGATGGCGATGAAGCAGCCGGTGCGCTCGCGGTAGATGCCGAAATTCTTGGAGCAGGACTGGGTGATGAGCATCTCGTCGAGATGGTGGGCCAGCAGGCGCACGCCGAAGGCATCTTCCTCCAGCCCGTCGCCGAAACCCTGGTACGCGAAGTCCACCAAAGGCAGTAGTTCGCGTTCCTGTACCACCTCGAGTACCCGCTGCCACTGGTCGGCCGACAGGTCGAAGCCGGTCGGGTTGTGGCAGCAGGCGTGCAGCAGCACCACGTCGCCTGTCGGGATCTCGCCCAGGGCGCCGATCATGCCGTCGAAGTCGAGCCGGTTATCGGCATCGACATAGGGGTACTTGTTGATTTCGAGCCCGGCCGCGCTGAAAACGCCCAAATGGTTGGGCCAGGTCGGGTTCGACAACCAGATCGCCTTGCCGGGCAACTGGGTCTTGATGAAATCCGCAGCCAGCCGCAGTGCGCCGGTGCCGCCGGGGGATTGCGTCGCGCTCGCGCGGTTATCGGCCAGGACCTTGCTATCGGTACCCAGCACCAGCGGCAGGATGTGGCTGGCGTAGTCGGGGTCGCCGTGCGAACCGATATAGGCCTTGGTCTGTTCGGTTTCGATGAGTTGTTTTTCGGCCGCCTTGACCGCGCGCATGACCGGCGTGATGCCGTCTTCGTCGCGGTACACGCCCACGCCCAGATCGACCTTGTCCGGGTTGCTGTCGTTCTTGAAGGCTTCGATCAGCCCGAGGATGGCGTCCCCGGGAACCCGCTCAATCGGTTCGAACATGCGTTGTATTACCTCGGTTGCACGCGCGGGGTCATCGCCGCGCGCTACTGACTTGTTGCGTAGTTTAACCGCTTGCCCCGGACGCTGCCGAATGCATCGCCGCGGTTGGTGACGGTTTCGCTCCATCTCCACAGTGGCAACTGGTACAGTTTCGACTGCCTTGTGTTCTCGAGAATGGAACCCCCAGATGACCAGCAGCCCGTACTACACCGAAGACCATGAAACCTTCCGCGACCAGGTCAGCCGTTTCGTGACAAACGAGATCGAGCCGTACATTAACGACTGGGAAGAAGCGGGCCGGGTGCCATGGGCATTCTTCAAGACCGCGGCCGAGGCGGGACTGCTGGCGCTGGGCTACCCGGAAGAACTCGGTGGCGTGCCGGTGCCGGATTCGCATTACCATATTGTCTTTCAGGAAGAACTGGCCCGGGCCGGCGCCGGCGGTCTGGTACCGGCAGTTTGGATTCACGGCATTGCCTTGCCGCCGATCGTGGCCTTCGGCACGCCGGAACAGAAAGAACAGTTCGTACGGCCGGTGCTGGCCGGCGACTGCATGGCCGCGCTTGCGATCACCGAGCCGTCCGGCGGCTCGGATGTCGCCAACATCAAGACCACCGCGCGGCGCGACGGTGACGACTACATCGTCAATGGCAGCAAGACATTCATTTCCGGCGGCATGCGGGCCCAGTATCTGGTGACGGCGGTGCGTACCGGCGACGCCGGCCCCGGCGGTATTTCCCTGCTGATGATCGATACCGACACGCCCGGCGTGGATCGGACCGAGCTCAAGAAAATGGGCTGGTGGTGCTCGGACATCGCCACCATCTACTTCGACGACGCGCGGGTGCCGGCGGCGAATCTCATCGGCGCGGAAAACGCCGGCTTTCTGGCGATCATGCACAACTTCAACGGCGAGCGGTTGGGCTTGGCGGCACAGGCCTACGGTCTGGCCAAATGCTGCCTCGACGAGGCCACGGCCTATGCCCGCGAACGCGAAACGTTCGGCCGCGCGCTGATCGGCCGCCAGGTCATCCGCCACAAGCTGGTGGACATGGCCGCGCGGCTGGACGGACTCAAGGCGAGTCTGGACCTGCTCGCCTGGCGTATCGACCAGGGCGACATGCCGGTGGCCGAGGTCTGCCTGCTCAAGCTGCAGGCCACCGAGACGCTGGAATACTGCGCCAACGAGGCGGTGCAGATATTCGGCGGTGCCGGCTATATGCGCGGGGAAAAAGTCGAACGCATCTACCGCGAAACCAAGGTGATGACCATCGGCGGCGGCTCCGCCGAAATCATGAAGGATCTGGCGGCGCGACAGCTTGGTTATTGATTCGCTGCATGACCGCGTAGGAGCGCCCCTGGGCGCGAAGGACGAGGCCCGCGCGGCCTGACCGGGCATTCGCGCCCAGGGGCGCTCCTACGTCGCAAGGGCGTAATCGCGCTAATCGGCGACGCCGATGTCCTCGTTCCAGAGCTCGGGGCGCTCGACCATGAATTGGCGCATGAGGTCGATGCAGTCCGGATTATCGAGCACCCGGATCGATACGCCGCGCGAGGCGAGCAATGCTTCCTCGCCCATAAAGCTGTCGTGCTCGCCGATCACGACCCGCGGTATGCCATATAGAAGAATCGCGCCGCTGCACATCGCGCACGGTGATAGCGTCGTATAGAGCGTGACATCGGCATAGAACGTGCCGGGCCGCCGTCCGGTCGCTTCCAGCGCGTCCATTTCGGCGTGCAGGATGGCGCTGTCGTTCTGTACACGCCGGTTATGACCGGCCCCGACGACCTCGCCGTGCCTGACAAGCACGCAACCGATGGGAATGCCGCCTTCGTCCGCGCCTCTGCGGGCCTGTTCGATGGCCTGGTGCATGAAATCGTGGTCGGTTATGATGCATTCTCCCAAGCGCGATCGTTCCATAGTCTAGAATCGGACGCCGGGTCGGCGCCGCGATAGTACGGGTCTGGCCGGCGCAGTCCGCAAATAGGCCGGTTGCCCGCGTATAATAAGCTTGCCACCGGCACCGTCACATTGTTCCGACAAGCGACTGTTTGGAGTCGTCATCGATGCACCTCGACCCGGAAATCCTGTCGCGAATCCAGTTCGCCTTCGTCATTTCCTTTCATATCCTGTTTCCGGCGTTCACCATCGGGCTGGCCAGTTGGCTGGCGATGTGCGAAGGGCTGTACCGGTTCACGCACCGCGATGTGTTCCGCCGGCTGTATCACTTCTGGGTGAAGATATTCGCGGTGTCCTTCGGCATGGGCGTGGTGTCGGGCATCGTCATGAGCTTCCAGTTCGGCACCAACTGGTCGGTGTTCGCGGAAGCGACCGCGCCGGTGCTGGGGCCGCTGTTTTCCTACGAGGTGCTGACGGCGTTCTTCCTGGAGGCGACTTTCCTCGGCATCATGCTGTTTGGCTGGAACAGGGTGGGCCCCAAACTGCATTTTGCAGCCACCGCAACCGTGGCGGTCGGCACCATGCTGTCGGCGTTCTGGATTCTGTCGGCCAATTCCTGGATGCATACGCCCGCCGGTTTCGAGTTGCGCGACGGCATCTTCTATCCCACCGACTGGTGGAAAATCGTTTTCAATCCGTCGTTCCCGTACCGGCTGGTGCATATGGTGCTGGCGGCGTACCTCACCACCGCGTTCGTGATTCTGGGTGTGGGTGCGTGGTATCGATTGAAGGATACGGCGCACGAGGCCTCCAGGGTCATGCTGTTCATGGGCGTGGGCTTCGTGTCCATCGTCACGCCGTTGCAGATTTTCGCCGGTGACCTGCATGGTCTGAATACGCTCGAGCATCAGCCGGCCAAGGTGGCCGCGATGGAGGCCCACTGGGAAACCGAGGAAGGCGCCGCACTGGCGTTGTTCGCCTGGCCGGATGCCGACAACGAGACCAACCATTTCGAGATAGCGGTGCCGAAGCTGGCGAGTCTGATCCTCACCCACGAGCTCGACGGCGAACTGGTCGGCCTCAAGGATTTCCCGCGTAACGAGCGCCCGCCGGTCGCGCCCATCTTCTTTTCCTTTCGCATCATGGTGGGGATCGGGCTGTTGATGCTGCTCGCCGGTCTGGCCGGTCTGTGGCTGGCCTGGCGGCGACGCTTGTTCGCCTCGCGCTGGTACCACCGTTATCTGGTAGCGATGACGCCGGCCGGATTTATCGCCGTGCTGGCGGGCTGGATCACCACCGAAATCGGCCGCCAGCCGTATACCGTCTACGGCTTGCTGCGCACTTCGGAATCGCTGTCGCCAGTGGGCGCGCCCAGCGTGCTGGCGACGCTGATCACGTTCGTGATCGTTTACGGCGTGATCTTCGGGGCCGGCCTGTACTACATCCTCCGGCTGGTGCGTACCGGGCCTGAGAAAGGCCCGGAACATGCCGGCGCCGAGGTCTACTCGACCCCGGCCCGCCCGTTGTCGTATCCGGATGAACCGACAGGAGGCCCGCGATGACGACCATCGAACTGTTACCGCTGGTGTGGTTCGGCATCATCGGTTTCGGCGTATTCATGTACGTGCTGCTGGACGGCTTCGTGCTCGGCATCGGCATTCTGTCGGGCTTCGCCCACGGCGAGTACGAGCGCGACATCATGATGAATTCGGTCGCCCCGATCTGGGACGGCAACGAGACCTGGCTGGTGCTGGGCGGCACGGCGTTGCTGGCCGCTTTCCCCCCGGCGTACACGGTGCTGCTGCCGGCGTTGTATCTGCCGTTGTCGGTAATGCTGATCGCGTTGATCTTTCGCGGTGTGGCGTTCGAGTTCCGCTTCAAGGCCAACCGCAAGCTGGGCTGGAATCTGGCCTTCAACCTCGGCTCGATCGTGGCGACGTTCTGCCAGGGCGTGACCCTGGGCGCGATCGTGCAGGGCATCGAAACCGATGGCGGCGCCCAGTACGCCGGCGGCGTGTTCGATTGGCTGAGCCCGTTCACGCTCCTGACCGGCGTTGCGCTGGTCACCGGCTACGCCATGCTGGGTGCGACCTGGGTGGTGATGAAGACGCGCGGCACCCTGCAGCAGAAGGCCTACGGCTGGAGCCGAATGCTGTTGACGGGCGTGATCGCGTTCATGGGGCTGGTCAGCCTGTACGTGCCGTTTCTCGACGGCGATTATGCCGAGCGCTGGTTCGGCTTTCCGCACGCGTTGGTGATGGTGCCGTTCCCGCTGGCCGCGATCGCGGTGTCCTGGGGGCTCTATGCGAGCGTGCTCCGGCGCGCGGAATACCTGCCGTTCATCCTGTCGCTGGCGATGTTCGCGGTCGGTTACGCGGGTTTGGCCGCGAGTTTCTGGCCGCACATCATCCCGCCGGATCTCACCATCTGGAACGCGGCCGCGCCGCCCGAGAGCCAGGCCTTTCTGCTGGTGGGCATCGCATTTTTGCTGCCGTTCATCCTGTTCTACACCGGCTGGTCGTACTGGATCTTTCGCGGCAAGGTGTCCAAGGACATGGGGTATCACTGACTCCCGTTCAGGTGTCGTATGACGCGCACAACACGCCGATTGCTGTGGTTCGTCGGACTGGCCGCCGCCAGCCTGCTGGTCTGGGGCACGCTCGCTTTCGTGTTCCGCGAGTTCATCTTCTTCGTGCTGCAGCACTGAGTACGCGTACACGCCGGGCGCCGGCGATGTTGTAATAGCCGCATGAATCAATCCCGTCGTGTGTCGGATCGCTGGTCGCTGGCCGACCTGATCGATTTCGAGGCGTTGCTCGCCGCCGAGGCGGCGTCGGTGAGCGCGCACGACCGCATGCGCTTTGCCCGCGATGTTCGTGAGCAACTGCCGCCGGGCAATGCGCTGGCGCAACGGCGTGTGGGGCTCAAGCGCTGGCTCGCGATACAGCGCGATTCGTACGGCATCGACGCAGGCGCGCTGTGGCAACGGGCACTGGCGATAGCGCGGCTGGGCCTGTTCCTGGCGCTGGGACTCACCGGCATGGCACTGGCGGCCGGGCTGTGCGCCGCGCCGGGGCAGACCGTGCATGTGGTGGTGTTCATTGCCGTCACGCTGTTGCTGCCGTGGACCGTGTTTTTTGCCCTGCTGATCGTGCGTTGGCTCGGCGCCCGTCAACGGCGCGGACCCGACTGGATTCTGGCCCGCCTGATACCGCTGACCGGGCGTGTCGGGGGTGGGGTGGCCACACGCCAGTTGCAGGCCTGCCGCGAGCGGCTGACCGACAGCGCCCCCGCGCGCAACGCCCTGGGTGCGGCGATCGGCGGTGTCCTGCAATGGGGCGCGGTCGGGTTCAATCTGGGGCTGGTCGTGGCCTTCGCGGGATCGCTGATGGTGTTCGATGTCCGTTTCTACTGGGAGGCCACGCCCCAGACCGATGCGCTGATGACCACCGCAACGCAAACCGTGGCCGCGCCCTGGGCCGGGTTCTGGCCGGCGGCGGTACCCGAGGCCACGGCCATCGAGGCCAGCCGTGCGCGTTATGTCGATGGCCGCAAACGGGTGCGCGGCGATACCCGGGCCAGCGCCGCCTGGTGGCGATTCCTTTTATTGTCGCTGCTGGTCTGGGGGTTGCTGCCGCGGCTGCTGCTGGTCGGCGCCAGTCACTGGCGGCTTCGGCGCGCGCTCGCACGGCTGACCTTTCAGGCGCCGCGGCACCGCGAGCTTTGGCGAAAGCTCACGGCCGTCGAGCGCGGCGCGGTGGCACCGGCGGCCAGCGATGGCGCGCTGGTGCTGGATGTCGGCGGTCTCGGGGTCACCGGCAACGATGTGCGTGGTTTTCTGCTGCGGGCGTTGCGGGTCAATCCGCAGGCCGATCATCGGATTGCAGTGCTGGATGACGCGGCCGAAACAGCGGCCGACGCGGCCCTGGCAGCGCGTCCCGCGCATGTGGTGTTGCTGGTCGACGCGCGCGATATCTCGCCGCGCCACATCCGGCGCCTGCACGCGCGGATACGGGCCGCCGCGGGCAACCATACCCCAGTAACCTGGGTCGTGTTGTCGTTGGCCGAGTGTGGGCCGATACCACCGGAACCCGCGGCGCTGGCGCGCTGGACCCGCTTCATCGACGGCCTGCGCGACCCTGCCGCGGAGGTTGTGGCGTATGACCCCGGGGTCTGAAATGGCTGAAACGCCGCGCTGGGTCACGCCGGACGTGCCCTGTTTTGCGGTGGTCGGTAAGGTCAATACCGGCAAGTCCGCGGTGCTCGCGACCCTGCTCGAGGAAGACGACGACCGCGTGATTCGGATATCGCCGGAGCCGGGTGAGACCACCGGCTGCCAGCGATTGTCGCTGGTGCTCGATGGCGTCGAGCGGCTGCGTTTCATCGATACGCCCGGTTTTCAGCAGCCGATCGAGGCGCTGCGGGCCATTCGCGCGCTGCACGACGATGCGGCGACGACGCCCGGTCTGGGTACCTTGGCGCGGTTTGTCGAACGGTATCGCGCCACGGAAGAATTCGCCGACGAATGCCGGCTGCTGGCCCCGTTGCTGGAAGGCGCCGGTATTCTCTATGTGATCGATCCCGGCATGCCGGTTTACGACAGTTTTCTCGCGGAGATCGAGATTCTGCGGTTTTCGGGCCGCGCACGGCTGGCGGTGCTCAACAGCCGCGGCGAGGGTGACGACAGCGGCGAATGGCGATCGCATTTGAACAAGGCCTTCAATCTGGTGCGCACCTTCGACGCCCACCGCGCCCGCTTTGCCGCGCGCCGCGACCTGCTGGCGGCACTCAACCAGATCGACGAACGCGACCGTGGACACCTGGATGCCACCATGGCGCTGCTCGACGCCGAGTGGTCACAGCGCCGCGAAGAGGCGGCCGAACATATCCAGTCGTTTCTGAGCGAAGCGCTGGCGCTGCGCGAACGCGAGACCTATGCCGAGGATGGGCCCGCGCCGGAAGCGGCCAAGCGCAAGGCGATCGCCAGTGCCAGCCGACGTTACTTCGAGCGGATCACCCGGCTGGAGCGGGAAACCGCCGATACCCTGCTCGATATCTACCGCCATACCGCGATCCGTGCCGAAGCCCGAGCCGGCTTCCATGGCGAACTGGATCTGGCAAGCGAGGAAACCTGGCGCCGGCTGGGTCTGACCCGGCAGCAGCTGACGCTGGTCGGCGCCGCCGTCGGCGCGGGCGCGGGACTGGGCGTGGACGCCGCCACACTCGGGCACAGCCTGGGTATCGGCGCGTTGATCGGGGGGCTGAGCGGTGGTGCGCTGGCGTTCTTCAAGGGCGAGGCGCTACCGCGTTTCCAGATGAACATCGCCAAACTGGGCGCGCTCGGCGGCCGGCAACTGACGCTGGGGCCGCCGCGCAACCCCAACTTTGCCTGGGTACTGCTGGACAGCGTGTTGATCCGCTATCGCCAGATCCTGCTACGCGCCCATGCCCGCCGCGGCGACGACGTCCTGCAGGCGGCGTCGGTCGACGATGAAAGCGTGGCGCGCCGTCTCGCGTCGGACCGGCAGAAGACCCTGGCGCGCTGGTTTCGGGATATCGCGCGCCAGCGCAACGACGCCGAACGCGACAGCGCCGCACTCGCCGCGCTCGTTGAAACGCTGGCGGAAATCGAGGCAGGACTCTAGCCGTTGGCGTCCTACAATGCAACTGTAAACGTGTTGCGTTTTAGCGCACGCCCACCGCGGCGCGCTAACGTTAACTAATGCTAAACGCGAGTTCGCTCGTTCACGGATAGGTCCGCTATCGATCCAAAGCGGGCATCTCCCAAAAGCGTTAGAGCAACCCACGTCGAGCCAATCGGCAGCCAAGCAATGCCCCTTTGAACACGTGCTTATCTGGCTCAAACAACCAGGTCACGGCGCGCAGGCTTCACCTTTGTTGGCCGGCCTGAATTCGACCGGTCCAATCGTTTAGCGCCATGAGCAGCTGGCCGACGAAATCCCGTGTGGACTCGTGCGTCAGCTGGCCATCGCGATCGAAACGCTCATGCGCCTGCGCGATCATCACCTCCGGCTTGTTGAGAAAATGCACGTCCATGCTGATCAGAATGCGGCGTAGATCATACTGAGCCCGCGCACCTCCGAATAAGCTCATGCTCGCGCTCATCACCGCCGCGGGCTTGCCGGCAAAGGGTTGCGGTTTCTGGCGCGACACCCAATCGATGGCGTTCTTGAGCACCCCGGAAACCGAATAGTTATATTCCGGGGTCGCGAACAATAGGCCGTCGGCTTCGGCGATCTGGCGAGATAGATGCTCGACAGCGACCGGAATCTTTTGGTCGAACAGATCCTGGTCGTACAGGGGAATCTGGGATAAATCGGCGAGCACAATATCCATATCATTTGGCGCCAAGTCTTGTGCCGCGCGCAACGCCGCCGAATTGAGCGAGTCTCGGCGCAGACTGCCGGAAATACCGAGTATTCGAGTCATTGTGTTGTCCTTGCTGTTGAGCTTTGGTATCGATCAGGCGTTCGGCTCGATGCGCCATGGAATCGGCGGTGGCATCAAACGCTCACCATCGAACCCCGGTACGTCACCAAACCTGTCGTCATGCGCTTCCCATTGGCGCTGCGCCTCGGCGATCTCCTGTTTGCTGTGGCCCACGAAGTTCCACCAGATCAGAATGTCTTCGTTGAGCGGCTCGCCGCCCAGCAGCAGCACGCGGGTACCGGCGGTCAGCTCGATCGCCATGTCGTCCAGGCCACAGCCCAGATAGGCCAGCTCGTTCGGCTCGAACGTATCCTGGTCGATCCGCAGGTTGCCCTCGAGAACGAGCACGCCGTATTCGTACTCGCTTCGCAAACCGAAACGCACCGCCGAATCCGAACGGGCGAAGACGTCAGCGCCCACCAATGATGAGAAGGCCAGCGTCGGCGCTTTATGGCCGTTCAATTCGCCGATGAGCAATGTGATTTCGACTCCCTGTTCCTCCCAGCGCGGCAGATCGGGATAATGATCGAACCGGGGTTCGGTATCCCGATGGGCGTACGGCAAAGCGATCCATAACTGGGCTGCATGCAGCTCGGATTCGCCGGACAGGGATTCTTCGGTATGCGTGATACCGCGCCCCGCCGTCATCAGGTTCACCTCGCCGGGACGAATGACCTGCTCGCTGCCCAGACTGTCGCGATGTAGCACTTCGCCGGACAGCATCCAGGTGAAGGTCTGCAGACTGGTGTGAGGGTGCGGTCCCACCCGCAGGCCCCGGCTGTCGACCGAAAAGACGGCTGGCCCCGCGTGGTCCAAAAAACACCACGCGCCGATCAATCGCCGGCCGCGTTGTGGCATCAGCCGGTTGACCGGAATACCGCCGACATCGGCGGTGCGCGGCGCGAGATGCTGGATGAGCCGATGGCCATCGACCACCGGACATTCGAGTGATTCGTAGAGCTCCGGTTTGGTTTCGGTGTTGCTCATGATGGGGTCCTTTATCGCCTGTTGTTGATCCGGTCGCGTCGATACGTCTTGGGTTCGCGGCTTGTCTCAATGTGTCGTGGTGATTGCCACGCCGGCCATCAGTGTTTGCGTGACCGGCGTTTTGCCGGCGATGTCCAGTAGCCGTTGCCACTGCGCTTCGTCGAGTTCGGCCGAAACGTGCAGGACCCGGTCGATCCGTGTCTCGCCTTCGCGATTCTTGAGCAGGGTCAACTCGACGCGCAGATCGCCCAGATCCCAACCCTTGCGCTGCGCGTACATCTGCAGGGTGATGGCCGTACACGCTCCCAGGCTGGCAAGCAGATAGTCGTAAGGCGCCGGGCCGGCGCCCTGGCCGCCTGCCGATAACGGCTCGTCCGCCACCAGGTTATGGCCCCCGGTCACGAGCGCCTGGCGATAGTTTTCGTCGTCCGACCGAACGCTGGCATTGGCTATCGTTTTCATCGTTTAAGATCCCTTGTAGGAAAACTCCCCGGTGGACAATCTCGACAGGTTATTCACTACTCTCCGCTCGCGATTCGATCGCCTTGGCGTATCCCTTGGCCTCGATCGCTTCGACGGTGATATCGATCCGCACCCGGTCACTGACCATCGGCACAAACTTATCGACACCGAATTCGGAGCGGTCAAACGATGTAACCGCGCTAAAGCCCAGAGCCGGCGCCTTCATCATCGGATGCGGAGCCGCTTTTCTAAGCTCCGCATCGAGCACCACAGGCCGGGTTACCCCGTGTGCCGTGAGTTTACCGTGAACCTTGAAGTGATCGGTCGCGTCTGCGCGTTCGATCCTGGTGCTTTTGAATGTGATGATCGGAAACTGTTCGGCGTCGAAGAATTCCTCGGACACGAACTTGTCATCCAGTAGCGGCACGTGACTGTTGATGCTGGCGACCGGCATCGTCATCTCGACCGACGACGCGGTCGGTTGATCAGCGTCCCAGCGCAGGCTGCCGGACACCTCATCGAACTGCGCGCTCGGTCGCGAAAACCCGAGATGATCCCAGCTGAAGCGCACTTGTGTATGGTCGGGATCGACGGTGTACTCGACGGTTTCAGCGAATAATGGGGCGCTGAATGCAAGTAGCGAGGCGGCAAGGAACGCCGGCATTACAAGCTTTATTGGATAACGCATAAATTGTCCTTAGTGGAAAAGAGAGCGGCGCTATGGCTGCGTTCGCCACATCACGGTCGATTGTCGGTATCTGGCCATTGAAGTTGACGGGTGAACTCATGGCGATATCGCCCGTTCTCGGGCAAAGATGCGCGTGTTGCCGCCGCCTGTGAATCGCACGACGGCAACGCGCGCAGAGAGGTTATTGACTCTTCAACGTCGACTCGCGGCTCTGCATCAGGTTGGCGTACTGCGGCAGATGACCGGCCAGGATGCCGCCGAAGCCTTCGATATCGTTACGCCAGTCGCGATGCAGTTCACTGGCGACCGAGAACCAGTTCATCAACTGTACCCCTGCCTGCGACATGCGATCCCAGGCCGCGTAACGCACCGCGGAGTTCATGGTGCCCGAGGCATCGGTGACCGCGAACACGTCGTAGCCGGCTTCGATGGCCGACAGCGCCGGCATCGCAACGCAGACATCGGTGACGATGCCGGCAATCAGTATCTGACTATTGCCGGTATCCTTTATCGCCTGCACGAAGTCTTCGTTGTCCCAGGCATTGATCTGGCCCGGCCGGGCGATATACGGGGCGTTCGGAAACGCCTCCTTGATCTCCGGCACCATCGGGCCGTTAGGGCCGTCTTCGAAGCTGGTGGTGAGGATGGTCGGCAGATCGAAGTATTTGGCGATGTCCGTCAGCGCCATCACGTTGTTCTTGAAATCGTCGGGCTCGAAATCACGCACGAGCGAGAGCAGGCCCGCCTGATGGTCGACCATCAGCAACGTTACATCGTTCTTGTCGATTCGTTTATAGGTAAAGGACATTTCACACACCTTCGGTGCTTTGGGATGAAAGCGGGCCAAAGCGCAAGACTTTGGCCCGCAAGTTCGACACTACACGTGCCGGTTTACGCAATATAGATCACGAGGCCTTGCCGAACGTGCCGTTCTGGAATCCCGTGATCGATTCACGGATTTCATCTTCCGTATTCATCACGAACGGCCCGTGGCCCACCACGGGTTCATCGATCGGCTCGCCGGTCAGCACGAGCAGCTTGGCGTCGTTGTTGGCCTCCAACGTGATCTCGTCGCCCTCGCGCTCGAAGATCACGAGCTCGGCGTCACGGGCCACCTTCGTGCCGTTGATCTGAACAGTGCCGCTGAGCACGACGAGCATGCTCGTATGGCCGGCGGGCACGTCTAGCGTGGTTGCGCCCCCGCGATTCAAACGCAGATCCCACACGTTGATCGGACTGAATGTTCTCGCGGGGCCGACGTGGCCGGCATAGTCGCCTGCGATCACGCTCAGCGAGCCCGCGTCGTCGGCCAGATCGTGGCGTGGAATATCCGCCGCTCGGATCGACTGATACGCCGCCGGCGCCGATTTGTCGGCCGCACGCAGATTCACCCAGAGCTGGACCATCTCGAACCGGCCGCCGCGCTCGGTGAACTCGGGCGAATGAAATTCCTCGTGGATGATGCCGTCGCCGGCCGTCATCCACTGCACATCGCCGGCGCCGATCACGCCGCCGCCACCGGTCGAATCGCGATGCGCGACTGCGCCGTCGTACACGATCGTCACGGTCTCGAAACCGCGATGCGGATGCGCGCCGACACCGCGTGTGTTCTTCGCAGGCGCGAAATCACGCGGTCCCGCGTAGTCGAGCATGAGAAACGGGGTCACGTGATGCGCGCCCATACGGTCGTAGGTGAACAGCGAGCGCACGGGAAAGCCATCGCCGACCCAGTGCCCGCGCGGTGCGGAATAGATCCCGGTGAAGTTTTTCATGATCGTCTCCTGCCGAATATTCGGCATCGAATAGCTGATGCCGGCCATCCTATGCTTGTGACGTTAGCGTGATTAGCCGGTTAAAATCGAACGCACCGTCTCATGTATGGAACGACAGAATGCAGAATCTCAACGATCTGTTCTATTTCGTGCAGGTGGTCGATCACGGCGGCTTCGCACCGGCGGCTCGCGCGATCGGTGTGCCGAAATCGAAACTCAGCCGCCGGGTCGCCCAACTCGAGCAGCGACTGGGGGTCGGACTGATTCACCGCAGCACGCGTAATCTGGCGGTCACCGAGCTGGGCCAAGCCTATTACGAGCACTGCGCGGCCATGCTTGTCGAGGCCGAAGCCGCACAGGAAACGATCGACCGCTCGATTGCACAGCCGCAAGGGCTGATTCGTATGAGCTGTCCGCCGGGAATGCTTTGCTTCGTGGTGGCCGAGCAGCTTTCGGCGTTCATGACGTATTACCCGCGAGTGCGGGTCGAGCTCGAAGCTTCGGGTCGGCGTGTCGATGTCGTTCGCGAAGGCTTCGATCTCGCGATCCGGGTGCGATTTCCACCGCTCGAAGACAGCGAGCTGAACGTCCGCGTGCTGTCTCAAAGCCCGCAGCGGTTGATGGCCGCACCTGGCCTATTCGAGCATTATCCGCAGCCTGCGGTGCCGGGCGACTTGAATGGGCTGCCATCGCTCGACTGGGTGCGGCCGAACCATACACATACCTGGTGTCTGGACGGGCCGGACGGGGCCAGCACCCAGATCGATCATCGCCCGCGGCTCGTGACCGATGACCTGATTACGCTGAGGCGCGCGGCGCTGGCAGGCTTGGGTATCGTACAACTGCCGTTACTAGTCGGTGGCAAGGACATGACTGACGGCACACTCGTCGATGTCCTGCCGGGTTGGAGGCCTAGTGGCGGCGTCGTTCAGGCAGTCTTTCCTTCTCGACGTGGCTTGCTACCCGCCGTACGAGCGTTGATCGACTTTCTGGCCGAGCGTTTCGCAGATCAGGATTTTCTCACAGACACTTCTAGTGAGAACGAGCTTTAGCTATGTCCGCTTGTGGCCGATAGCGGACTTTTCAACCGAGCTTTCGATGGGCACTCGATATGGAGGCGGGTTCTCAGCGCTCGCAACTTACCTGCATCCGGACTCCGTGCGGACGTCTCTATTCGATCATCTACATGACGATTCAATGCCTACGGGGTTGCACAGTGAGCAACACGGTATAAGTTGCGCCGAAGGCGCTTATTGTCGAGCCTACTGGGCCTGCTCGGCCGCCTGACTGTCGATGGCTTGTTGAATACGGTCGAAACTCACTGCGCCGGAGAACACGGTGTCGCCCACGATGACAGTGGGGGTGGCGCGCAGTCCGGCGGCCTTGCCGGCTTCCTGGTTCTGTGCGATTACGTCGTCGGTCGCGCCCTGGTCGATGCACTGTTCTAGTCGGTCGGCGTTGATGCCGGTCTCGACTGCCAGATCGAGGAACATGGAGGTGGGGTCGTCCTGCTCTGCCCATTCCCGCTGACTTTCGAACAGGCGGTTGTGATACGACCAGAACTGGCCCTGGCGTTCGGCACAGCGGGCCGCCACCGCGGCTTCGTGCGCGTGGGCGTGCATGGGTAGCGGGAAGTCGAAGAACACGAAGCGCGCCTGGCCCGATTCCACCAGTTCGTCGCGGACGCGCTCGGCCGTCGAGGAAAAAGCGCCGCAGGCGGGGCACTGATAATCGGCGAATTCGCGGATCGTGATCGGCGCATCGGCATCGCCGACGGCAATGCCGAGCGCGTCGTATTGCTCGTTGAATGCGGTGAGGGTGCTGTCGTCGAGTTGGCGGCTGTTGTCGCCGCTGCGTGATGGACTCTGACCGCTGCGGAAGCTGATCAACACGATTGCGACAATGATCAGTGCGCCAAGAATCAGGCCGGGAATGAAGAGCGCGCCAAACAGGCTGCCGCGGGCGTTGTTCTGGGGGGGCATGCAACGGCTCCTTGTGCCGACGATACGGGTTCCAGCCGCGATCATACCGTGGCTGTTCGCACCCGTCAGCCGATCCGTCGCGGGGCCATCGACTGTCCGCTGTAACAGCGCTGGGCGCGGACAAAAAAGAGGGGCCTGTCGGCCCCTCGTTCGGCGAGATTATTTCGCGCCTTGCTACGACTTAATAGGTCGCGTCTTCGGCGGCATCGCCGGTTTCGTCGGCGGCTTCGTTGGCCGCGTCGCCGGTCGCGTCCGCTGCGTTACCGGCGGCATCGCCGGTTGCATCGACCGCATCGCCGGTCTGATCGACGGTCGCATTGGCCGCGTCGCCGGTGGCATCAGCGGCGTTGCCGACCGCATCACCGGTCGCGTCGGCGGCATTGCCGACGGCATCGCCGGTAGCATCGACTGCATCACCCGTCGCGTCGGCTGCGTTGCCCGTCAGATTACCGGCCTTGTCCACCAGATTGGACGTGCCCTGCTTGACGTTGGTCCAGGCGGTGCCGGCCGTGTCCTTGGTCTGCTCCCAAGCCTGGCTGGCCTGCGTCTGCGCCTTGTTCCACCAGGAGACATCGTAGACCGGGAAGCTTTCAAGCTCCTCGGAACTGGCGTTTAACGTGACCCGGTACTCGGGTTCGAGAACGCTGTCGCCTTCGTTGGCGGTCACATTGAGCTGATTCGGGTCCACGACATAGGATTTGCCGCCGAGGCTGAAGTTGCCGCCCGACTCAACAATGAACGACTTGATGGTCATGTTGTTGTCGAGAATGACGTCCTCGATTTCGCCAACCTGATCATCCGAGTTGTTCAGGTAGACATCGGCTTCCAGCAACTGGTCGGCCGAGTACAGACCCTGCGGCTGCGCGGCGAGCGCGACGCCGCTCGTAGCGGCCAGCGTAATGCCGGCAATGCCAGCGGTGGTCATCTTGCGAATAGTCATATCACTCCCGTGTGTTGGATTGACTTCGAGAGTGACTGTATATCTCTGGCCTGAACAAACGCTTAAGTCGAAGAATCCGTATCGGTTTCGTCCAGTGCCCGGTCCAGCGCCGCCATGAAGTGCGCGATCAGCGACCCGGGTGCCGGCGTATGCCGCGCCAGCCGCCATAACGGCCGCCGAAACGGCAGTTCGGGCAGATCGATGAAGCGTACCGCGTCGGTGGCGCTGGCCTGGGTCGCGGCCCGGCGGCTGACGCAGGCCAGCCCGGCGCCGCCCGCCACGGCGCGCACGATCGCGCCGCTGTCGTCGATCACAAGGCGGGCTCGGGGCGCAGGATAACCGGCCAGTGCCAGACTCTGTTCGAACACCGCGCGGGTGCCGGAACCCGGTTCGCGGGCCACCCAGGAATGGTCGTCGAGCGCCTCCGCGGTCACGCTGGCCGCCGGATAATCGGCAGGGGCGATGATCTGCAGCGTATCCGTGCGCCATGCCGACACCGCGAGATCATCGCGTTCGGCCGGGCCTTCGGTGAAGCCTATGTCGGCATCCAGAGAGGCAACCCGGGCTTCCACGGCGGCGCTGTTGCCGGACAACACGTTGATATCAAGCTCGGGATGGGCGCGCTGTATCCCCGCGAGCGCTGCCGGCAGGATATAGCGCGCGATCGTGCTCGAGGCCGCGAGGCGGATGCGGCCGGCCAACCGAAAATCGGCCGATGTGGGGTCGAGTTGCCCGGGCAGTTCGGCGAGTGCGGCCATCGGCCCCGCGGCCCGGTGGAGCAGCTGACGGGCGGCCATTGTGGGTACGATCTCTCGGCCGGCACGCTCGAACAGTGTCACACCGAGCGCGTCGGCCAGCTCCTGCAACGATTGGCTGACCGCGGCCTGGCTCAGATGCAGTGCGGATGCCGCCCGCTTGACCTGGCCGGTGCGAACCACGGTGGCAAAGATCTCGAGCTGGCGTAGCGTGAAACGCTGCGTTGCCATGCCGTCACTTTATTAATAAGTAAAGCCGAATTAAAACATAAAAAATAATCGATTTTATGAAATAGAAAGCCCGACTAATGTCGCGTCTGCCGCAAAGGAGGATGACCATGACGACACGCGACATCATTATTAACCCGCTTAGCCTGCATTCCCGAAGTGTGCTGCAACGAGTGCCGGCCATCCTGCCGGGGCTGGCCCTTTGCATCGTGCTTGCGGGCGTGTCCTATGCGCTGGCGGCATGGCCGGCCTTGAATACCGTGGTGCCGATGAGCGCGCTCACGGTCGGTATTCTGATCGGCGTCGTGGTGCGTCTGGGCGTACCGATCCCGGTGCGGTTCGAGTCCGGGATCCGCTGGACCCTGCACTACGTGCTGCGTGCCGGGATCGTTCTGCTCGGGTTTCAGCTGGTGCTGCAGGACATGGCGTCGGTGGGTATCGGCGGCCTGGTGCTGGTCGTTGCCGCTGTGGCCAGCACGATCACACTCGCGGTTGCGCTGGGCCGCTGGCTGAAACTGCCGGATACGCTCAGTGTGCTGGTCGGGTGTGGCACCGGTATCTGCGGCGCCTCGGCGGTGGTGGCCGTGGACGGCGTGATTAGGGCCCGCGAACAGGATGTGGCCTGTGCGATCGCCATGGTCACCGTGTTCGGCAGTATCGCCATGTTCGCCTACCCGGCGATCGCACCCGTGCTGGGCCTGAACGAAGCGGGCTATGCCGTCTGGGCCGGCGCCTCCATCCATGAAGTCGCCCAGGCGGTGGCCGCCGGCTTTGCGTTCAACGAACAGGCTGGCATCGAGGCCAGTCTGTTCAAGTTGTCGCGCGTGGCGATGCTGGCGCCGGTCTGTGCGCTG
>Ga0206123_10001752_pt1 | contig 19863 bp, 22 predicted proteins | sample Helgoland_Spring_2_FD_160086 | JGI IMG/M metagenome (GOLD analysis project Ga0206123, IMG submission 160086) | Pelagic subsurface seawater microbial communities from Kabeltonne, Helgoland, North Sea - Helgoland_Spring_Bloom_20160316_1 | ecosystem: Environmental > Aquatic > Marine > Epipelagic ...
ATTGAGTATAATAGAAGTCGTCAGGCAGCAATTACTAAAGAACTAATAGAAATCATATCAGGAGCAGAGAGTTTATAATTATGAGCAAAGGAAAAATCACACAGATCATTGGAGCAGTAGTAGACGTAAAATTTAATGAAGATCTTCCAGAAATTTTATCAGCATTAGAGTGTAAAAATGGAGACAATAGACTAGTTTTAGAAGTTGCTCAACATTTAGGAGAATCTACTGTTAGAACAATTGCAATGGATGCTACTGAAGGGTTAAAGAGAGGTGACGAGGTTACAAATACTAAAGCACCTATCCAAGTTCCAGTAGGTCCAGAAACATTAGGAAGAATTATAAACGTTATTGGTGAACCTATTGATGAAAGAGGTGAAGTAAAAACGAAAGAAAAGTGGCCGATACACAGATCAGCTCCTGAATTTAGTGATCAGTCAACAGAAACAGAAATATTAGTTACAGGAATTAAGGTAGTAGATTTATTGGCACCATATGCAAAAGGTGGAAAAATTGGTCTATTCGGTGGAGCTGGAGTTGGAAAAACAGTTTTGATTATGGAATTAATTAACAACGTTGCAAAAGCACATGGTGGTTTCTCAGTTTTTGCTGGTGTTGGGGAAAGAACTAGAGAAGGAAATGACTTATACCATGAGATGATAGATTCAGGTGTAATCAAGAAAGATGGAGCTGGATCTAAAGCTGCACTAGTTTATGGACAAATGAACGAACCTCCTGGAGCCAGAGCCAGAGTTGCTCTTACAGGATTAACTGTAGCTGAGTATTTTAGAGATCAAGAAGGACAAGACGTTCTTTTTTTTGTAGATAACATTTTTAGATTTACACAAGCAGGTTCAGAGGTGTCAGCCCTATTGGGAAGAATACCATCAGCTGTTGGTTATCAGCCTACACTTGCAACTGATATGGGTAACCTTCAAGAAAGAATTACTACAACTAACAAAGGATCAATTACATCAGTACAAGCAATTTATGTACCAGCTGATGACTTAACTGACCCTGCGCCAGCAACTTCATTTGCTCACTTGGATGCAACTACCGTTCTTTCAAGACAAATTGCAGAGATCGGTATTTATCCTGCAGTTGACCCACTTGATTCTACTTCAAGAATTTTGGATCCTAGAATAGTTGGTGATGAGCATTATAGAGTTGCAAGAGAAGTTCAAAAAATCTTACAAACTTATAAATCTTTACAAGATATTATTGCCATTTTAGGTATGGATGAATTATCTGAAGAAGATAAATTAGTTGTAGCTAGAGCTAGAAAAATACAAAGATTCTTATCTCAACCATTCTTTGTTGCGGAAGTATTTACTGGATCTCCAGGGAAACTAGTTGATTTAGATTCAACAATAAAAGGTTTCGCTGCAATTTGTAAAGGTGATTATGATCATCTTCCAGAAGCAGCTTTTTATATGGTTGGAACTATAGAAGAAGCGATAGAAAAAGCTGATAAAATGGCCAAGGAAGCTGCTGCTTAATGAGTGAAGAGTTTAAGATAGAGATAGTAAATCCAGAAAAATCTTTTTTGATTAAAGAAGATGTTTCAGAGGTTGTTGTACCTGCTTTTGAAGGTGAGATGGGAATACTGAAAGATCATATTTCTATCATTTCATTTTTAAAGCCAGGTATTATTAAGATTTTATCAAAATCTGGAGATGAAAATTATTATGTTGAGGATGGGATTGTTGAATTTAAAAATAATAACTTATCAATTCTAACTAGCTCAATATTTAATCTTACAGATTTAGATAAATCTAAACAGCAAGATTTATTAAAATTAGCTGAAGAGGATGCAAATAATCCTGAAATAAATGACCAATCTAAGTATTTAGTTGATCAAAAAATTGAAGTATTAAAATCTATTAATTAATAATTTTTTTAACTTTTTCTTGAAGCTCTTTATAAACGTGTAGTTTAAAATCGACTACAACTTCTGTGATTTGATCAAGATCTATCCATTTCCAATCTAAAAACTCTGGGTTTTTAGTTTTAATATTAATCTCTTTTTCATCTCCAACAAATTTCATTAAAAACCATTTTTGTTTTTGGCCTCTATATTTACCTTTCCAAATAATTCCTAGTAAACGATCAGGAAGTTCATAGGTAATTGTGCCATCTAATTCTTTAATTAACTCAACACTTTTAACACTAGTTTCTTCTTCTAGCTCTCTGAAGGCTGCTTTTAAAAAATCTTCTCCTTCATCAACACCCCCTTGAGGCATTTGCCAAAATTTTTTTGCATTATCAATTCTTCTTGCAACAAAAACTTTATTTTCATCATTTAATAAAATTATTCCTACCCCAGTTCTTAGCGGTAATTCGCTGAAATTTTTATTCATGTTAACCGTTTAGTAGTTTTATGGCGTAATTTAATTGATTATCTGTATCAGTTTTAATTCTAAATTCATCACCTTCTTCATTCACTTCAATATCTGGTCTTACTCCAACCTCAGATATAGATTTTCCAGAAGGCAGGTAATATTTTGAAACTGTTAATCTTATAGCTCCCTTATTTTTTAAGGGAATTATTGATTGTACAGATCCTTTACCGTAACTGTTTTCACCAACTATAATTGCTCTTTTATGGTCTTTAAGAGCACCAGCCACAATTTCTGATGCTGATGCAGAACCATAGTTGATCAGCACTACTAAAGTTTTTCCTTCAGTAATATCTCCTTTACGTGCAAACCATTTTCTGTTGTCTGATTTTTTTCTACTTTTTGTTGATACTATTTCTCCATTATCAAGAAAGAAGTCAGAAATTTTTATTGCTTGAGATAATAACCCTCCAGGATTATTTCTGAGATCTAATATGAATGCTTTTAAATTTTCATTCTCTTTTAATTTTTTAATTTTTTTTTTAATTTGATTACTACTATTGTCGTTAAAAGAGGTTAGTCTGATGTATCCAATATTATTTTCCAAAAGGTCTGATTTAACAGATTGAACTTCAATTATTTCTCTTGTTATGTTGAAGGTGAGAGCTTTTTTTACTCCACGACGCCTTACTGTAAGCTCAATATCAGTACCTACCAAGCCTCTCATTAGATCAACCGCTTCACTCAATGATTTTCCTTGAACCTGAACACTATCTATTTTTACAATAAAGTCTCCAGCTTTAATTCCTGCTTTTGATGCAGGAGTATCATCTATAGGAGTAATAACTTTTACAACACCAGCTTCCATACTGACTTCAATTCCAAGGCCACCAAACTCACCTCTTGTTTCTGTTTGCATTTCCTGAAATATTTCTGGTGACATATAAGATGAATAGGGATCAAGTGACTGAAGAAGACCATTGATAGCTGAGTCCATACTTTCAGACTGATTAATTTCATCTACATATTCTTTGTTTATTTTTTCGAGAACTTCACCAAATAGGTCAATTTTTTTATAAATATCTATTTCGGCTGAGTTTATTGAATGTGAGAAAATAAAAGATGATAAGAAAATTATCAAATAAAGTTGAATTTTTTTCATATAATAACTTTTTCTTTTGGAATTAGTTCTGACCAAATTTTCTCAAGCTCATAAAACTTTCTTTTTTCTGGATGAAAGATATGCACAATTAAATCAATACCATCAACCAGTTTCCATTCATTACTTTCTTTACCTTCTATTTTTGAATTTTTAATGCCATTAGCTTTTAACTTTTCTAAAACTTGTTCAGATAAAGATTGAATATGTCTTGAAGAAGTACCGCTTGCAATTATCATATAATCAGCCATCGAACTTTTATCTTTAAGATCAATAGTGACAATATCTTGTGCTTTGTTGAGATCCAGTGTGTTAATTACCACTGATTTAAGATCTGAAATTTTATCCATTAATTACAGTTAGACTATCAAATTTTTCTTAATTGAGAAGATGAAATGTTGACTTTTTTAAACTCTACAAAAGTAAGAGTTTTATTATTGAGTCTCTTAAATGTCTTTGATTTTAAAGAATTTTTTTTATAACCATGACGATCAAATACAACGATATTACATTTTTGTGAAATTAATTTTGATTTATACCATTTGTGAAAGTTAATTAGGTTATCTGCTCCCATTAAAAAAAAAATTTCAATATTTTTATTTTTTTTAAGATGGTTTATTAAGTCAATAGTCTTATTAGATTTAATAATATTTTCATAAAATTTTACTTTTATAAAAGAGTTTAATCCTATTATTTTTTTACAATCTTTTGTTCTTTTAGATATCGGTGTTTTGCTTTTAGTTTTCAGAGGATTTTTTTTAGTAACTGCCCAAATAATTTTTTCAAGTTTAAATCTTCTTTTAGCTTCCTTGGATATTGCCAAATGACCTTTGTGAGCTGGATCAAATGAACCTCCTAAAATTCCAATTTTCATTTTCTATATATAATTTATTTTCTTATTTTTCCTTTACTTGATATTTCGTATTTATATGAAACTAATTGCTCTAAACCAACAGGGCCTCTTGGAGGAATTGTATTTGTTGATATACCCACTTCTCCACCAAACCCAAATTCACCACCATCTGCAAATTGTGTTGATGTATTGTGCATTGCAATAGAGCTTTTAACATTTTTTAAAAACTTACTAGCTGTTTTTTTATTTTTAGTAATAATTGAGTCGGTATGCATCGTTCCATATTTGTTTATATGATTGATAGCTTCATCAGAACTTTTAACAACTTTAACTGATACAGCAGCTGTTAAATATTCTGTAGACCAATCTTTTTCTTTAGCTGGATAAACTTTACCTTTGTAATTTTTTCTTATGATATTGTCGCCGTATATTTTACAATTCTCATTCTCAAGTCTTTTTAAAATTGGATTACAAAATTTTTTAACTATTTTTTCATGAAGTAAAATAGTTTCAGTTGCACCACAAATAGCTGTATTTCTTAATTTTGCATTATAAATGATATTTGATGCCATATTTAATTCTGCATCTTTATCAATGAATGTGTGGCAGATACCTTCCAGGTGGCCGATTATAGGGACTGTTGAAAACTCTTGAACTCTTTTAACTAAATTTTTTCCTCCTCTAGGAATTATTACATCAATGTATTGTTTCATTTTTGAAAGCATAATGTCGACCATTTTTCTATCCGTAGAGTCTACAAATTGAATATAATTTTCATCAACATTATGTTTTTTAAGAGCTTGTCGAAATAATTTTGCCAATATTCTATTGGTGTTTATAGCTTCTGATCCACCTTTTAGAATTACAGCATTACCAGATTTAAAACATAGACCTGCTACATCAGATGTTACATTGGGTCTACTTTCAAAAATAACACCAATTACACCAATTGGTATTGTTACTCTTTTTATATTTAATCCGTTTGGTCTACTCCATTTTTTTAGAGTTACGTTTACAGGATCTTTTAGTTTTGAAATTTTAATGACAGAATCTTTGATATTTTTGAGTTTTACTTTATCAATTTGAAGTCTGTTAATTAGATTTTCTTTAATTCCTTTACTTTTAGCAAATTTAATATCTTTTAAGTTTTCTCTTAAAATCGATTTATTTTCTCTATCAAGTAATTTAGCGTAAAGAATTAAAACTTTATTTTTAGTATCTAAATTAATTTTTTTTTCAGAAGCCTTTCTGCTTTTAATACCTATTAAGTTCATTATTTTAATCATTCTAAATTTCTACCATATCATCTTTGTGAATAACTTCTGATTTTGCAACGTAACCTAATAATTTTTCAATTTGATTTGAATGATGACCCATAATTTTAACTATTTCGTCAGATGTAAAGGAACTTAAACCTCTTGCACATTCGTTGTTTTTTTTATCTAGGATTTTTACATGATCCCCTTTGCTAAATTTTCCTGAGATTTTTTTAATTCCAGCAGCTAATAAGCTTTTTCCTGATCTTAAAGCTTTTTTCGCACCATCATCAATTATAATTGATCCTTTTGGTGCAACAGAACTTATGATCCATTTTTTTCTAGCATCAAGCTTTGAAACTTTAGAATTAAACCATGTACAATTATTTTTTTCATTAATCATTGAAATAGGGTTTAAGTTTAGTCCATTTGCTATAACCATATTACAGCCTGCTAATTGACAAATTTTTGCTGCTTCAATTTTAGTTTCCATTCCACCACTACCATATTCATTAACACCCTTAATATTAATTTCTTTTAAATCTTTTTTTAAATTATTTACATTTTTGATTAATTTTGCATCTTTATAAATTTTTGGATTTTTTGTGTAAAGACCATTTACATCTGAAAGAAGAATTAAAGTGTCAGCATCTGAAATTTGTGCAACTCTAGACGCCAGTCTATCATTATCACCATATTTTATCTCAGTTGTGGCTATTGTATCATTTTCATTAACGATTGGAATAAAACCTAAATCAAATAAATTTTCAAAAGTTCTTTTAGCATTTAAAGATCTTCTTCTTTCTTCTGTATCTTCAAGGGTTAATAGAATTTGTGATATATTTAGCTTATATTTTGTAAATGTTTGAGAAAATAAGTTCATCAGCTCGATTTGTCCGATTGAAGCTATAGCTTGGCTCTTATCAAGTTTAATTGTTTTTTTATTTATATTCATTTTTTTACATCCAAGCGCTATTGCACCTGAACTTACAATCACTACTTTTTGATTTTTATCTTTTAATTTTTTGATATCTTTTGCAAAACTAGAAAGCCATTTTTTTCTAATCTTTTTATTACTATCAACGAGAAGTGAAGATCCTATTTTGACAACAATTATTTTAGAATTTTTAAGAGACATATGACAATAGTTTAGCTTTAATTTTAGATATAGAGTCTTTTTCTAATGTTGTCATAGTCATTATTTCACAGCTTTTGTCTTTTGAGAAATAATCAATTACATCTTTGACGGTATCTTCATCTACTAAATCTATTTTATTAAGCACTACAAGCTCTTTTTTATCAATTAATTTTGAGCTGTAACTTTTTAATTCATTTTTAACTTGCTCGTAAGACTCATTTAAATCTAAGTTAGTAATATCTATAAGATGCAATAATGATTTGCATCTTTCTATATGTTTTAAAAACTGTATACCAAGACCAACGCCTTCATGAGCTCCCTCTACAAGCCCTGGAATATCTGCAATAGTAATTTCCTTATCATCATAAGACGCAACTCCTAAATTCGGATTTAAAGTAGTAAATCTATAATTTGCGATTTTTGGATTTGCGTTTGTTATAGCAGCTAACAAACTTGATTTTCCAGCATTTGGTAAGCCAATTATTCCAATGTCAGCAATTGTTTTTAATTGAAGCCAAACTGTAAACTCTTCTCCAATTCCACCTTTGGTAAATTTTCTAGGGGCTCTATTTGTAGAACTTTTAAACCTAGTATTTCCAAGTCCACCTTTACCACCAATAGCAACAACAAACTCTTCTCCTCTTTTATTAAAATCAAATAGTAAAGTTTTATTGTCTTCTTCAAAAACTTGAGTTCCAAGAGGCACTTTTAAAAATGAGTCGTCACCCCCTTTTCCTGTACGATTTTGTCCAGCACCATTTTCTCCTCGTTGTGCCTTATGATGTTGTTGATATCTATAATCTATAAGTGTGTTAAGATTTTCCTCAGCTTTTAAAATTATTGATCCACCTTTTCCCCCATCACCTCCATCGGGGCCTCCATATTCAACATATTTTTCTCTTCTGAAGCTTGGTGAGCCATCACCACCGTTTCCAGCTTTAATATAAATTTTTACTTGATCTAGGAATTTCATAATACAACATCTATTTAAGTTGTACTATTAATTGGGCTTTACTGAAACGAAAGTTCTATCTGCTTTAGATTTTTTGAATACAACTTTACCTTTTACAACTGAAAAAATAGAATGATCTTTACCCATTCCTACATTTTCGCCAGGAAAAATTTTAGTTCCTCTTTGTCTTACAATTATATTTCCAGGTATTACTGTCTCACCACCATACTTTTTAACACCAAGTCTTCGCCCAGCACTATCTCGTCCGTTTCTCGATGATCCACCTGCTTTTTTTGTTGCCATAACTTACCTAATTTATTTATTTACCACTTCTGTTTTTGGTTTAACTTCAGCTTCAACTTTTTTAGTTGGTTTAACCATTTTTTCTGCCTCAGATAAAACTTTACCATCTTTAGAAAAAATTTTGTTAATCCTAATCATTGTGTGTTCTTGTCTATGACCATTTTTTCTTCTTGAATTATGTCTTCTTCTTTTTTTGAAGATTAAAATTGTTCTGTCTTTACCATTTTTGATTAAATCAGCTTCTACTTTAGCACCTTCAACATGTGGAGTACCTATCTCTATAGATTTATCATCTCCATATGCAAGTATTTCGTTGAATTCTATCTTAGACTCAGGTTTTGAGTCTGGTAATTTTTCAATTTTCAGGATTTCACCAGCTTTTACTTTATACTGCTTTCCACCTGTTTTTATTATAGCGTATGACATAGTAAGAATTTAAATTTAAGTTACCGCAATATAGTTGTAGCAAGGTTTTAGTCAAGTCGAATTAACTAGAAATTATCCTTTAAATCTCTCAATTTTGAAAAGGATTCAACGTTTTTTGCTCTTAAAAATATATTGCATTCTATTTCATCTTTGACACTAGAGGGGATAGTGGGCAGATTTTTTTTAAGCTTTTCATTAATTATTGATATTTTATTTTGTAAATTTACATTTTCAGGCTCATGTTTGATGCAAAACTTAGAGTTTTGAAGTGTGTATTCATGTCCACAATAAATTTTAGTGTCCTCAGGAAGGCTTTTTATTTTTCCTAAAGAGTTAAACATTTCTTGATGAGTGCCTTCAAAAATTTTTCCACAACCAAGAGAAAATAGTGTGTCACCAGTAAAGATTAGTTTTTCTCTAAAAAAATGAAAACTAATATGACCTGTTGTATGGCCAGGTACATGAATAATTTTTGCCTCAAAGTTATCAGCTTTCCAAATTTGACCATCCTCAACTAAAACTTGGATCTTTGGAATTCTATTAGCATCATCTTTATAGCCAACTACGATTGAATTATATCTATTTTTTAGATCTATGTTTCCTCCGATATGATCAAAATGATGATGTGTATTTAGAATATATTTTAGAGCAATATTTTCTCTTTCAATAAAATTAATAATTGGTTCAGCTTCACTTGGGTCAATAACACATGCTGTATTATTAGATTCATCAATTATTAAATAACTGTAATTATCTTTTAAGCAGGGAATTATTTCTATTCTCATATTATTTTTCAATTAAAAATATACCGAGATCAGCAAATAAATTTTTAATACTTAAATTAGTATCACTAATTGAGGATATGTTTTCATTGTTTAGAGCTATCGATTTGAAAATTTTAAAATTTCTAGATTTTACAAAATGAACAAAATCTTTAATTGTACACATATGTAAATTCGGAGTGTTGTACCACTCATCAGGCAATGTTTTGGTTATAGGCATTGTTCCTTTAGTTAATAAATGAAGTCTAATTTTCCAATAACCAAAATTGGGTATGGTAACTATTGCTTTTTTTCCAACTCTTAATAATTCATTTATTACTAGTTCAGGATTTAAAAATGCCTGAAGTGTTTGACTTAAAACAACATAATCAAAAGATTTGTCAGGAAATTGCATTAAATCTTTCTCAGCATTTCCCTCAATTACCGTTAGACCTTTTGCTATACATTTTTGTACCTTATCTTTTGAGATTTCTAATCCTCTAATGTTAATATTCTTATTATCTTTTAAAAATTTCATTAGAGTGCCATCTGCACATCCAACATCTAAAACTTTTTTATCTTTTTCAATTAAATCAGCAATAACTTTAAATTCATTTTTCATAACTAATTATCTGTATAAGATTTTTCTAAAAAATTTTTAAGAGCACTAAGAAAGTCTGGAACATCAAGCAAGAAAGAGTCATGTCCTTTGTCTGACTCGATTTCAACAAAACCCACATCAGCACCAATAGAGTTTAAAGCAATTACGATATCTTTATTTTCCTGAGTAGGGTAAAGCCAATCTGATGTAAAAGATATTATGAAAAATTTAGCTTTGGTTTCTTTAAAAGCATCTGATAAATTTCCGTTAAATTGTTTAGCTAAATCAAAATAATCCATAGCTCTTGTGATATAAAGGTAACTATTTGCATCAAATCTATCTACAAAAACTGAACCTTGATATCTCAAGTAACTTTCAATTTGAAAATCAGCGTCAAATCCAAATTTAAGATCTTCTCTTTCTTGTAATTTTCTACCAAATTTTTCTTGGAGGCCTTTTTTTGAAAGATATGTGATATGCGCAGCCATTCTTGCAACTGCCAAACCTTTATTGGGTATAGTATCTTTAGAATTATAATCTCCTCCATTCCAATTAGTATCTGCAGCAATCGCTTGTCTCCCAAGTTCATTAAATGCAATATTTTGTGCTGAATGATTTGAGGTACACGCAATAGGAATTACAGTTTTAGCCTTATCTGGAAAATTACTAATAAATTGTAGAACTTGCATTCCACCCATTGATCCTCCCACAATAGAAAAAAGTTTTTCTATACCAAAGTGATCTAGTAAATTATTCTGAGCATTTACCATGTCATTAATCGTGATTACAGGAAAATTAGTACCAAAAACCTTTTGTGTATTTGGATCTTTGTGACTTGGCCCAAATGAGCCGAGGCATCCACCAATCACATTTGAGCAGATTACAAAATATTTGTTTGTATCAATCGCCTTATCAGGACCTACAGCATAAGACCACCAGCCATCTTTATTTGTAATTGGATTTAAGCCTGTTACAAATTGGTCTCCTGTAAGTGCATGAAAAACTAAAATAGCGTTATCTTTTTCTTCATTTAAAGTTCCATAGGTTTCGTATGCAATTGGAAAATCATTAATTGTTTTTCCACAATCGAGTTTAAGTGGTTTTTTAACTATTAAAGTTTTTAAGTTTAATTCCTTATTCATAATAAAAGCCATTATTTGAATTGAGAGAAAAAAAACAATTTTAGCGGTTTTTTTTAAGCGCTCGCAATTCAGTTAAATCAGCGCATAAATTTTGTACTAGATGTTATTTATTATGTCAATTTTTTTAAAAAATGTCTTATTCTATGTAAAAATTTATAATTTTATCTATAAAGAACTCATAAATTAAAAATATGACCACTCCAAAATTTAAAAATTTTAATATTGAGCCTTACAAACCTGGTAAATCCAAAATTAAAAAACTAAAAAAAATAATTAAATTATCAGCAAATGAGTCAGCTTTGGGAATGAGTTCTAAAGCAACCAAGATAATATCTAATAAAGGGTTAAATTTAGAGAGATATCCAGATGGTAAATCTTATAGTTTAAGAAAAGAAATATCAAAAAAATTTAAATGTGATCCAGATAAAATTATATGTGGAGCAGGTTCAGATGAAGTTATTCAAATGATCTGTCAATTATTTTTAAAGCCAAAAGATGAAGTTGTAGTTCCAGAATACAGTTTTCTAATGTACAGAATTTATGCAAATATTGTTGATGCAAAGGTTAAATTTGCTAAAGAAATTAACTATAAAATTTCAAATATTGAGATACTCAAAAAAGTAACAAAAAATACAAAAATAGTTTTCCTTGCTAACCCTAATAATCCCACTGGAACTTATTTGACAAAAAAAGAGATACTAGAACTTAGAAAAAAATTGAACAAAAATGTTTTATTGGTGGTAGACGATGCTTACGCAGAATATATGATAAATTCTGACTACAAATCAGGATTAGATTTGTTTAAAAACAAAGATAATGTTTTTGTATTAAGAACATTCTCTAAAATATTTGGACTAGCTTCCTTACGGGTTGGGTGGGGATATGGATCCAAAAAAATAATAAATGCATTAAATGTTATAAAACCTCCATTTAATGTTAGTCATATCGGACAAATGGCAGCAACTGAGTCACTTAAGGATCAAAAGTTTATTAAGCGCTCAATAAAACATAACTTATATTATGCAGAAAAGTTAAAATCCTTTCTTGAAAAATACGAAATTTTTTCAAATCCAATTTCTGCAAATTTTTTATTTTTAGATTTTGAAAAATGCAAATATACAGCAAGATATTTTTATGAAAGATTAAAAATAAAAGGAATTATTTTAAGATCTACAGAAGATGGTTATCACATTAAAAATAAATTAAGATTAACTATTGGATCTAAAAATGAAAATTTAGCATTTATGAATGCTGTGAAAAAAATATTAAATTAATATGAAAAATATTTTAATTATTGGATGTGGTTTATTGGGATCATCTTTGTTGAGAAGAATTCAAAAAAAGAAGATGGCTGACAAGATTTATGTTTATGAGAAATCAAAATCTAATATTACAAAAATAAAAAAATTAAAACTACCAGGAATAATTATAAAAAAATTAGAGGATGGAGTTGTAAAAGCAGATTTGATTATTTTATGTACACCAATGAATGAATATAAGAATCTTATTCTTAGAATGAACAAATGCTTATTATCCAAAACTATTATAACTGATATAGGTTCTTCAAAAATAGAGTCTTCAAAGATTATTAAAAAATTTTTAAGAAAAGATATTTCCTGGACACAAAGTCACCCAATAGCAGGATCTGAAGTAAGTGGACCAGAGCATGGAAGGCAGGATATATTTGAGGATAAATGGTGTGTTTTGATAAAAGAGAAAAGTACTAAGAAAAATCATTTAAGTATACTAAATAAATTTTGGAAAAAGATTGGATCAAAAATAGTTGTTATGAGTCCAGAAAAACATGATAAAATTTTTTCTATAACTAGTCACCTCCCACACTTGATTGCATACAATTTAGTAAAATCAGCACAAGACTTTGAAAAAATACAAAATTATGATTTGATTAAATATAGTGCAGGTGGGTTACGAGATTTTTCAAGAATAGCAGCCTCAAATGAAATTATGTGGAGAGATATATTTTTTAACAATAAAAATAATATTTCAAAAGCCATTGATCTATTTATCAAAAACTTAAATTCTTTTAAAAAAGATATTAATTCAAAAAATAATAAATCAATCTTAAAAAAATTAATTCAAACTAAAAAAGTAAGAACAAAAATTATTAAATTAAAGCAAGATGTTAACAAACCTGATTTTGGAAGAAGTTAATATTTTATAGAGGATATTTTTTTTATAGACAGGCTAGCTGTTCTTTCAATTCTCTCTATTGTTTTTATTATTGGCATAATTAATACTTTTTTTTCTGGACCATAAGCGTGAATTAATTGTTTAGAATTAATGCACACGGCAACATGACCTTTCCAAAAGATTACATCACCTTTTTTAAATACTTTTCTTTTTAATTTTTTTCTTGAATATTTGATTTGGTCTTTTGTATCTCTTGGATAAAAGGAATTATTATAATAATAAAATAGCTGCAATAAAGCTGAACAATCAATTCCATTGTAAGTTTTGCCACCCCAAACATACTTAGTTTTTAAAAATAATCTTAATATTTTAACAAAATTCTTTTCTATGTGATAAATCTTTTTTGTATCTTTTTTTTTTAACCATTTATTTTTATCAAATTGTAAAAAATTTTTATTTTCATGAATTATCGAAAATTTTGATGCAAAAGGTAAAAAAGATTTCGTTTTATTATTAGGTTTACTATAAATAAAAGCTTTTAAACTATAAACTTTGTGTGATGGCTTATAGTTTTTTACATAATTTTCATTTTTGATATAGCCAACATAATTATCAAATAAAGATTTTATTTTTATCCAATCTTTATTTTTAGATAAAATTTTAAATTTTTCTCCATATAGAATTTGTGAGGTAACTTCTGAAAATCTAGAAGTTGTTTTATAAATATTTGAATATTCCTTCTTATAAAAAAAATTATTTTTCACTAAGTTTTATTTTATCTTTAATAAACCATAAGCAAATCAAAGATGGGATAACCATAATAGCTGTTAGAATAAAAAACGTACCCCAATCGCCATTTAACCAATCAACTAAAGCTCCAGATGATGATGCAAGAGTAGTCCTTCCTGCAGTTCCTATAGAAGCTAGTAGGGCGTATTGGGTTGCTGTATAGGTTCTATCTACAAGTAGTGAAATAAAAGCTACAAAAGCAACTGTTGCAAAAGCTGCTGCTATATCGTCAAAAATTACAGCAACTGCAAATAACCACTCTGATTTTCCACTCCACGCTAATGCTGTAAACAATAAATTAGTTGTAGCCATTAAAATACCAGCAAGAAACATTGCTTTTAAAACTCCTGATCTAATTACAAATAGACCACCTAACAATGTAAAGATAACTGTTGTAACCCAGCCCAAAGTTTTTGAATAAATAGCAATATCACCTTTAGAAAATCCAATTTCCTTATAAAAAACTATAGACATACGACCCAAAAATGCCTCACCTATTTTAAATAAAAACACGAAACCTAAAATACCTATTGCAATTGAAAATCCATTTTTTTTGAAAAAACTTATTATGGGACCCCCTAGGGTTCCACTTATCCAAGCAATTATATTTGTAATAAGATTTTGTGATCCAAGTTTACTCTGAATTAGTTGGTCAGTTTTTCTTTGATTAACCTTCCTGGTACTTGAAGCAACTTCATGAACAAACATAAGCCCAATATTCATTAAGATTACTACAATTCCCAAAATTAAAAATGTTGATTGCCAGTAATTAGCTATGCCAATATTTTGAAAGTATTCTGCGGTAAATAAAGCTATTACACCACCTAATTTATATCCACTCCACCAACCAACAACTGCCATTGCAGCACCAGCAGCCATTGATTTACCCTCATTTTCACCGATCTGTTCAATTCTTAAAGCGTCCACAGTTATGTCCTGTGTTGCTGATGCAATGGCAATGATTAAACCAATTGTAATTAATAGCGCAAGATTTTCTGTTGGGTTTATTAAACTCCAAACAATCAAGCAGATCAAAATTGCAGTTTGCATTAAAACTATCCAGCCACGTCTATGACCAAGTTTTTTTGTAAGATAAGGAATTTGAAGTCTGTCTATTAGAGGTGCCCATAAGTAATTAAATGCGTATACCCCAAATATTAATCCTGCCCATCCTACTGTAGATCTACTTAGACCTTCTTCTTTGAGCCACAAACTCAAACTACTGCCTATTAAAACCCATGGAAAACCAGAGATGGCTCCAAGTAGTAGTATTCTTGTCATTCTTCTATCAAAATAAACCGAAAAAGTTTCTGATAGAGATTGTTTTTTTATTTCAATCATTTTAACTTCTCCAAAAAGATGGCAAGAATAATACTAATATTGCAAATAGCTCAAGTCTACCTAAAATCATACCAATTGTTAAAATCCATTTAGAAATATCAGGTAAAGATGAAAAATCTCCATTAGGACCTATAATAGGACCCAATCCTGGTCCAACATTTGAAATTGATGTAGCAGCCCCTGAAATTGCAGTAATAAAATCAAGACCTGTTAAAGACAGCAGGGCAGCAAGCACAAAGAAAATTACAAAGTAAAAATAAATAAAGGAAATTATTGATGCAATAAACTTGTCATCAACTGAGCTTTGATCATATTTAATTACGAATACACCTTTTGGATAAATAATTTTTTTGAGTTGAATTGCTATAAATGAATATAGAATTTGAATTCTAAAAATTTTAATTCCACAAGTTGTTGATCCAGCACATCCACCTATAAACATTAGTGCCAAAAACAAAGTGATCGGAAAACTACCCCAACTATCGTATTCAGAATTTACATAACCAGTTCCTGTTAATATAGAGATGCTATTAAAAAAAACTGATCTTAAATTAAAATTTTCATAATTATTTAACAATAAGTACGCAGATAACAATAAAATTGCTGTAATAACAATTTTAAAAAAAGTTTTAATTTGTGTATCTGTTAAAAAAATTTTTTTATTCCCACTTATAAATTTAATGTAAGCTATAAATGGTATACTTCCTAAAATAATGAATATCATAGAGGCTATCTCAATTGGAATACTATTAAAATAACCAATAGATTGATTGTAATTTGAAAAACCGCCTGTGGCTATTGTGGTCATAGAGTGAGTTAAGCTATCAAATTTACTCATCCCAAATAACCAATAAGTCATTCCACACAATATGGTTAAGCCTGAGTAAATATAGATTAATCTTAAGGCTATCTCCTTAGATTTTGGAAGTATTTTTTCTGATGAATCATTACTTGATATTTTAAATAATTGCATTCCACCAACGTTCATTATTGGCATTAAGGTGATGGCCATAACAATAATACCGATGCCTCCCAACCATTGTAATATAGCTCTCCATAACAAAATTGCTTTTGGTGTAAACTCTAGATTTGAAATAATTGTAGATCCAGTGGTTGTTATTCCTGACATACTTTCAAAAAATGCATCAGTCACTGATAGTTCTATTGTCGAAAATATAAATGGTAAAGATCCAAAAATTGCTATACTCAGCCAAGAAAGTGCAGTGAGTAGAAATGCCTGTTGTAAATTTAATTTTTTATCGTGGTCTAAGTTTGATAAAAAAAATAAAGTTCCAAAAACTATTGTGACAATTGATGCCCCAAAAAATGATGAGTCTATTTCAGAGTAAGCAATTTGAGCTATAATAGGAATGAACATTGATACTCCAAGTATTATTTGCAAAATCCCCAGTGTAAAAAAAACAGTTTTATAATTAGACATTTTGAAAGAACATTATTTTATGGTAAATAAATTTCAACTCTATAAGAATTAGTAAAACCACTGATTTAAGATTTTTAGAAGCATAATTCATGATTAAAAAAGAAAATTTAGACAAAACTAGTGCTTGGCCTTTTGTTGAAGCAAAAAAATTACTGCGAGAGAGAAAATCTTTCATAGAAAAAAAAGGTAAAATTATTCTTCAAACAGGTTATGGTCCTAGTGGTCTTCCACATATAGGAACATTTGGTGAAGTTGCAAGAACTTCCATGATGGTAAATGCCTTAAAACAGTTGTCAGATTTTCCAACTGAAATAATTACATTTTCCGATGATATGGATGGTTTGCGAAAGGTTCCAGATAATGTTCCTAATCAAGAATTATTAACCAATAATCTTCACAAGCCATTAACTCAAGTTCCTGACCCATTTGAGAAATTTGCTAGCTTTGGTGAACATAACAACGAAATGTTAAAAAATTTTTTAGATAGTTTTAAATTTGATTATAATTTTCAAAGCTCTACATCACTTTATAAAAGTGGATTTTTTAACCCAACACTTAAAATTATTTTAGAAAATTATGAAGGGATTATGAATATTATCATTCCTACATTAGGCAAGGAGCGTCAACAAACCTACAGTCCTTTTTTACCTATTTGTCCAGAGACAGGACATGTTTTAGAAATTCCTGTCATCGAAATTAACAAAGAAAAATCAAATATAATTTTTGATAATAAGGGAAAAAAATTAGAGGTAAGCGTCTTTAATGGTAATTGTAAATTACAATGGAAAGTAGATTGGGCAATGAGATGGTATGCTTTAGATATTGACTTTGAGATGTATGGAAAAGATCTAATAGAAAGTGCAATTTTATCTACTAAGATAATAAATCTATTAGGAAAGAGAAATCCATCTGGCTTTGCTTATGAGTTGTTTTTAGATGAAAAAGGTGAAAAAATTTCCAAATCAAAAGGAAATGGAATTACAATTGATCAATGGTTGGAGTATGCATCACCAGAAAGTTTATCTTTATACATGTATCAAAATCCGAAAAGAGCAAAAAAATTATATAAAGAAATAGTTCCTAAGGCTGTTGATGAGTATTTAGATTGTATTGAAAAATCAAAAAAACAAAATGAACTTCAGTTATTAATGAACCCAGTTTGGCACGTTCATAATGGTAAAATTCCAACAGAGGAAATGATTATGACATTTTCAATGTTGCTGAATTTAGTAGAAACCAGTAATGCAGACAGTAAGGATTTGTTATGGAAGTTTGTTAAGAAATATAAATCAGATATTTCTGAATCAAATTTTCCAATTTTTGATGGTCTAGTTGGTTACGCAATAAAATATTTTAACGATGTAATTAAAGCTCAGAAAAAATACAAAACACCAAATAGCTCAGAAAAATTAGCTCTTGAGGCATTGGTTAAAACTCTTGAGAAGTGTACAGATGAAATGTCGCCAGAAGATATTCAAACTTTGATTTATTCTACAGGAAAAGAAAATGGTTATGCAGATAATCTAAGAGACTGGTTTAAATTAATATATGAGGTAGTTTTTGGGGATGAAAATGGACCCCGAATGGGATTTTTTATAAGCTTTTTTGGTGTAAAAGAAACCAATGAGTTGTTAATAAATAAATTAAAATAATGTTCTCTAAAATAAGATCACTGATATTTAAAGTAGATCCAGAAAAAGCACACACTCTAGCAATAAAGTCATTAAAATTTAATTTAGTTCCAAACGTATTTGATGAAAATAAAAATGACCCTATATTTCAAACAAAAATTTTTGATAAAGATTTAGATAACCCAATAGGAATGGCAGCTGGCTTTGATAAAAATGCCGAGGTATATAACTCATTATTTAAATTAGGATTTGGATTTGTAGAAGTTGGAACAATTACTCCTTTGAAGCAATATGGGAATCCCAAACCTAGAGTGTTTAGATTAGTAGAGGATGAAGCATTAATTAATAGACTAGGTTTTAATAATCAGGGTGCTGAAATTATTAAACAACGCACTAAACGTAACAAAAAATTAGGCTTGCTAGGTATTAATGTTGGTCCCAATAAAGACTCTAGTGATAGATTGAATGATTATCTAATTGGATTAAAGACTTTTTATGATGATGCAGATTATATAACTATCAATATTTCTTCACCTAACACTGAAAATTTAAGAACATTCCACGAAGGTGATAAATTACAAGATTTACTCAAATCTATTGAAGAGGAAAGAAAAAATTTAAAATCAAACATTCCCATTGCTGTTAAAGTTTCACCAGACATAAGTGAAGATCAAGTGAATCAGATCTCAGGAATTCTTTTAGAACATGAAATAAAAGCAATAATTGTTTCAAACACATCAGAGGCTACGAGAGATAAACTTAGTAATATTCAAAGACATCAAAAAGGTGGTTTATCTGGAAAACCAATTGAGAAAAAATCTAATGTTTTAATAAATAAATTTTACAAATTATTAAAAGGTAAAATTAAAATAATAGGTGTTGGCGGAGTTGACTCTGGTCAAGCTGCTTATGATAAATTTTTAGCTGGAGCAGATCTTGTTCAGCTATATACAGGAATGGTTTTTAAAGGTCCAAATATTGCTGGAATTATTAAAAAAGACCTAAAAGAATTATTAATCAGAGATGGAGTTAAAAATTATACTGAAATTATAGGAAATAAAACTCTATCTTAAATGTATTAAACTTGACGCATTACCCATCTCCCCTTATATAGGCACTATTATTATGTCAAAAAAATGTGAATTAACTGGTAAAATCCCAATGAAGGGTCACAATGTTAGTCATGCTAACAACAAGACTAAGAGAAGGTTTTTGCCTAATTTAAAAAAAGTAAAATTCACAAGTGAACTAATGAAGAGAAGTTTAAAATTAACTGTGAGTAACTCCGGTGTTAGATCTGTTGATAAAAAAGGTAGCTTTGATGAATTTCTTAAAGCTGTTAAAAATAAAAATTTATCACCAAGATTAAAGAAATTAAAAAAAGGCATATTAATAAAATCCCCTTTTAAGAAAAAGCCTGTAGCTAAATCTGCTTAATGAACAAACTATTTATTACCCTATCAATTTTGATGGGAGTAGTTGTTTTATCCTCTAATTATCTTGTACAATTTCCGATAAATTATTATGGTTTAAGTGAAATTCTTACTTATGGAGCTTTTAGCTATCCAGTAGCTTTTTTG
>Ga0206123_10001753_pt1 | contig 19843 bp, 18 predicted proteins | sample Helgoland_Spring_2_FD_160086 | JGI IMG/M metagenome (GOLD analysis project Ga0206123, IMG submission 160086) | Pelagic subsurface seawater microbial communities from Kabeltonne, Helgoland, North Sea - Helgoland_Spring_Bloom_20160316_1 | ecosystem: Environmental > Aquatic > Marine > Epipelagic ...
GGCGTTCTCCTCTTTTAATTCTTGAACCTCTGAGGTATTGGCTTCTCGCATGGTATCACCATTTAACCTGTGCTTGCCAGCTTCCATGAAATCCTTACTCCACTTGTAATAGTTTGCTTGATGAATACCTTCTTTGCGACAGAGTTCAGCAATACTCACCTCACCTCGAATACCCTCAATTACAATTCTGATCTTTTCCTCTGAATTATACGCCTTGCGTGTCTTCCTTTTTAGTTCACTTATTAATGAACTTGTATTTCTCTTCTTTCCCATTGTAGTTAAATTTAAGTATTTACTCTGTTTAAAACACTCTCTTATAATTTAACCCTTATTAGTTCACTTTTTGCTGACGTTATACATTAATGGGTAACACAATAGTGAAATCTATGCGATGTAAATAAAGGGGAACAGAATTTTCAAATGCTAAATTAGGTTTGAATTAGGAGTAACTAATATTTAGAAAAACACCTTCCTTCTTCAATAGGACTTGTTTGTTTCGGTAGAGAATACCCAAAGATTTTTTAAAATTCTTTTTACTCATTTGTAGCACCGATTGAATTTCTTCAGGATTGCTCTTATCGGTCAGGGCGATAAAACCCTCAGAGGCTTTCAATTCCTTTAAAATGGTTTGAGCACCATCTTCAAGGTTTTGCATCCCTTTTTTCCTCAAAGTCACATCAATTTTTCCGTCAGGCCGAATTTGCTCAATAAATCCTCTGATCTGGTCACCCATCATGATATCTTGGTAGATTTGGTTGCTGAAAATCATACCACTATAGGTGTTGTTGATCACCACATTGATCCCTAGATCACTATCATTGGCAATGAGCAGGTCTACTTCTTGGTTCTCTTCAAGTTCAATATATTCTTTTTCAAAATGTTTCTCCACTTTGGCCGTTGCCGCCAATCGATGGGTGAGTTTGTCAATATACAAATAGACCAAACACCATTGGCCAATATTCAGGCGTCCATGTTGCTGTCTGAATGGGACAAGCAAGTCTTTTTCCAGGCCCCAATCCAAAAAAGCCCCTATATTATTTACATCTTTCACCTTCAAGCAACCGAATTCATGCAGCTGCAATAAAGGCCTGAGGGTCGTGGCCACAATACGGTCTTCAGAGTCATTATAGACAAATACTTTGAGCTTATCGCCTACTTTCGTACCTTCAGGTATGTATTTATTAGGGAGGAGGACGTCATTTTCTTCACTGTCTATCAAAAAAGCCCCTGGGGTCAATATCCGATCAACTACCAGTTCATTGTAAATTCCAATATGGATCATAGATGTGTAAAGATACCCTGAATCTAAGCCAATACGATGAACGTTCCTATTATTTCATGAGAGCAAATAAATTGTAGCTAACTTTGCCCTTTAATAAATTAGATATTTTGGCATCATTTGAATCATTAGGCGTTACTTCCCAAGTCATTCAGGGCTTAGAAGCACTGGGTATCGTTAAGCCCACAGAAATTCAAGTTCAGTCTATTTCCAAACTCATTAAATTACCGATAGATTTTATTGGTATGGCACAAACAGGTACTGGAAAAACAGCCGCATACAGTATTCCTATCATACAAAACATAGATCCCAACGAACCTAAAATTCAAGCTTTGATTTTATGTCCTACCCGAGAATTGGGACAACAAATTGCCAAGCAAATTTTTAAATTTACAAAATTCACGGAAAATATTTTTGTTGAAGCCGTCTATGGAGGAGAAAAAATAGAAGAACAAATCCGTTCCCTAAGGCGTAAGACACATATATTGGTGGCTACACCGGGGAGGTTATTGGATTTGCAGCGCAGAAAGGCGGTGGACTTGCGACAAATAAAGACGGTTGTATTGGATGAAGCAGATGAAATGTTGAGTGTTGGGTTTAAAAAGGATTTGGACTTGATTTTGGAACAAACTTCGCGTGGAAGCAATACCTGGTTGTTTTCTGCGACCATGCCCAAAGAGATCACCCAGATCATTAATAGGTATTTGGATCCTGCGGCAGTAAAGGTGGCGATCAACAGGGATCGGCGGGTCAATGCGGATATAGCACATCAATATGCCATCTGTGAACAAGCTCAAAAAATGGAAGCGTTGGTTTTTTTCCTAAAGTCACACAAAGAGGAAAGAGGCATTGTCTTTTGTAAGACTAAACGGGTCACCAAACAGCTTCATGAACAATTAACGGCCAAAAAACATCAAGTAGGCTGCATTCACGGCGACCTCAAGCAGATTGAGCGAGACAAAGTTATGCGGGCCTTCAAGGGGGATAAACTCAAGGTATTGATTGCCACAGATATTTCTGCGAGAGGCATAGATATAGATAATTTAGCTTATGTGTTTCATTATCAATTACCTGATCAAGTCGAATATTATACCCATCGGAGTGGTCGTACGGCTCGGGCAGGAAAGAAAGGTGTATCCATTCTATTGGTTACCCCAAAAGAAATCAAAGACATGAGGTTGATCAGTCAACAACTTCATATTGAATTTAAGCAGCTGCAATAATTCATGGACAATTTGGCGGAGTTTTTGGCTACGCTCGATCCAGACAATCGGGAATTTAATGCGGCCGTAGAGTTTATTCAGTCCACGGATCGCCCCGTTTACCTCACGGGAAGGGCCGGAACAGGTAAGACGACCTTTCTGAAATATGTTACTGCTATTTCCTCTAAAAAAACGGTGGTGGTAGCCCCTACAGGAGTAGCCGCTATCAATGCGGAAGGTGTGACCATACATTCGTTTTTCAAACTTCCTTTTGAGCCTTTACGGCCAGACGATTCGCGTTTTAGCACTCGAAAAATGAGTGAAGATCATGTCAATATCTTCGAAATGCTCAAATACAATCGCGAAAAATCTCAAATCATTCGTGAATTGGAATTATTGATTATCGATGAGATATCTATGGTGCGCTGTGACGTACTGGATGCCATCGAATACATATTAAGGGTATACAGAGACAAGCCCTACCTACCTTTTGGTGGGGTTCAGGTATTGATGTTGGGCGATCCTTTTCAGTTGCCTCCCGTGATGAAGCTTGAGGAGCAGGCCATTTTAGGAGAATATTATAAAACCTTATATTTTTTCAGTTCCAATGTATTTAAAATCATCAAACCAGCACAACTTGAATTAAAAAAAATATATCGACAAAAAAATCAGCAGTTTGTTGAATTGCTCAATAAAGTCCGATTCAATCAAATGACTTCCGATGACATTGCCCTATTGAACCGTCGTCATGTCCCTAATTTCAATCCCAAAGAAGAAGAGAACTATATTCAGCTAAGTACGACCAATAAAAGGGTAGATGAGGTCAATGAAAATAAATTGAAGGCGCTAAAAACTGACGAAAGAAAATATGAAGGCTTGATTGAAGGTATTTTTCCTTCCTCTTTTATGCGTACTCAAGAGAATTTAGCCTTAAAAATTGGGGCGCAAATCATGACCGTCATTAATGACCCAGGGACGGTTCCTTCCGATGATGGAGTGGATCAATATACGTCTAAAAAATTCTTCAATGGAAGTATTGGTACCATTTTAGAATTGCACGAGGACCACATTGTGATCAGTACCGAATTCCACGAATACATTGCGGTTTACCGGACTACTTGGACTAATATTTCGTATCGATGGCATCCAGAACGAAAGACCATTGTATCGGAAGAAATAGGTGCGTTTACCCAGATACCTGTACGATTGGCCTGGGCCATTACTGTCCACAAAAGTCAGGGACTCACTTTTGACAAAGTGATTGCAGATATCAACGATGCCTTTACCAATGGTCAGGCTTACGTGGCCCTGAGTCGATGTACGTCATTGGAAGGATTGGTTTTCAAACATTTATTTAATCCAAGGGCAATTAAGACCGATCCGATTGTGGTCTATTTTTCAAAATACTACGATCAAAAGAGCCAAAATGAGCAGGACCTCCTCAATGGGAAGGCTGATTATTTTTATAAATTGGCAAGAAAAGCTTTTTTTACCTTTGGCTTTTTAGAATGCCAAGAATGTCTTTGCAATGCGGTTAGCTACAGAAATGATGCCCAGCATCCCTTGTTTGACAAATGCAAAGGGATTTATTTGGAGTGGATCAATCAAAGGGAATTATTGCTCAATGATGCTCAACAACAAAACCTGAATACATTGAAGCAATATTTAAAGCAAGAGTTAAAAATCAAGATTTAAAAGAATGAAGGGTACCCAGCGAAGTCATATCCAAAAGGGCTTAGAAGTGCATATCGTGCTCAAGAGTGATCAGCGCAAGGACCATTTGATCAATGGCATTGTGAAAGATATCTTGACTAAATCAGCCAGTCATCCCCATGGAATCAAGGTCCGACTCGAGGATGGTCAGGTTGGGCGTGTGAAAAAGGTGTTTTTGTCATGATGCATATCAATTCAATAGAGCTGCAATAGGAATAGATATATTTTGCCAAAACTAATGTTAAACTATGTTAAAGGGTGTATTGACTCTCACAAATTAAAATACTTTTGAACATAGTAATTTAAAATTTGTTCAAAAAAACATTATAAATAATGAAATCTATAAATAAAAATTGGTTTTTAATAACCATTACTGCGATAGTGTTTGGACTATTAGGTTATTTGCTAGGCGTCCAAAACATCAATCAAAGTCGTAGAATGATGAACGGTCCCGGTGATCTTCATATGGAGCATATGAAGGGATCGGATATAATGATGTTTGAATCCGACGGAGGGATAGTCATGGGTGAAGATGGTAATATTGAAATTGAAATAGACACCTTGCTATCTGGAGGGAAACAAGAGATTAAGGTGATTGTGAAAAAAGATATTAAATAAGTTGATCAAATAATTATATAAAAAAGACCTCTTAAAGAGGTTTTTTTATGCAGAAGCTAAAATAGTTTATAGATGAATCGGGGGTCGGTTTCATTAACTTCGGTTTAATTCAACATTAGATATTAATACAATAAATGTTTTTTAGAAACCTTTTTCCAGCCCGCCTTATAAGCTGAAGAGACAAAATATATTTTGAGATCTGCTTTATAGTCGGAGGCGACAAAAAATATTTTCTTGTCTGCTTGATAATCTGAATCTGTAAAAAACCATTTTCCATCGTTGTCACCAGCTTGATAGTTGGAGGATACTTTGTAAACCAAGAGGTCTGCTTGATAGGCTGAGCTCACGACAAACACTTTGATATCAGCTTTATAAGTGGCATCAACTGTGTATACTTTTTGAGCCTGAACATTTAAAAGAGTAAAAAAAATGGCTACAACAAAAGTGATTATTGAGAGTTTTCCAGTAGGTAATCTCATAGTCTGATGTTTTTTTTTCTAAATAAAGTTAAGGTGTTTTTTATTGGTTTATGTGGTCAATTCAAAACCAAAGTAGAGTCTTGGTATTAAAAAGAGGTCCATGTGACAACCATTAATATAACGTCCAGAAGACATAAAAACTTCCTAATTTTGAAAAAATAGCAGATTTAAATTACCTAGATCAGCGCATTGATACAAAAAAATAAGAGTAGATCAGTTACCATTTAGAACCTGAGAACCTACGACCGCGGTTTGGTAGTTAAAATAATTCTCATCACTGATGACGTAGGATCATTTTTCGCATTCATTGCGATCCATAAGATTACCGAATTCTTCAATTGACGTATGAATGACATTGTTATAGACTTAACGGATCTATCGAAGATCATTATTTCAATTTCTCACATTAACCAAAGGGGTCATGAGCAGGATAAGCACCCATGATTTTATTTATGGTTGATCATATGATCAATAAAATTGAATAGTTTATGGATATTTTAATCATTAAAATGATAGAGAAATACTACAATTGCTGAAAATGCGGGCTTTTTATGATTTTTAATCTCTAGTTTAATATCGACTTCTACCTTGTTAATACCGCGTAAATTGATGGCTGATTTCAAGGTAGCACGTAGCTTAACTTGCGCACCTACGGGTACGGGTTGATTGAAACGGAGGGCTTCAAAACCATAGTTAACCATCATTTTTAGATTTTGAACTTCTAGTATTTGCTCCCACAAATAAGGAACCAAAGATAGGGTTAGATAACCATGAGCAATGGCTGTACCAAAAGGGCTTTCTTGTGCCGCACGCTCCGGATCTGTGTGAATCCATTGATGGTCCAGTGTTGCCTCGGCAAATTTATTAACTTGATCTTGCTTGATTGTAAAATATTCAGAGGATCCTAAGTGGGTACCTATTCTATCTTCAAAATCTTCAAAATTTGAAATAATCAAACGTTCCATATGTATTTAAACGACTTATTTTTTGTAAATTTAATACGTTAGATATTAAAAAATCAAGTGGATGAAAAATTCAATGATATAACAACAAGTAAAAAAAATAAGGTACCTTTATTTTACACAAATTATATGATTTTGAGAATCAATTCAATCATATGAGCGACTGCCCTTCACGAAAAAGTATTTTTTACACTGAACAGGAGGCCAAAGAAGCTTTGATCAGGATTCATGTCAAATACCAAAATTCCTCAACGAGAGCGTTTTATGCCTGTGACCAATGTGGACATCTTCACTTGACTTCTTCTGGAGACATGGATGATACATTGAAGCAAGCAAAGCAAGAGGGTAGGATAGATGAACTCAGTGAATCCGACCATTGGACGCGCAAGTTGAGCTGATCAGTCTTAGGCCAAGGGTACCCAATTTATTAAACCGATTAAATCAGTTACCTTTATTACATATTGATGATTGTTTTAACCAAAATGAATATAAGAAGGATCACTTATTTTATTTATCTATTTGCATCGATTGCTTCCAATGCCCAGATAAAAGCGCTCGTAGGTGGAACTTTGATAGATGGATTTGGGTCAACGCCTATTTTGAATAGCGTCATCATCATTGACGGGACACGTATTGCTGCCGTTGGTACATTAGGAAGTATTGAGGTTCCTGCAAGCGCCGAAATCATTTCGACCGAAGGCATGTCCGTTTTACCTGGACTTTGGGATATGCATGTGCATTTGATGATCAATGGCCATGCGGATTATGCGTATTGGGATAAAACTTATCCCCCCTTGTTCGAAAAAGTAATCATGCCTTCTTCTGCAAAACAACTGCTGATGGCCGGGGTGACAAGTGCGCGCGATTTAGGAGGTCCGCTCAAAGAAAGTCTGGCAGTCAGAGATGCCATTAATAGGGGAGAGATACCTGGACCGACCATGTATATGAGTGGGCCATTTATTCAAAAGCAACCCTACCCCGGTACTGAACAGTTTAGATGGGGCGTGAATAGCCCTAAAGATGCTCGGGTCAAAGTAAAAGAACTTGTCGATGCCGGGGTAGACTGTATCAAGCTCATAGATCAAGATCAGATGACCGAAGAAGAAATATTCGCTATTGTAGATGAGGCGCACAAAGGAGGATTGACGGTAGTGGCTCACAGTCATCGACCAGAAGAAATTAGAAAAGGGTTGAAAGCAGGAGTAGATTGCTTTGAGCATACAGGATTATCTTCAGCTCCTGAGTATCCCGAAGATATATTGAATGCCATTAAGGAAAGGACTGCCCAAATGAATTTAGAACCCTTATATTGGACTCCTACCGTAGAAGGCTTGTATAATTATGAAGCCTTGAGAGATAATCCAGAGATTTTAGATGGAGAAGATTGGCATCTGGGATTGCCGGACTCCGTCGTACTAGATATTAGAAATTCATTTACATACCCAGATCGATTGTCTTATTTTCAATTGACACCCATGCGAAGACCTACTTTAGAAAAGAAAGTGAATCAGCTCAAAGAAGCAGGTGTCGTTTTGATGATTGGTACCGATAGTGGCATCCCTATGAAATTTCATATCCAATCTACTTGGAATGAACTAGATGTATGGGTCAATGAATTTGGTTTTGATCCGATCTATACCATTAAAGCTGCTACCTATTGGCCGGCTAAGATGATGGGAGTTGAAGCTGATTACGGCACCATCAGTGAGGGTAAATTTGCCGATATTATAGCCGTAAAGGGAAATGTACTGCGCCACATTAGTCTACTTCAAAGTGTTGATCTTGTGATTAAGCACGGAAGACAAGTCAAATAAAATAGGTCAAAGTCACGCTATTTTAAAAACTAAATACATTTGATTAATAGAAATATAAAAATCAAATGTATTTAAATCTTATCGTTTTTGATTCTAGTTTTGCACCTTTCAATCAGCTATATTACGCGATTTAAACAACCTCTTTCTATGCTCAGAGCTGTAAATTTTGTCAGATTATTGTCCATAGTGATTTTCTTAGGGACTTTAACCTTGGTGTACGCTTATTTAGATCCTTTAGTAAATTTTTCACTAGAGACTGATAGGTTTACCCTGCACCGAACCGACTTTTTTTATCTGGGCGCATTGATTTTTTTGGTGATCAATATTTTTCTTTGGTTCTTGATTAAGATCGTAGCGCCTAAAATAGCGCAACGTTTTGGAATCCTCTCGGCTGGTTGGTTTGCTGCGCTTCCCGTCGTAGTCAATTTTTATATCTGTTTTTTGATAGGATTTCTCGGAGCACTCAACAATACGTCAAGTCTTCAGCTAGCGAGTTATGCTTATTTAAATTATTTAGGTCCGATATTATTGACGATTTGGATGGGATTGGCAATTTATTTCATGTCTACCAAAAAAAAATTAGACTAATTAAATACTTGTAATTCAACACTTTGATTGAATTTATTTAAATAATAGGTCGAATGTAAAACAAATATTTTTTAACAATACCTGCTTTTTTTTTATAATTTCCCATTTATTTACAGCAATCCAACATATTCAATTATTATAAATGGCAACAAGTAATTCTAACTACACCGAAGAAAGTATAAAGTCCTTAGATTGGAAAGAACACATCCGACTTCGTCCTGGGATGTACATTGGTAAGTTGGGTGACGGTTCAGCGTATGATGACGGGATCTATGTATTGGTCAAGGAAATCATAGACAATTGTGTAGATGAGCACATGATGGGCTTTGGTAAGACGATTGATATCAAGGTCAGTGATCATAAAGTTAAAATTAGAGATTATGGCAGGGGTATTCCTTTAGGAAAAGTCATCGATTGTGTTTCTAAGATTAATACAGGTGGTAAATATGACTCTGGGGCTTTTCAAAAATCAGTAGGTCTTAACGGAGTAGGTACTAAGGCGGTAAATGCCTTATCTAGTTATTTTAGGGTGCAGTCTTTTCGTGAGGGTAAGACTAAAATGGCTGAATTTAATCAAGGAGAGGTTACCTCTGATGCTCAGGTAGTCAGTACTTCAGACCGAAATGGGACTCATATCACTTTTGAACCAGACAATGTCATTTTCAAAAATTTTCATTTTATTCCTGATTATTTAGATAATCTTATTTGGAATTATGCCTATTTGAATGCGGGTTTGACTTTAGTGCTTAATGGTAAAAAATATCATTCAGAGCATGGCTTACTGGATCTTTTGCGAGGTAAGACAGATGAAGAAAGTATGAGATATCCTATCATGCACATGAAGGGAGATGATATTGAGATTGCCTTGACCCATTCAAATCAATATGGAGAAGAATACTATTCCTTTGTAAATGGTCAATATACGACTCAAGGAGGGACGCATTTGGGCGCTTTTAGAGAATCCGTTGTCAAGACAGTCAGAGACTTTTTTAAAAAGGATTTTGATGCGGCGGACGTCAGAGCAAGTATTGTGGCAGCCATCGCAATCAGAGTACAAGAGCCGGTATTTGAATCTCAGACCAAGACCAAATTAGGATCTCAAAATTTAGGGCCAGAGGGACCTACAATGAGGACCTTCGTCAATGATTTTATCAAAAAGGAATTGGATAACTACTTGCATCAAAACACTGAATCAGCAGGTTTGTTGTTAAAACGTATTTTGCAATCCGAGCGGGAGCGAAAGGAAATAGCAGGAATAAAAAAACTGGCAAATGAGCGCGCCAAAAAAGCCAATCTGCACAACAAAAAGCTTAGAGATTGTCGGATACACCTCAATGATAAGAAATTAGCCGAAGAGCGCCGCAATGAGAGCATGATTTTTATTACTGAGGGAGACTCGGCCAGTGGATCCATTACCAAGACTAGAGATGTACAAACTCAGGCCGTTTTTAGTTTGAGAGGAAAGCCCTTTAATTGCTATGCCCACACCAAAAAGGTGGTGTATGAGAACGAAGAATTTAATTTATTGCAGCATGCCCTAAATATTGAAGACGGGCTAGATGGTTTGCGGTATAAAAAAATCATTATCGCTACGGATGCGGATGTAGATGGGATGCACATTCGATTGCTCTTGTTGACTTATTTTTTGCAGTTTTTTCCTGAATTGGTCAGAAACGGTCATGTGTTTATTTTGGATACCCCTCTTTTTCGCATTAGAAATAAAAAGGAAACATTGTACTGTTATGATGAGCAGGAACGTCAAACAGCGATTGAGAAATTGGGAAAAAATGCAGAAATCACTCGATTTAAAGGTTTGGGTGAAATTTCACCCAATGAATTTGCAGCTTTTATTGGAGAAGACATACGTCTTGAACCTGTTATTTTGACAAAGGAAACTAAAATCAAAGATTTATTGTCTTTTTATATGGGAAAAAATACGCCAGATCGTCAGCAGTTCATCATTCATAAACTAAGGGTGGAGAAAGATTTGATTCATGAAGAAAAGGCAACTATATCAGAAGAATATGAGATTACGTAAAAAGGTAAAAACTATTATTTTATCTAACTTGTTTTTGCTCCTTGGTCTATTTTTGACCTCATGTGATAACGAAGAGGCATTGATTGGACTGCAGGAGGAAGATCAAATACCAGTTCGCTTGATTTCAGCCAATAAAATGAGTAAACCATCGAAAACTAATATCAGTAGTTTAATTTCCTCTAGTGGTCTGGACTTTCCGCTATCTCAGATGAAATATGATGTCCAAATATGGGAAATAACTTATGAGACACTCTATAAAGGATCTAATATAGTGGCTTCTGGCATGGCATATATACCTCTTGGAGACGGATATAAATTTAGTTACCTAACATTTGCACGTGGTACCATTGCAGCAAATAATGAGGCGCCAAGTGAATTGTCAATGGTGGATATTCAAACATTTTTATATGCAGCGATGGCTTCAACAGGTCTTATCACAGTGGTACCTGATCTTATAGGATTTGGTAGTTCTAAGGAGATCATGCACCCTTATTATGTTGAGGAAACCTCTGCTTTGGCAGTGATTGATGGACTCAGAGCCGTTAGAGAATTGCTAAAACAAGAAGAAATCAACTCGGATGAAGAGTTATATTTGAGCGGTTACTCTGGGGGTGGGTATGTGACTATGGCTACACATAAATACATAGAAGAGTATGATCTTGAATATTTTGATTTGAAGGCGTCTTTTCCAGCAGCAGGAGGCTATGATATGAAGGGTGTGCGTGATTTTTTCTTTGACCAAGAAGTATATGAAACCCCTTATTTCATGGCTTATATTGCAGAATCTTACCGAACGTATTACGATATTGATTCGTCCTTGGCACAACAAATTTTTAATGAACCCTATGCACAACGAATCATAAATATCTTTGATGGCCTTTCTGATGGATCTCAGATAAACAGTCAGTTGAATGACAGCGTGGCTGTATTGATTGCACCCGGATATTTGTCAGAACCTGATAATGAAAAATACTCAGAAATTTCTCAACTTTTTGAGCAGAATAGTTTATTAGATTGGATACCAGAGACTCCCATGTACTTGTATCATGGAGATGCTGATATAACGGTCCCTTATCAAAATACCATAGATACTTATGATGCTTTCATGGCCTCTAGAGCTTCGCCTGAGATCATTACATTGACCACTATTGAAGGCGCAGATCATTATACTGGTTTTGTCCCGTATTTAGAAAGCTTTATGAATACAATTATGAAATTTGAGGGGAAATAAGTGAGCAATAACGCGAATAGAATGATTAAGAAATATGGATGAAGATTTAAAAGAGGATGAGATTCACGAAGTACTTCCTGTCACTGGGATGTATGAAAATTGGTTTCTTGATTATGCTTCTTATGTAATTCTTGAAAGAGCGGTTCCTGCCATAGAGGATGGCTTAAAACCGGTACAAAGAAGAATTTTGCATGCTATGAAAGAATTAGATGATGGTCGCTTCAATAAGGTGGCCAACATCATCGGAACGACTATGCAATTCCACCCTCACGGAGACGCCTCCATCGCAGATGCAATTGTAAACTTAGGCCAAAAAGATTTATTGATTGAAATGCAAGGCAACTGGGGAGATGTACGTACTGGCGATGGTGCTGCAGCCTCTAGGTATATTGAGGCACGCTTGTCAAAGTTTGCCTTAGATGTTATTTTTAACGCGCAGACCACCAGTTGGCAATTGTCCTATGATGGACGTAAAAAAGAACCAGTTACTTTTCCTGTCAAGTTTCCTTTGTTACTTTCTCAAGGAGTAGAGGGTATTGCCGTGGGACTTTCAACCAAAATGTTACCCCACAATTTTATAGAGTTGCTCAATGGCTGTATCAGTATTTTAAAAGGAAGATCTGTAAAGTTATTCCCTGATTTCCAAACAGGAGGAAAAATAGATGTATCGGATTATAATGATGGCCAGAGAGGGGGCAAGGTCAGTGTAAGAGCGGTCATAGAAGAGGATGACAGTAAGACCTTATTGATCAAAGAAATCCCCTATGGCACGACTACCTCATCGCTGATTGACTCCATCGTGAAGGCTAATGACAAAGGAAAAATAAAAATCAAACAAGTCATTGATAATACCGCAGCTGAAATTGAGATTAAAATTGTATTGGCCAGTGGTGTGTCCCCCAATATCACGATTGATGCTTTATATGCCTTTACTGATTGTGAGGTATCTATCTCACCCAATGCCTGTATCATTATCGCAGATAAGCCCCATTTTGTTGGGATCAAAGAAATCCTTAAGCACAGTGTGGATCAAACGGGAGATCTTTTGAAGCAGGAGCTAGAAATACGTAAAAATGAGCTCCTTGAAAAGATTTTATTTTTTTCTCTAGAAAAAATATTTATTGAAAATAAGATTTATCGGGATATTGAAGAGGCTGAAACATGGGAAGCCGTACTTCAAGCGATTGACCAGGGTTTAACCCCCTTTAAATTGGAATTTTATCGCCAGATCGCTGAGGAAGATTTGGTTCGTCTGACGGAGATTAAAATCAAGAGAATCTCAAAGTTTGATGCTTTTAAGGCAGATGAATTGATGAATAAGCTTCAAGAGGAACTCAAGCAGACGCTTTACAATCTAGATCATTTGACTGAATTTACGATCTCATATTATTTGCGGTTACTCGAGAAATACGGTAAGGGAAAAGAAAGAAAAACTGAAATTGCAAATTTTGATACCATTAAAGCCGCTTTTGTAGCAGCTAACAATGCTAAGCTTTATGTAAACAGGCAGGAAGGTTTTATAGGGATGGGTCTTAAGAAAGACGAATTCATCTCTGAATGTTCAGATATTGATGAAGTCATTGTTTTTAGAAATGATGGGGTCTGTGTGGTTAGCCGAATTCAGGATAAAGTTTTTGTTGGCAAAGGGATCATCCATGTTGCTGTTTATAAGAAAGGAGACGAACGCATGGTGTATAATATGATCTATAAAGACGGATCTTCAGGTAGATCTATGATTAAGCGATTCAATATAATGAGTGTGACCCGAGACAAGGAGTATCGTTTGGTCAAAGATGCGAAAGGATCTAAAGTATTGTATTTTACGGCTAATCCTAATGGAGAGGCAGAGGTAGTTACCGTGAATTTAACTGCGGCGAGTACGGCGAGAAAGAAAGTTTTTGACATTGATTTTGCAGATTATGAAATCAAAGGTCGCTTGGCATCTGGAAACATAGTGACTAAGTATTCTGTTAGAAAGGTACAGCTGAAAACGGCAGGGGCGTCTACTTTGGGTGGACTAGATATTTGGTATGATGAAGTTATTGGTCGTTTAAATAGGGACGAGAGGGGTCTGCATTTAGGTAATTTCAAAGCAGAAGATTTGATCATTGTTTTTTATTTTGACGGTCATTATGAGTTGACCACATTTGAAATGAGTAATCGTTATGAATCCAAAAACATATGCCATTTGACTAAATTTATACCTGAGGCTATCATTACAGGTATCTATCAAGAAGGTATTACCAAAGCTTTTTTTATCAAAAGATTTAAAATCGAGACTGTTAAAACACAAAAATCTTTTTTCTTCATCTCTGAGACCAAAAATTCAAAATTATATTTTGCCAGTGATGCGGTAAAAGTAAAAGCCACTGTGACGTTTAAGGAGAAAAACAAAAAGATACAGAAAATTTTAAATTTGGATACTTTAATAGATGTCAAAGGCAGGAAAGCCTTGGGAAATAAATTTCCCTTACAAAATGTAGTCAAAATTGAAGCCGTTGTCAATGAGGGTGAACTTGACAAACCTGAAAAGGGAGATATTGAATTATTAAAATCTTTTATTCAAGAAGAGGTAGAGCGTGAAGATAATCAAATAGGGTTATTTGATTAAAATGATCGGTAAAAGGGTACCTAATTATAAATACTTTAGCTTTGTTGGGAAATAACAAACAAATTAACCGGTTGTGAAAAAATGGTTTAAACGGATGTTTGTTTCTTTGGGAATTGGATTTTTATTCATATTATCTCTCAATATTTGGATATTACTCAGTACCTCAGAACAAATATTCAAAGAGGAGGCTTGGCCACCTGCCCAAAGGGTGGGCTTAGTGCTTGGTACTTCTCGATTTTCGGCGAAGGGGATCAAAAATGAATTTTTTGAAGAGCGGATGAATGCTGCGGCCAAGCTCTTTGAGCTCGGAATTATAAGTCATATCCTGGTCAGTGGTGATAATAGGAGTATATACTACAACGAGCCTCTTGACATGCTTAACGCGTTGAAAGAAAGGGGTATTCCTGAATCAGCAGTTACTTTAGATTATGCTGGATTGAGAACTTTAGATTCGATAGTGCGTTGCGCACAGATATTTGGACAATCCAATTTCATTATCATTACCCAAGAATTTCATTTGTATCGGGCGCTGTTTATAGCTAATTATCATGGATTAAAAGCCTATGGATTTTCACCAAAATCGGCTAGGGTATCGGTACCTATAAAAGTGAGGATACGAGAACTGATCGCTCGTGTTTTGGCAGTTTTAGATCTTTATGTTTGGAACAAAAAACCTGAAATTATGGGTAATTTGAGTCCTATCTGAAAAATGAATCAAGAAAAAATAAGTTTTTAATTTAAAATTATTGATGGGTTATTTTTTGATGTATTTTCGTAAGGATAAAAAAGAATAAACAATAGCATGTTAAAGGAATTTGAAGAATTACGTGAGGATGAAATTGATTTGATGTTGAGCGTTCCTATTCTCGTCTCTGTTTTGATTGCCGGTGCAGATGGTAATATCGATCAGAAAGAGAAAAAAGAAGCTATTTTGTTGGCGCATACCAAGCAGCAACATGTGACCAAGCAGTTAGCTGGCTATTATCAACTAGTCGGACAAAATTTTGAAGAAAAATTACTTACTTGTATTGCAAAAACATCAGATGATTTAGAAATAAGGAACGGTGATATCATCCAAGAATTGAGAAAATTAAATTTGATTTTACCCAAACTGGATAAGCATTTTGCAATTAAATTTTATGATAGTATCGAAGATTGGGCCAAGCGGATCGCAGAGGCCTCTGGAGGTATTTTGGGTTATATGTCAGTCACGTACGAGGAGGCTAAATTATTAACCTTGAAAATGATTCGTTCTCCTCAATAAAATAGGAATCATTTATTTTTACATAAAACTTAGAAGGTTTATGCTTAACGTGATTAAACTATATGCACCCTGCAGCTAGATTTTCCGTTCTTAGGCCCTTCAGATTTCTCATGCTGATGTGGCTTTTTTTTTCGGTTAGTTTCTTTTTTAATATTGACTTTGGCTTTTTGGGTATTTTACCTAGAAGTTATTTTGGTATCATTGGAATATTCACGAGTCCATTGATTCATGGAAATTTGAATCATATATCCTCCAACTCAGTACCCGTATTATTTTTGGGAACGATTCTTTATTTTTTTTATCCCAATATTGCTAATAGGATATTTCTACAATGCTATTTTTTTACCAATATCTTAGTTTGGTTTTTTGGAAGAACATTTCTTCATATTGGCGCAAGTGGCTTGATTTATGCATTAGCTTTTTTTTTAATTTCCATTGGTTTTTTTGAGGGTAAATTTAGAGCACTGATTATTTCTATCTCAGTTCTGGCTGTTTATGGTAGTTTGGTTTATACTGTTTTTGATTTCAATCAAGCGATCAGTTGGGAATCCCATGTGTTTGGGGCTTTGGTAGGGGTAACATCTGCTTACAGCATTAAAAAGTACGGACATTTAGCCTAGCGATAGATATAGTTTTAGTATTTCTAGTCAAGAATAAAAGATCGTTGGATAGATCAATGATCCATTTCTCACTAATAGAAACTAATGAGTAACGCCTCGTGTACTGATTCAAAAGGTGAAATAGTTCTAGCAAGAATTAATAAGAAAGGCATTCGCGGCTTCAGCCAGTAATATGGCGTGATAAACTGTAGGAAATTTGGTAATGTTCACAAATGCTACAAATAATGAATTTCCTTATAAAGGAAATTGAAGGTTATTATAATAGAGATCATGGAGACGAGAAGGAAAAAATCAACTTTAAAATCTAATAAGTTAAGTTTTTTGCGATCAAGGAAAATCCTAAGGTAACTGCTGCAAATAAAAAAACGGAAACAAAAACTGGTTGATAGGATATACATAACGAATGTTATAAAAGTATTCATCACGAGCATCATGTATGATGGAATGCATAATTGATAGAAAAAATGAGACAACAAGAGTTTGGGACTCATTACCTTTATTATTCTTCTTAAACATAAGTCACACTCAATAAATTCTTCATTAATCACTAAAAAACAGCTTTTTTTACACAAAAAACAATTAAAGTAAGTAGATTTTCACAATTACTTGATATCTGAGTATGATACCCCATGTTTGATGTATGTAACTTTTGATGAATTATATCCGACCTCTCTTGCGATCTCCCACTGCCGAAGCTTTCTCTCGGCTAGTAATGTCCTTAACAAAATCATCTTTTCTTTTTATCCTAGTATTAGACTGGAGCGTGATAAGTTATCCAAACCTTGCGGCCATGCTCAAGAGAATGGTCTAATAATATAGAAAGAGAAGTGACAATAGAGTGGACATGATTTGCCCAAAGCTCGGGAGTTGTTTTGGAGAGGAGTAGGGGTGAGATGGTAGGTTAGATGGGGAGATAGATTGCGGCGAAGGAAGAAAGAGGTAGGAGATAATTCAGTCGCTATATTGGGTAGATTGCAATGTAAATTTTTAAAAAGAAAAGTATTATCTGCGCTGAGAGTAGCGTAAGAGGCTTTAATTGGTGATGACTTCCATGAAATGTCAAAAACCATCTCAAATAACCATCAAAGATGTAACCTATCAGCAATTCCAAATCCGCACTTTAGGTCCTGGAGCCACACACCACATAATCCCACTATCTCAATAACACAAATTATAAAATAAAAACGAGGCTTGTGAATTAGGCATAATGATAAAGCTATTCAAAAAATATTAATGTGGATACCTATAATAGATCAGAAGTAACTCCTTGGTTATCTATTGTTGGTATAGCCTTTTAGCTTTGGTTTAGTCGCTATTTAGGGAATCGTTCCTCTAGTACAAAGTGAGGCTAGAGAAAGGGCCTTGAGCATGACTGCAATGCTTATTGGGGAAAAGTTGTTTATAATAAATCCCTTAATTCTCAATTAATTGATTGCGGAAAGCTAATCTTTACATCATATATGAACAGATTCGATACAATTGATTTCAATCATAATGACTCAAAGCTTTTCAGTCACTATTCAAAGTTCTTTGATGAATTCGTTATTGAAGAATTTAGGAGGAAGCACAAGGCTGATACCTCATTTAGGGGGCACAAGGCATTAATGCTTGAAATTGAAGCCTATGTTTCGGAGAATATTAAGTTTGAATCAAAGGCAGATTATGCAAATCTTGTGGATACTCTGAAGAACCTTGCTGAGAAGGATGATTAAATCATCATAGTGGTTTTCATCCTACTGCCAATGATCGTAATTATCTTTGCTCATAAGTTCTTCTTGGCTATTTTTTTCCAATAACCGAATATGTTAGCGACCAAGGAAAAAATAAAAGCAAAGCACGACAATATAGAAATACCATAATCCCAACCATCTGGTTCATCTACTTGAAGAAAGCCAGCAGTACTGCAATGAGCTTCTAGGAAACAGTAGATTAACTTGGCTTCTTTGGATAGCTGTTTGAAGGTGTAGTCGTTCCATTTTAGGGTGTCTAATTTCATGTAATTTGTTTCTTACAAAGATATGGAGGAGGTAGGAGGAGGGTTATTTTGTGAAATCTTTGGTAAAGGGGTTAAAACCTATTTTGATTTTGTATTACTTACTCCGTAGGGTGTAATAAGTTTCCTTTTTGCTATTACTCCTGAAATGACAATTAATCCAAACTTCTCAAACGTTTTGTTGTTTTAGATTTATCTACTAGTATTGCGCTGATTTATTTAAATAAACCTATGCAACACTTCAAGAATCTTCTGTTATTAAGTATATTTTCTTCAATTTTTATATTAAGCAATTGTGGTGAAGACAATGAGGATCCTGCCGCTGACGATACTATAAAAAACATAAATAATGGTAATGCTGAGGGCGATTCAACTATAGTATTAGATTTGGATGGTGATGGTGTTCTCGATACGGATGACGCTTGTTCAGATACTCCTAGCGGAGAAGTAGTAGATGACAATGGCTGTCCTATTACCGATACTGCTACAGAAACGTCACTCCAACAAGAAAATTTCTCTGAATTTTCAATTTCGTTAAGTGGCTCCCCACACCCTCTAGCAGGTATTGCCAATGGGGCATATACTAAGCCTCACTCACCTTATGGAATGGCGCCATTTATTGATTTTGTTGTCAATACAGACAATACAATAGATGTTTTGTGGAGAGACGTATCAAATAATAAGTTTATATCAAAAATATCATTAGAAACTAAATCCTTAGTAGAAGAAATAAATATTCCAACTAAGATTGATAATCAACAAAGGTTTTTAGGATTTGAATCTCTTGGTAATGATAGATATATTATAGGATACTCAAAAGATAATGAATTTGGAGATGTGGATGCTGAAGCATGGTATACTGCTTTCGATAAAACAGGAACTGAGTTATTTTCAACTAGGTTGTGGGGAGAAGAAAAACAAACTATTACATGGTCAAGAGGTGAGCCCTCTCAGGCAGGTTCTGCTTTGATAAGGTATAGCGAAGAAAATGATTTTATTGTTATTTATCTAGCACACACTCAGCTGCGGGGTGATGGGAGGAGACATCAAGCTGGATGGTTAGGTTTTCTTGATGGTAATACAGGTGAAATTTTAAAAAATACCAATGGAAATAGAATAGGTAATGGCTGGTTCTTTTCTCACAATTTTGATCAAAGGGGTATAATATCATCTCAGAATACGTTTTATAGTTTGGCACATGGAGATGCATACCCTCGCGCTTTAGGCATTGATGTTTGGTCACATATAAATGGACTTGAATATGGCTTTGATTATTATGAAATAAAAAATGGTTCCTTAGGGGCAAATAAGACATTGACTACAACTGGGGATTTAACAGAATTATCTAACGGAAATGTTGCTATTGTTTATTCAACGGAAGACGATAGGCAGGCAAGAGATCTTAAAATTTCAATTATAGATATGAATGAG